>Ga0194044_10001970_pt1 | contig 10355 bp, 7 predicted proteins | sample JunL4417m_MetaG_FD_155460 | JGI IMG/M metagenome (GOLD analysis project Ga0194044, IMG submission 155460) | Anoxic zone freshwater microbial communities from boreal shield lake in IISD Experimental Lakes Area, Ontario, Canada - Jun2016-L442-17m | ecosystem: Environmental > Aquatic > Freshwater >...
CGTTCCCGGCTCGGGAGCCCAAGCGGTCTACGGACCCTCGGGCGAGGCATTGGCGGCGGTTGCTCCGGGGGCTCCGAGTGAGTGGTTGCCGCCCGAGGGCCCAGACCCGTCCTCCCTGGTGCCGGTCTAGCGACCGTCCCCGCCGAGGGCTGTCCTCGGTCCCCCTTGGTGGCGGGCATCTCCGCGGCCCCGGTGCGGCGGAAACAGTGGACAGGCGTTCAGAACTTGGAGCCTTGCCGCCCAGGCTGATTGGTGAGGGCACATCAAGATGAACTGCTATTCTACCGATAGCCACTGGGGGACTTGTGGCCCGTGGCGTTGGGGGAGTCATCTTGCGTATCGTCCGAATCACTGAGCCGTCAGAGCTCGAAGCACTCTTCCGCTTCCGGCATGACACCTATGTTGACGACTTGGGCTGGCTGCCAGCCCATCCCTCGGGCCTGATTCGCGACGGCTTCGACGACCTCGCCTACAACTACGCCGCCTTCGATGACGCAGGCACCATAGTAGGGAGCATGCGTGTGGTTCCTGACGGTGCTGCGGGACTCCCTCTCGAACGTCTCGTCCCCCTGAACGGATACCGGTCTAGCAAGCGACTCGTCGAGCTGTGCCGCCTGGTGGTTCACCCTACGCACCGGGGCTCGCGATTGGGCATCATGCTGATGAAGGCGGGCTTCCAGCGTGCGGTAGCACATGACGCGACACACATCATGCTGGATACCTACGTCGGCGACGGCGAGGCCTGCGACCTGTATCGCCGGTTCGGCTTCGTTGATGTGTCCGACGAATACGAAGACCCCGAATGGACCTACGCTCGTCCCGTGGTTACCCTCTCGCTGGACATCGCCGCCGCCATTCGGGACCTGCCGACGAAGCGGTCAAGCATCTTCATCACGCCCGACCCGGCCATCGACCCTGGCTAGATGAAGTGGCTGTGGAACTCCGCCCAACAGGTAGCCGCCACCTACGGGGCTGACCCTCGCGTTTACTTCGCTCTTGTAGTCGTTACCATTCCGCCGTTCTATCTCGCCTTCGCCGTCGTCGTGCGGGACCTGATGCGGACCCGGCAAGAGACCGGGAGCGTGTCGGTCCGCAAGTCGTTATCCCGCCCGTCGTTCGGCATCTCGCTCCTGGCGATGGCGGTCCTGTGGCTCGTTCCCTATGTCTATGTGCTCCTGTGGGGGCACAACTTCCCAGCTTGGTTCATGATTGTCATGGTGGCATTAATGGGTGGGGGTGCGACGGGTCTCGTGCGTCGCCTTCGGGGACGCGTCGCGGATGAGGAAAGGTGAGAGGCAGCATGGCCGAGCCTTCGTATGACGAACTATTCCAGCGGAACATCGGTGTGTTCACACCCGAGCAGCAGGAACTCCTGCGGGGGGCGACCGTCTCCATCGCTGGACTCGGCGGTATTGGCGGCCTGCTGGCGGAGAGAGTCGCTCGCCTCGGCGTCGGGAGACTCAGCATTGCTGACCCCGAAGTATTTGAGCCGCAGAACCGCAATCGGCAACTCCTGGCTACCAGCGATACGGAGGGCAAGAACAAGACACTGGTCGCGGCTGAGCACTTGCGAGACGTGAACCCGGGAATCGAGCTGCGTATCTTCCCGGAGGGCATTCAACCTGGCAACATCGCGGAGTTCGCCGACTCGGATGTCATCGTCAACGCGATTGAGTTCAACCTGCCTAGCCTGTCGGTTCTGCTCAGCAGAGAAGCTGAGCGTCTTGGGCGGCATGTCGTCGCTGCCCAAGTGGTTGGCTTTGGTGCGACCCTTGTGGTCTTCAAGCCTGGGGGAGTGACCTTCGAGGACTACCTGGGCGTTCCGGACAATGTGGACGATGATTGGATTCCGCCGTTTGAGAAGTTCGTCCCAAGTCTTCCGGCATACGCTGACGAGGTTCTTGTCGCAGACGTTGTTGCTAGGGCATGTCCGATTCCCTCGACGAGCATCGGGGCCATGATGGCGGCTTCGCTCGCCGCCATGGCGATTGTGGCCATTCTGCTCGGTCTTGAAGTGCCCGGCGTGCCGGACGTTATCTCGCTCGACCCCTATGACATCCTGGGACTACAACCGTCCTAGGTGTCCGCCGGCGGGGCGTTTCGAGGTTCAGCAAGTGCCTCGGCGAGGAGGTCGCTCTGGTCTGTGTAAGTCCGGCTGAGCCGCTTTGCCAGCCATCCGCTCGCGGCCAGGTCGGCTCGGAGGTCTTGTTCCTCATACGTCGTGTTGCGGCTTGCCAGGCGTCGGTCGATGAGCCAACTGAACACGCCCACCGAAGCTAGGGGGAGCAGCGTCCGTATCCCACGCAGCAGCCCCTCACGCCGGACCGCCTCGCGAAAGACCGCAGAAACGGCTGGCCGCTCTGCGACCGCTGTGACGACTAGGAGGCCGCCGTCTCTGACCGTCCTCCGGATGTTCGACAACGCCGCCCGTGTGTCTGCTAGGGCAAATAGGACGCTCACGGACACAGCCGCATCGAAGTCACCATCCGCGTAGGGAAGGGGCTGCGATAGGTCGAGCTGGCGGAAATCCGGATGTTCGGGCTGTGACAATCTCTTGGTCTCGGCACGTTTGAGCATTGCCGCAGAAGAGTCAAATCCCTTCACCTGATGCCCTCGTCGAGTTAGCTCCCAAGAGAAGTTGCCGGTGCCACACCCGGCGTCGAGCACTCTCAATGAGCGGCCTTGGGCGAATCGGTCAACGCAGTCGCAGACCTCGTTGACGAGGTCCTTGTAGGGCTGGTGATGTCTGGCGAGGTTGTCGTAGGAGCGGGCGTATGCGTTCCAGAATGCCCGTTCAAGAGTTTCGGCCAAGATGTCCCCCAAGATTGGTGAATGCCTCGTTCAGTATATGGGGTCGGAGACGGACGAGGGCCCGGGGACTATCCCCGGTCGGTGGCCCCGGTCCATACGGTCTCATTGGGAATCTCTGTTTCTGGGCCGACTACGGTTTCCACGGTCTCGGGGTCCCCGAATAACCCCGGGGCGGTGGGAACGGTGGGCAGTCCGTCAAATACGGCCTGCTGCTGTCGGCCTCTGATACGATGAAGGCCCAGCTAGGGTCCACTTTGGGGGGTAGATGACGGAGACCGCCGCTGCGAAGCTCGAAGAGCTCATTCGCACGCAATCCGAACGTATCGCTGAGGGCATGGTCCGTGTCGCCCGGGATGCTCGTTCCGAAGAGGACGTTCGAGCGGGTGTGTCTCGGTTCTTGGACGACTTCATCGAGGCGGCCGAGCTCTCTGTGGACAAGGGTCATGAATACGGCGTGGGCAGCCGTCGTCTGGACTCGAAATACTCCTGGGTCTTCATCGAATACAAGGCCTCGAAAGGCTCTGCCGCCATCACGGAGAACCCGAACGCACCGGGCACCCAGGCGGTCATCGCCCAGATTCGCACCGGGTTCGAGAATCTCCGCAAGAAGGAGAAGGCCGACCCGAAGAAGCTGTTCGGAGTGGGGACGGACGGCGACACGCTAGTCTTCGGGGAGTATCGCGGTCGTGAGTTGGCGATTGATGTTCTGCCGACCACGCCGTATTCCGTATCGCGGCTCCTGCGGGCCTTCATCTCCATCGGTGCCCGAGGGCGGGCGTTCACGCCGCCCCGCCTGGCGGAGGACTTCGGGGCGGACGGTGAGGTGGCGAGTCGGGCCGTCGCGGCCCTCTATGACGCAATAGAGAATACGGACAATGCCAAGGCCCTGACGTTCTTCGAGCAATGGAAGCGGCTGTTCGGCGAGGTCTGTGGCTACAACGTGGACAGGGCCAATCCCCAGATTCGCACACTGGCTAAACACTACGGACTTCCTGAGGATGCCCGTCCGGCGACGGTCCTCTTCTCACTCCACAGCTACTACTCCATCTTCATGAAGCTGCTGGCGTCTGAGATTCTGGCCATCTCTGACCCCTACGGTCTCTCTCCCGTCCGGGCCATGGCTAGTGCGGCGACCAGCGGGGCGTTGAAGACCCAGCTCGCGAAGCTCGAAGGTGGGGACGTTTGGGCCCAGCGGGGCATCTCGAACTTCCTCGAAGGCGACCTCTTCGCCTGGTATATCTCGGCTTGGACCGATGAGGTCGGCGGGGCAATCCACGAAGTGGTCCGGGCGTTCAACACCTATGACCCGAAGACTCTCTCGGTGAGCCCCGAGGAGAGCCGCGACCTGTTGAAGAAGCTGTATCAGCAGCTCTTCCCCAAGGCGGCTCGCAAGAGCCTGGGCGAGTATTACACGCCGGACTGGCTGGCGGAGCACACGCTGGACCGAGTTGCCTTTGAGGGCGACCCTCATCTCCGCCTGCTCGACCCGGCGTGCGGGTCCGGGACGTTCCTGGTCATGGCAATCAACCGTATCAAGACGGCCTTCGCCCAACGGCGTCATGAGTGGGGCATGGACGAGCGTGAGCTCCTTGGCCTCATCCTCGCCAACGTGGTCGGTTTCGACCTGAATCCCCTGGCCGTCATGGCCGCGAGGACGAACTACCTCCTGGCCATCCGGGACCTGCTCATGTATGCCGACGCGGACATCGAAATCCCGGTCTACCTCTGCGATTCCATCGTCCAGCCCATGGACCTGAGCGGGGCGAACGACCCCTACCGCTATCTCCAAACAGCCGTCGGCCCGTTCAAGATTCCTGACGAGGTGGCCTCGCCCCGCGACGTGCTCAACCAATGGGCGACGCTCCTCGAACTTGGTGTCCGCAACCGATACAAGCCGACTGAGTTCCTCCGGCTGTTGAAGGACCACGGTATCCCGACTGAACAGGTCGCTCGGCATCGCGAGCTCTTCGAGCAGATGGTGAAGCTGGACGCCGAGGGCAGGAACGGAATCTGGGCTCGGGTCATCAAGAACCAGTTCGCCCCGTCGTTGCTCGAACCCGTGGACATCGTTGTGGGCAATCCTCCTTGGGTGAACTGGGAGAACCTCCCGAAGGACTACCGCGACGAGCAGCACCCGCTCTGGGAGAGCTACGGCCTCTTCTCGTTGTCGAAGGCCAAGGGCCGGTTGGGCGGCGGGAAGAAGGACCTGTCCATGCTCTTCGTCTACGCTTGTGCTGACCGCTACTTGCGGCCGGGCGGCAAGCTCGCATTCGTCATCACCCAGACGGTTTTCAAGACCCAAGGGGCGGGTGATGGTTTCCGGCGGCTTCGATTCAAGGGGCAGGACGGCAAGACGGCCTACCTCAAACCCTTGGTGGTCGATGACATGAGCGACTTCCAGCCCTTCTTGGATGCTGCGAACCGGACGGCCGTCGCGGTGTTCGAGAAGTCCGACCAGGAGTTTGCCTACCCGGTCGAATACGTCCAGTGGACCAAGCACGCGGGCGAGAGGTTGACTCAGGAGCTGGACCTCCATGAGGTCGAGGGCATGATGGACCGCGTGGAGGTGGCTGCTGCCCCAATCCAGGTCAACGAGTCCCGCTCGCCATGGCTTACGCTTCCGGCGGACCTCTTGGAAGGGGCCAGGAAGGTCGCCGGGCAAAGCCCTTACACGGCCCATGCCGGAAGCACCACCTGGCTGAACGGGGTCTTCTGGCTCCGCGTGCTGGAACAGTTGCCGAATGGCCTGTTGCTCGTCGAGAACCTTTGGGACGTGGGCAAGAAGCACGTCGAGCCCGTCAAGATGGCCATAGAGCCCGACCTGGTGTATCCGCTCATCCGAGGTCGGGACGTGCTGAGGTGGAAGGCCGAGCCGTCGGCCTCGCTCCTCCTGACCCAGAGTCCCACCACGCGGGCACCGCTGCCGACTGCCGAGATGAAGACCAAGTATCCGAAGACTTACGACTACCTGGCTCGCTTCGAGGCCGGACTTCGACAGCGGTCGGGCTACTTGAAGTATTACAGCGGCGAGGGACCGTTCTGGGCCCTCTACAACGTCGGCTCCTACACGCTCTCGCCCTGGAAGGTGGGCTGGCCGGAGGTCGGCACGACCGTTCGGGCGGGCGTCATCGCTCCGGCCGAAACTGGGAAGACCCCGATTCCGGACCATAAGGTGGTGTTCGTGGCGGTGGCTTCCGGTGAGGAGGCCTACTACCTCTGCGGGATGCTCAACTCGTCGCTCGCCCAGGCACTCATCAAGGGTTATGTCGGCATCAGCATCTCGACGCACATCATGAACAACATCAACATCCCTCGGTTCGACGCCGGGAACGCGGCACACGTCGGTTTGTCGAAGATGGCCTCTGCGATAGCAGACATGACCGAGGCGGACCGGCATGAGGCCACGTCGGAACTCGACCGGCTCGCCGGGGCCGTCTGGGGAGTCGGGGACGACGAGGCAGCGGTGGCGACGGCATACGCCGCCAAGCTAGTTGCCGATGAGCCCGTGCTCGACGAAGAGGAGTAGAGTCTTCATCTGGCCCCTTGTCTTGCCTGGTAGCGGATGCTATCCTGCTCAGGCCTTGAAAACGGCATATGACTGCGGCGAGCATAGTGGGTTTGTGCTCAGGTTGTGCTCCGAAGATTCCCCTAAAACGGGAGTGAGAGCACAGGTCAAACGAGAGAAACCGCAGGTCAGAATACATTGCGGGGTGGAGCAGTCTGGTAGCTCGTCGGGCTCATAACCCGAAGGTCGTCGGTTCAAATCCGGCCCCCGCGACCAAGAAACTCGCAGGTCAGACATGGTAAACGTGTCTGGCCTGTTTTCGTTGTCCGGCACGTTTGCCGACATACTGCCGTCAGAGTCCTCGGGGTCGCGTCCGAGCACAGTCGCGAGGGCGGGTCATTAGCCATCGCGCCTTCGTCCGCGTGTCTGCTGAGCAACCCGATGGGGTAGCGTATCAATAGCGGGCAGCGCGGACGGCCTTGCGGGGTTAGGGGAGGCGTCCCGGGGCGCGCCTCGTGACACTGCCACGAAGGAGGGATCATGCTTGATATGAGACGGCGTGTTCTCGGTTTGATGCTGGTGCTCGCATTCGGCTTGGCGCTCGCGCCGACGGTGGCTCTGGCCGTTTCTACGACCGTGGTGTCCGGAGTTGTTACGAGCGCCTCGACGGGCGCCCCGATCCCGTTCGCGCACGTGGAGGTCTACCACGGGGCGAGTTATGTCGGCGATGCGACCGCCGATTTCCGGGGGAGGTACTCCATTACTGTGTCGTCAGACGCGTACTCGTTCGAGGTGGCCGCGCCGGGCTGGCCTGGGATCGGTCAAGGAGTCACTGTTCCTCCCACGCCGGCCCTCACGCTGAACTTCCCGCTGGTCAGCCAATTCAGCCAGCGCGTCTACCGCTTCTTCAACACGAAGACGGGCACGCACTTCTACTCGGCTTCCGATGCCGAGTTCATCAACGTCTACGGCAACCTCGCCAACGTCTTCGAGTACGACGGCGTCGCCTACAGCGTGGACATCAACCCCCCGTATCCGACCAAGCCGCTCTATCGCTTCTTCAACTTCAAGAACGGCGTGCACTTCTACACCGCCGATGAGGCCGAGCGAGCCAACGTGCAGGCGAACCTAGCGGATCGCTACCATTTCGAAGGTGTCGCCTATCGGGTGAACACCACCAACCACGGTACCCCGATCCACCGGTTCTACGCTCCGGCGCTAAACACGCACTTCTACACGGCCAACATCGCGGAGATCGACGCCAGTCTCTCGAACTACTATCACTATGAGGGCGTGGGCTACTGCGTCGGCTTCTAGTCGCTGGTCAGCTGGGCGCGGCTTGCTGTTCGTGGTTGCCAGCATCTCGCCGGCAGAATGCGCGGGGGTTCCTGGGCCACCGGTCTTCGCCACTCGGACCCCCACCTTCCGGCACAAGAGCAGAGACTGCCATCGATGCTTCTGCCCTGTCTGGATTCTCAAGTAGTTCACGAATGATTTGCCCCATACCCGTAGGCGCAGAGCTACAGCCCGATTACTCACTTGCGGGATTGCGGCTCCTGCCCATGTTCGACACGAGGATTGCGACGACAGTCACCAGATACAGCTGGCCGACCAGCGCCTCCGTCACAGAGAGCATGCGTCCGATTGCCGTCGATGCGGTGAGATCGCCGTAACCGACCGTGGTCAAGGTGACAAAGCTGTAGTACATGAAGTCCGACGGAAGCGGCGGTCGTCCGGCTATGAAGAACGCCTGGGCCGCCGTTGTTGTGGGCCCGATATTGGCGACGAGTGAGGGGTACCAGAGCAGGACAACATCGCCGACGAGAGAGTAGACCACGGCGAAAAGCAGACCGAACAGCAGATAGATGTCGGCAGCTCCAGCCACGGTATTGAGGGTGACTCGCGGGTGCAGCGCGATACGGCGCCCGATGACGAAAGGGACGATGAGGCACGCGGCGACGGCGGCGACCTGGAAGCAGATCCGGCTGATCATGGCCATCCCCAGCATCTGCGTGACAACAGTGGCCGCGAACAACAGGACCACAAGCCCACCCGCGACCACGATGGTTCGCCGCTTGGAGTTCGACGTCACGAGGGTGACGATCAAAGTCAGAGTGAGCGACATCCCAAACAGGAATGTGCCGACGGCATTCTGGGCCGGAAGCGCGTTCAAGAGAATCGTGACGATGATGAGCGCGAAGACCAGCACGTACCGGTCCTCGTTTGCGAGGCGCCATCCGCTTACCGCCAGCTCCTCTGCCTCGTCCTCGATACGCGTAGCTATCTTCTTGTCCGGCATGGGCCCACCTCTCGTCGCATCGCACGTGCGCTACCAACCGCGCATCCATAATGGCACCCGAAGCTCGAGAGGTTAGCCATACGTCCCGATTGGCAGGGCGTCTGATTCACTCAGTGAAGCGTTGTCGACAGCTCCAGCCACCTGTCTTCGAGCTCGGAGATCTGCTGCTCCATGCTCGCGAGCCGTGCTTGGACGTCCAGCAGGGCCTCGTAGTCTGAAGGATCCGTCTTCTTCATCTCGGCACGGATTGCGTCGGCCTTGCCGTACGCTGTTTCCAGCTTGCGCTCGGTCGAGGCGAGCTCCTTCTTCAGGATGTACTCTTCCGACCTGGACAAGGCCGGTCCGGGTTCCTCGTCTGACTTGCTGAGCGGCTGTTTGTTCGAGCCCTCTGTCGATTTTGGCTTCCCGGGTTTCGCCCCTGTGCGCGCGAGGTCGCGTGCGTCCAAGAGCCGTAGGTACTCGTCGACGCCGCCGGGGACATGGCGGATCTTCCCGCCAATCACCGCGAACTGGTCGTCGGTGACGCGTTCCATCAGGTGCCGGTCGTGGGTGATGAGCAGGAGGGTGCCGGGCCACGTGTCCAAGAGATTCTCGACCACCGCGAGCATGTCGATATCTAAGTCGTTATCCGGCTCATCCAAGATCAGCACGTTGGGCTTGTCCAAGAGGATGAGCATCAGTTGCAGACGGCGCTTCTGTCCGCCGGACAGGTCAGATACTGGCGTGGACAGCTGGACAGCTTCGAACCCGAGACGCTCCAATAGCTGGGCTGGGGTCAGCTCCTTGCCGTCGATCTCGTAGCGCGTGTTGTAGCGAGAAAGGACCTCGCGTACGCGGCTGCTTCCCAGCTCGCTTAACTCATCGAGATGCTGAGACAGGACGGCGAACTTGACGCTCTTGCCAATCTTGACATGGCCTGAGGTCGGCTCGAGCGAACCTCGGATGAGATTCAGCAGCGTCGTCTTACCCGACCCGTTCTCGCCCAAGATGCCAAACCGGTCTCCCGGCCCAATGAGCCACGTGACGTCGTCTATGACGGTCTTGTCGCCGAATCGTTCGCTCACGCCGACGACGTCGACGACCTGCTTGCCTAGGCGTGAGACTGCCATCCTCTTGAGCTCGAGGGAGTTGCGCATGGGCGGTTCATCGGAGATGAGCGCCTCTGCCGCGGCGACGTGGAACTTCGGTTTGGTTGCTCGGGCGCGTGCGCCGCGCGAGAGCCATGCGAGTTCCTTGCGCATGAGGTTCTTGCGCTTCTGCTCGGCAGTTTGGGCGGCCTCGGTGCGCTCTACGCGCTGGAGCACGTAGGCCGAGTATCCACCCTCGAACTGCTCTACCTGCCCGCCGTGTACCTCCCACATACTCAGGCAGACTTCGTCGAGGAACCAGCGGTCGTGTGTGACGACCAGGAGCGCCCCGGACTTCTTCGGCCAGCGGGCCCGGAGGTGCCCGGCCAGCCACGCGATCGCATGGACGTCGAGATGGTTGGTCGGCTCGTCGAGCATGAGAGCATCGAAGTCTCCGACCAGTACGCGAGCAAGATCCACGCGACGCCGCTGCCCGCCGGACAGGTCGCCGATTCGGCTTTCCCACGGGATGTCGGCGATGAGGCCGCGAAGGATCTTGCGGATTCGCGCATCCGACGCCCACGTGTGCTCGGGTACGTCCCCGACTACCGCGTGGGCGACGGTTGCGTGCGTGTCCAGAGCATCCGTCTGCTCGAGCGTTCCGATGGTGATT
>Ga0194044_10001975_pt1 | contig 10337 bp, 10 predicted proteins | sample JunL4417m_MetaG_FD_155460 | JGI IMG/M metagenome (GOLD analysis project Ga0194044, IMG submission 155460) | Anoxic zone freshwater microbial communities from boreal shield lake in IISD Experimental Lakes Area, Ontario, Canada - Jun2016-L442-17m | ecosystem: Environmental > Aquatic > Freshwater...
CTTAAATCTCGATATATTTGAAATACATTTATTTAATACTGGCGGGACAGAAGATGAAGAAACTGATTTAGCAAAAGTAAAAGTTTCAAGCTACGTGAATTGCGGCAATTTGGTAAGTGATACGGCTCAACTGATTTTTGATCGTAATGTGGATGCGATTCTTTATCCTGAAATTGGCATGGATACTACTTCTAAAGCGCTGGCCTGCCTGCGCTTAGCACCACTTCAGGCAGCAAGTTGGGGCCACCCTGAGACTACTGGCTTGCCAACAGTCGATTTTTACCTCTCTGGTTCTTTGCTAGAGCCTATAGCAGCCAAGGACTATTACATTGAGGAGCTGATAAAGCTTCCAAACTTAGGCGCTTACTTTGAGCAGCCAGCAGTCACGATTACAGATCTCAATTTACCAGAACTTGGGCTCACGTCTGATCTACCTATTTTGCTATGCGCAGGGTCACCAGCAAAATACACTCCAGCCTATGATCTCATTTTGCTTGAGATAGCAAAGCGACTGGGGAAGTGTCAATTTGTTTTCTTTCACTTTGAGGAAAACATGACCGCAATCCTTAAAGAGCGTCTCTATCAGGTATTTCGTAGAGATCAACTTAATCCTGAGAAATTTATCAAATTCATCCCCTTCCAAAAAAGAGATACTTTCTATGGGCTAATGCAAAAAGCCGATCTCTATTTGGATACCATTGGTTTTTCTGGGCTTAATACAGCCATGCAGGCAATCATTTGTGATTTACCGGTTATCACCGTTGAAGGTCATTGGATGCGGGGTCGTCTTGCAAGTGCTATTTTAAATAGACTGGGGGCTGCTGAACTAGTTTGTCACAGTAATGAGGATTATATTAATAAGACAGTGGAGCTAATCCAAACCCCAAATCTTCTGCAAGCATATAAAACAAGTATTGCAACTAGAAAGATAAATTTGTTTAATGATCTCACTCCGATTCGAGCGCTAGAAGACTTTCTGACCCTACATATAAAAAAATAAAGGGTACTTAATCAGAATTTATGGATCCAAAAAACCAAATACGCATTGGCAGGCTTTTGGAGCTAATGAAAGCTTCGCAAGGATTACATGCTGAAGCGGCAAATTATTTAAAAAAAACTGCTTGATAAATTGACGAGACCATTATTTGATATCAAAATTTATGCAAGAAATATTGAAAAAGTATGGGGACAAGCAAGTGCCCCAATCGTTTACAGTCTGAATTTAAATCGGGAAGCAATAAAAAACCACCGTGTTTCCACGGTGGTTTTATTTGATGCAAATCTAATTCTAACTAGCTTACGCTAGCGTTAAATTAGAAAGTATGGCGCAAACCAAGTGCATACATACTTGCACTAGAGCTAACTGTAGTAGTAAGGTAAGCAGCGGTAGACTGAACCTGCTGACCATAGATTGCATACAAGTTTGTACGCTTGCTTAGGTAGTAGTTAGAGCCCAACTGCCAAGCATTGAAGTTAGCTGTTGGTGTAGACGTACCCATTGCTGTGTAACGACCTAAACCAGCACTTGCCCAAGCTTCAACAGTTGGAGTTACGAATGAACGAACACCAATCTGCTCACCACTACGCTTGACATAGTAGTTAGAGTTTTGTGTTGCAGATGCAGTGCGTGAAACATACTGAGCATATGCCTTTAAGATACCAAAGTCATAAGTAGCGCCAAGCAAGTATTGGTTATCTTGAACGTTCAAACCGTTGGTTGCGGCCGTACCAGCACCAGTAGTTGAGTTAAGGCCAGATGAAGGCTGTGCACTGATCCAAGGATTGGTAGTTGTACTTGTAGCCGGAGTTAGGTTAGATGTAGTAGTAAGTTGTTTCAATTGTTGAATTGCTCCACCAATATACAACTTATTCCAAGTGTAGTCAGCAGCTAAACCCCAACCGCTTGCATTGGTATTACCACCAGAACTGGAACTTTGCTGTGTTGCATTGGAGTTAGCTAATGTATAGATACCACTAACTGTAAGGCCACTAAAATTATCAGTTTTAAATGACAAAGTATTTGCTGTACGGTTTGTGAAACCAGCGTTATAGGCCTGACCACCGTTGTCATTTGAATAGCCAGATGCTTGGTAAATAACGTTACCAAGTACGTTGTTTAATTGACCTGGATCAGTAGCAGCAGCGAGGTTAAAGATTGGGGTGTATTGCAAACCAACAGCAGCTTGACCTAAACCATTTTTCTTCAAACCAACGAAAGTCTGGCGATTGAGAATACCTTTGTTAGCGTTACCGCTTACGTCTTGATCTTGTGGGTAAAGTTCAAATTCAGCAGTGAAAAATGCGCTAGAACCGCCGCCCAAATCTTCAGTACCTTTAAAACCTATACGAGAAGTATTTTCTGCACCTTTGCCAGTGAAGCCGTTGGCTGTTGTTCTAGATTGGCCTTGAGGAACAGTGGAAGCGTTTGTTGAAAGACGTGTGTTTGCCCCAACATAACCAACGTCGAGAAGACCGTATACGGTTACGCTTGATTGAGCTTGAGCTCCACCAGCAATAGCTGATAAGGCTGCAACTGCGAATAGCGATTTTTTCATTCTTTAAATCTCCATAAAAATTACTAAGAATGTGCACATCACTAACTTGCTCCATTAACACCGCATTACTTGCCCATTACATTGAGTGTTGCTGTCGCACACTGGGGACTGTGCGACAAAGTGCAAACGTTTATCCAAAACGTGGTGACTTTTTCTAACAGTGGTAAATGGCTTTGAAATGGCAGAGTTTTGGTAAACACAAATCTGCGAAAAAATAAACTGGTCGCGTAACTTGGTGTGCGACAGTACGCTTGCAAAATGCAAGCCAAATCAGCAAATGACGAATTGTTTTACGCAAAACGCTGTCGCACGTTACCTATTGCGCACACCATTACGTATGTGCCCAGTTATCCAAACAAGTTACGCATCTTTATGACCAATGCCAGTAGTTATTGGCAAGTGCGCTGTTACTTCGACAACAAGACAGTCATTCGTAGTTTGCGTACAACCAGCAAAAGACATGCATTGCAGTTAGCTAAATTGTTTTACGAACAGCATTTAATAGATACAGGTGTAATTGCACAAGGTGCTGTTGCAAACACGCAGGATTTATCAGTTAATACCGTTGCCAACATCATGCTTTCTAATGAAACGGCACGTGTCAAGCGTGATGAGATTACCAACGGCACATACGTCATGTTGGTATCGCGCATACGCAAATGGGTATTGCCGTATTTTGGGACTGTACAAGTTACTGACATTAAACACACAGACATAGAACGCTTCTTATATTTTCTAAGTGACAAACAATACAAGTCCATGACCATTACACAATACTTAAATGGGCTACACAAAGTATTAGAGTGCGCATTTAAACACGGCTGGATTGAAAAAATACCCACATTTCCCAAACTTAAATCATCTAGCACGCCACGTGGCGGATTTAGTGTTGCAGAGTATCGTGCGCTACTACGAGCTAGCAAACAGTTAGCAAACCAAGTGTGTGCGCCAATTAAAGTCACTCATCGCACCAAACACCACAATCTTTTTGCACCAGACGCTAACATCCCAGTTGAGATGACTTGGTTAATTGGTTTTATGGTCAACAGTTTTGTACGCCCTGTTGACATGAAGCTGATGCAACACAAGCATATTGATATTGTGCGCAATGGTCACATCTACTTGCGTTTGACTATTCCTGAAACTAAACGTCATTCCGCACCAGTCATTACCTTGCAACCTGCTGTGCGTATTTATGAGCATCTGCGCAGTTACTACGCTAAACAAGGCATGGCAACTTCAGATGACTATTTGTTTTTACCGCAGATCAAAGACCGCACAGCAGCAATGCAATTGATTGACAAGTATTTTGTCAAGATACTGATTGCGACAGGATTACGCTATGGTGCACTGGGACAACGGCGCACGCTGTATTCATTACGACATACTGCCATTACATACAGATTGCTGTACGGACGTGGAATTGATTTACTCACATTGGCGCGTAATGCACGCACCAGCGTGGAAATGATTGAACGCTTTTATGCCAGTCAACTTACGCCTGAAATGAATGTGGGCATGTTGCACAGCAGAAGATAATTAAATTTGACAAACCATATAGAATTCATGATAGTTACAAATAGCAGTATTAATTAACCATGGAGAACTTTATGAATGATGTAACAAAGTCAGCTAGTCAAATGTTAGAAGATGCACAAAAGGCACAAGCCGAACTCAATGCAAAGATTGAAGCATTGTTGACACAAACACGTGAAGAAGATTTAGCCACAGTAAAACGTTTGATTACGACACATAGTTTTAGTGCAACTGACTTGCGTAGCGTGATGAAAGCCAAATCATCACGCTCTGCACCCCGTAAAAGCGCCAGTCGACGCAGGAAAGTTTAAACACCACGCACAGCGTACATTGCAGTACGCTGTGTTGTTTGACTTACGCGCCATCAAATACAGCACAAGTATTGATGACAGCCAATACATGCATCAACTTACTTACGATGAGTTGCGTGACATGCCATTTCGAGAACTATCGGAAGCTGAATATGCACAACTAAGATTAATTAAAGCTGCACTGGTATCTGTGATTGCGCAGCGTGCAGTTCCCAAGCGCAAGATGCTTGCTGCACTGGGAAAAGATCAGTATGTTGAATATGTACAAAGCTACGACATGGATATTTCCCATGTAGAAAGTGATTGGTTCAGTACAGACAGCATGCCCACTATTTTGTATGACTACATGCAGTACGTCAAAGACGGTGACAAATACACTCGTATTGCTAACTTATTTCGCCGTTCCACTAAACGCGATGCTAATGGCAAGACAGCTTATCAGCGCATGGATACTAAAGCTGAAGCCTGTTATGAAGAAGCAGTGATGTTGCTTACCAATGCAATTGACACTAATCCACTGCGCAATCCCATGCCCGATGTACAGTTATCAAATGAAATACAACGTTGGTTAGATCGTGATGTCAGTTGCGAAATTGGTTTTGAACCTGATATTAGTATTACAGGTGTACCGCGCATACGTGGTGTCAAAAGTAAGTTTGCGCAAGTGAGTGCTGCGCCAGTAATAGGACAGCGACTGCGACAATATTGGCGACAACGTGAAGTATTGGCACGAACTGCACTTGCATTACTGTACAACACCGAACAAATTGACGCTGCTACAGAACAAGGATTGGAAATTACTAGTGTATTGTTTGAAGAACGACTTGCAAAGCTCAAATTGCAACGCGATTACTAGTAGTTAAGCTACCTGCAAACTAAAGCAGTCTACTGCTCGGCGTTTTTGCTCATCGTTTACTGTGACATATCTTTGTGTGGTCGCAATGTTCTTGTGCCCAGCCAAACTGGCAAGTACAAACACACTGATGCCTGAGTTACTTAAATTAGTTAAAAATGTACGTCTACCCGAATGACTACTGGCGCCGAACACTCGTGCACGACGGTACAGGTAATGGAAGTGCTGGGTAAGTGTGGAAGCTGTAAATGCTTTGCGTACACCACGTAATGTGTGAAATAAAGGGTTGTCGTCTTGCACTTTGTCCTTTGCAGCAAGATACTGGGTAATTTCATGTTGCAACTGCGTACTAAGGAATACGGTACGTGCATGTCCGTGTTTAACACGCTCACTACTTAAAAATACCTGCGATTTAACAGTTCCATCTGTATTGCGCACATCTGCAACGGTTAACTGCGCTACTTCCGACACGCGAAGCCCTGCTAGTACCGTGAGTAAAAACATCACTCTGTTGCGTACTGCATTGCTGCGTGATGCTGTGTACGCTAAAACTGTGTCGATGTCCTGCTGTGTGAGTGACTTTGCTTGTGCCATGTTGTTCTCCTAATAATAAGTGTGTTTTAAGTATGTATTCTTGTGTAATGATTGAGCAACCGCTGAGTGCATGCGTTGTGTAACTAGTGTGATCTGTTACAAAACAAACGGTTACAGCGTGGTTGTAATAGTTTGTGTGTTCTCTTTGGTCATGTATTTACCCAAAATATGTGCGTAGCTGTGGGATTTTGACTACACAGCGCAGTTTGAGTAACAAGACTTGTTAAAACACGCTACAGCGTGCAGGTGTGTCAATCTGCTACTACGCTCTACGAATACCGATAATCTGCGCTTACAAGACGGATTTGATGTGCTGTTGCGTAGTGCTACCAAAAATCAGTTCGTAGTCCTGTATTTTTAGTTGTGCAGTTTTTTTAGGTGCTCAAGATCTGTGGTGCTTGTGATTACATCTAACTGGTAGTGTGAAAGCGAACGCAGTTCGCTTGTGTATCGCAAAAGCTATCGCCTTTTCTCACACATTACCTTCTTCTTTTGTTTTTGCTTTGCTGTATTGATTGGGTGATAGAACTTGAAGTCATACGACGGCTATGTGATTTACTGAGAAATCAACATAACTGTCGCATCGTGCGCTGATTGGTATGACATTACTTTTCGGACACACGACTGTGAAAAGATTTAACGGAAGACTAATGTATTAAAACTTCCAACCTACTACCCCATTGATTTGCGGTAGCAGTAATCTTGCGGCTCCTTGTATTACGCACTAACTTCACAGCGTCGTGCATCAAGTCCAGTCTCATTAGCCGTCATATTACAAACTGGGTTTTTACACTTTGTTATAGCAGTTGTTTATCTGCTGTTGTATTCCTTACTTGTTTTGCCTATGTTGTTTGAATAGCTTTCTATTTGCGTGTGTGCCTATGTTCATTACTTTGTGTGCCTGTGCTTGTGTTAGCTTGTTGCGCTTTTTTGTATTGGTCATTGCTCGTAAGTAGTTGTTTAATGTGTGTGCTTGGTTTTGCTCTAATAGTTTTGCATGGTTTTTTAATAAATTGGTTGCTACCTTTTGTGCTTGTAGTAAGTAGATTTTGGTTTGGGCAAAATGCTCTGGTGAAATACCCTGCTGCTTTAACCAAGTGCTTGTTTGGTTTTCGTCTTTACGTGCACGTGTTTGTATTGTGTAAGTTAAATCATCCATGCAAGTATTTAGTAACGACCAAACAATGTGTAACTAAATCTGATGCAATATTAGGTGGTTTTATATGATTTTGGACAAATTGACATGCTCTGCCTGATTTTGGTTGCTCTTATTACGTGACCGAAACTACAGTTGTTCTACACAAACAACATCGAGGCGGAACACAATGAGCACATTGAATACATTGAAACTAACGGACGCACGTAAACCAAACCAAGTACCGCAAGTGGTGCAACGCAGAAACAAGTTGGCAAAACGGGTTTGGCAACAGATTGAATTAGCCAAAGCGCAAGAACAAGGTACGCAGTTCCGTGTTGCCAAGTTCAAAAGTTACACAGATACGCAAACAGGTGAACGCAAGCAAGTAGAAACGCAGATGCTTGTTAAGCAATGGTGGTTTACAACACAAGCTGGAAAATTGGCAATTAGCGTGCGTTATGGTAGCCGAGTGCTAGAACTTACAAAAGGTAAATTTGCTGTTGAAGTTGCACACGAAAAAGATTTAGCCAAAACACTTGATGCAATTAAAACCGCTGTGCTTGCAGGTGAGCTGGATACTGCCATTGATGCTGCTGCAACCAAACTGCGTGCGGGGTTTGCACGATGAAGCAATACAGATTGTGGGTACGCATTAGTCAAACGCAAACAGCTAATACCATTGTGTATGCGGAGAATGCTTACACAGCAAAACAGTTGGGTGAAGCACAGTATGGTGTTGGCAATGTGTTGAGCTACACAGAAGTATGAACTAATACTTGTGTTGTACATGTACTGAAGTACTGTGCGCTTGTGTGTAAATACATAATGCGCATACACGAAGTCATCAAACCAAAGCCTCCAACTACACCAGAACAAGCACGCATTCGCAGCATGCAGGCACAAGTCAAACGCAGTCAAACTGCTGTGAAACAAGAACGCTTACGTCAGCAACAAACCAAACTCAATCATGCTCGCGCTGCTATATCAACAAGTGTGTAAATCAGTTTGATGTGAATTTGGGTCAAATTCGTATGGTTTGTGACGAAAACATAGTGTACATGGGAATCATGATGGAATGAGTGAGAGACTATGCCCAAATACTTTTACAAATTGGCACAAAGAAAAAACCACCGTGTTTCCACGGTGGTTTTATTTGATGCAAATCAAATTCTAACTAGCTTACGCTAGCGTTAAATTAGAAAGTGTGACGTACGCCAATTGCATAGTTACTGTAACCAGAGCTAGCTGTAGTTGTGCCATAAGCAGCATTAGATGTTATGGTTTGACCATAGATAGCATACAAGTTTGTACGCTTGCTGAGGTAGTAGTTTGAACCTAACTGCCAACCGTTAAAGTTTGCTGTTGGTTGACCATTACCCAATGCTGTGTAGCGCCCTAAACCTGCGGAGGCCCATGACTCGATTTGTGGAGTAATGAAGCTACGTACACCAATCTGCTCACCTGAACGCTTTAGATAGAAGTTCGGACTAGCTGTAGAAGTAGCAGTACGGTTTATATACTGCGCGTATGCCTTCAAAATACCAAAGTCATAGGTAGCGCCTGCGTAGAACTGATTGTCTTGCACGTTTAACGCATCACCAGCAGCGCCTAATCCAGTCGTCTGACCAGAATTGGTCCATGGGTTTGCACCAGTAACAGTATTTGCACCTGTTGCTGCTGATGTTGTAACTGTTGGATTGTAGTTACTTGCTGTTGTTAATTGCTTCAGGGCTTGATAAGCAGCTGCAATGTAGAACTTGTTCATAGTGTAATCAGCACCCAAGCCCCAACCGCTAGCATTAACGTTACCACCGGCATTAGAAGCAGTCTGAGTTGAGTTTTTGTTGTTTAATGTCAACATTGCACTTCCTGTGAATCCAGCAAATGAATCTGACTTAACTGATAAAGTATTTGACGTTCTGTTTGTAAAAGCAGCGTTATTTGCGCTTGAACCAACACCTGCAGCAATACCAGCAGAACCAGTTGGATTTGCTGAATAAACTACGTTACCAGCCATGTTGTTTAATTGACCAACGTCAGTTGCAGCAGCAGCATTAAATACTGGTGTGTATTGCAAACCAATTGCTGCTTGACCTAAACCACTTTTCTTCAAACCAACAAATGTTTGGCGATTCAACAAGCCACCGTTTGTATCACCAGATAAGTTCGTGCTTTGTGGGTAGAGTTGAAATTCAGTAGTAAAGAAAGCAGAACTGCCACCACCTAAATCTTCAGTACCCTTAAAGCCTAAACGGTTTGAGTTCTCACCACCAGCTCCGAATTGGTTACCAGTTGACTTGTTCGTACCACCATTAGTAGTGATTGCTGTACTGTTAACACGTGAGTTTGTACCTACATAACCCATATCCAATAAACCATAAACGGTCACGCTGGATTGAGCTTGAGCTCCGCCAGCAATAGCTGACATGGCTGCAACTGCTAGTAGCGATTTTTTCATTCTTTAAATCTCCATAAATTGAAAGTAATGCCCAAATAAATCTGGGACCTTTGAATTTTGCTGGTTTTGCCCTAATCGTTAGGGGGTAAGGGTATTTAGGGGCTCTTTTTGCTTGTCAAAAGGTAGTTTTTTGGCTTTCTTCGTTGTATCTCGGCAACAAGGGCTTTTTTTTCTGTCTTTTCAGGCTCTCAGATGACAAAATTGTCATATGGCAAGTCGCGAATTCCTAAAAATCTTAAGTTCTGCCCGCTTGGGTGATGTATTGGCGCAACAAAAGCTGGCACAGACTTATCTGACTGGGGCATTTAAAACCCCCATACAGCCAAGCAATGCTTTGATTTGGTTTGAAAAGTCCTATTTTTCCATTTCAAATCAAATACTTGAGGATCAAAGCACAGTTGAAAATGAAATTTCTGAACTTTTGACGCAAGTGTCTAATATCCCCTTGGCGGAAATCGTTAACTCCCCCGCCTTTAGCTTTGCTTGGGAGTCATTTTGGGAATTGGCAGAAAAAACTGTTCAGGATGAATCCAGCCTTGCAGCCAAATGGCAACTTGCCAATCTTTTAACTAATCTAGATCTTCAACAGACCCAATCTCAACTCATTGACTGGCTAAACAAAACCACAGCTACGCCTTTACCTGAAAAAGTAGCGGGCCTTGATTTCACTGGGCTTCAAAAACTGGCCAGGGAATACTTAAAAGAGCTTTCCGAAATAGATTCCCCATTCACTGCCTCTGCCAAAGAATTACTCATCAAGCTACAACCCAAAAATGAGACCCTTTCCTCTTTATGGAATGCCTGGCTCACGAATAAAAATGAGGAGGCCTTGCTCCAGGCAGCGGAACTAGGTCTCACGATGGCTAAGCTCACATTAGGTTTACGTCTTGCT
>Ga0194044_10001977_pt1 | contig 10331 bp, 11 predicted proteins | sample JunL4417m_MetaG_FD_155460 | JGI IMG/M metagenome (GOLD analysis project Ga0194044, IMG submission 155460) | Anoxic zone freshwater microbial communities from boreal shield lake in IISD Experimental Lakes Area, Ontario, Canada - Jun2016-L442-17m | ecosystem: Environmental > Aquatic > Freshwater...
ATATGGTGCAATGATAGAAATGCTGGGGCAATATAAGAGACTAATCATTTCAGGGATGATGTTCATCCCGAGTTTTCTCTATATGATGTACGCTACGATATATCTGCTAGAAAAGAAAAAAATAGTGAAGAAATTGATGCAGATGAGGAAACCATTAATGGAGAGGATTAACGGGACAATAGACAGTCAAGAAAGAGGAGAAATGGAAGAATATATGGTCGATACAATAGAAAAGATTAGAGATGAAATACATGCAATCAGGCAAGAAATACATGAACCCAAAGAGATGAGAAAACGAGAAACTGTATCCTATGAAAGAGAATATAATGCCATAAAAGATATGGAATGATGACAGACATTCTATCCGTCATATGAAGAAAACAATGAAAAGATACTTCACAGAGAACAGGTCAGAATAATGAATCAGAACATCACGAAGTTCATTGCAATCTATAGAGATAGACAAAACACGATAAATCAGAAGGATAAGATTATTCAGGAACTCCAGCAAAGGGTCAAAGAAGCTGAATATGGATTACAGATGGAGAGATATGAACAGGAAAACAAAAATATCGATGATTTGGAGAGGGAATTAGATGATATTCAAACGGAACTGTATGAGTTAAAGACAGAAGCTGAAGACGAGATATGAAAAAACAATGAACAAGCGTTATCAGAGATAGAAAAAAAGATAAAGCATGAAAAAAAGAGTATATCGATATTGATATTTTGAATCATCATCATGATATTGTTAGGAGTAGGTATTCTGATAGTGAATCTCTGGTAAGAAGGGAAAATATTATTTGAAGATATGGGAGAATATCTCAGCAAATTCCTTCCTACAGAAATCGAAGTTAATATTTTCCAACCATTTTTTAAAGTCATAATGACAGAATTTTACCATATTTTCTAATCATTTCTCCGGCATACCAAGATAGGTCTCGATATCTCATTTCTTGAGGATAAATACATTGCTTGTATAGAGATTATCTATGTTTCTGACGAGATAGTTATATTTCTGAGGGAATAACGTCATAATAGTATCAACGAGCTTGTTATAATGACGATGTGTTTTTCCGCTTTTTCTGAGGCCGAGATAATGACTCTTAGTCTGCTTATAATAATAAGAAAGATCATCTTGTGTCATAAAACCGTAATCTACGATATTATCCCAATCTCCTACAAAGAATGATGACAAACCGAATCTTGCAAGGAATCTGCTTCGGACCTTATAGCTTCATTTGCCATTGATATTGATGATTTCGTAATCAGTCAGCTTATCCTTCCATTCAGGGAATGTATGAAGGTAATTAAGATAGAATTCAAAGAAATATGAATCTGTATCTCCTTCGACCATGATGATATTATTCACAAAAAATATCTTAGAAAGATTTTCGAATTTAAGGAGATGCACCAAAGTAGCTTCATCAGAAGATAGAGTGACAAAAGGATTTTTTACATGAGTAGATCCATCGATATTCGAGAATCTATAAACATTTCCTATATTAGATTCATTGATGAAAAGAGGAGAATAGGTGGAAATAATAAATTGAGTCCCGATATGATGGTTCATTTTTTCTATCATTCTAGAAAAACTTCTCTGCATCTGGGGATGAAAGTGCATCTCAGGCTCATCGACGATGATAATTCCATGATTGAGATCATATCCATACATAGTGAATATCATGGAAAGCAAAGATTGCTCTCAATCACTCAACTCAGCAAAGGTGATACGCTGACCGAATTGATTCGTAAGAACAAAAGTCAGCAGAGTATCAGCATATTCTATATGTAAGGTCTTATTGAGATATTTATTGATTGCACCCACAAGACTGGTATAGAAATCTGATTTCCCCAATTTCTCAAGATATTCAACGATATCCTGCTCACTCATATCCAAGGTAGAATGATTAGAGATAATATTTCGGACTTTTTTCGCACAGAGATAGAATCAGATATATGAACGGAATTCAGAAGAAAATTTATCTCAGATAAAATGATTCCATGCATGGGGATTGACGGTATTTGAGACATTCCTCATACTTCTGTTTTCACCTATTATACCTATACAGTTGGCAAGAGGTATCAAAGGTTCTTCATGATTAGGCCTTTCATGATCATTATAGATATCTATAAATATCTGGATGAGTTCCGTAGTCTGGAGATAGAGGAGAACGAATTTTTCTTGAAGCGAGAATCATGTTTCATCAATAGATACTCTCTGGGATTTTATATCGAATGTACATGCCAAAATAAAATCTTTCGGGATAGACTGTATCTCATGGGAAGAAAAGTTTGGGTAGGAAATATTCAAAGTACTATAGGTACTTACAAGCCTATTGAGAATATCTGCATGATCGGAGATATATTGCATATTATCATAATCATGTTGGGTCAAGGTAAAATGGACGATGACCTGTGATGATTTATCCGGAGTCGTGAAATGAGAACGGAGTCATTGGGTGTGCTGTTCATTGATAATTATCACGTTCTTTTTGTTCGTAAGTATGCTCTGTCTATCGTAGATATAATCATTGAGGATAGCAACCTTGAAAATCTGCCTGAAAATATGAAGAAATCAGCTCTTTCCAGCACCATTTGGTCAGATAAGGACATTTACATTATTATTTTCCCTATTATAAAATTTTATCCCTTCATGGGTGGAAAGATCAGCTTGATAAGGATAACTCAAGAGATTGGATATCCTGATATTCGTCAATTGCATGAGGTATGCGGGGAAGTATAAATGCTTGTTTATAAGTACCGAATAAGTATATTCAAATGGCTAAATTTTGCAAATTTAGGGCGTATATCCATTTTTTTATGAGATTACCACCATCAGACATGAATCATAAGGAAACTATAGAAAAATATGCAGGATCGATGCATGAATTAGGGGAAGATATTTGAAATCTGGAGTATGATGCATTAGTGGAACTCTTTACTGTCCTGACGAAAAAATTCGCAAAAGACGCTATACATGACAAAGAGCTCAATCATCCTCAGGTATCAGCATACCTATCAGATATATCCAAGGCTTTACAAGAGATTTTGGACAAAGATATGCAGCCATTAGCCAATCTATGCAGAGAATACAATAGAAAAGGGATAAAATAACATTTATCAGATAATGATACCCATGGATCATCAACTATTCTCATTCAAACAGAAATCACAAGATTTCATAGTGACGGAAGAATTACCATTTGCTCTCAAAGGAGAGGGGGAAGTATTCTTCGTGTTTTTCGAAAAAAGAAATCTAAATACTATGGATGTAGTGAATCATCTCTGCACTTCATTCGATATTTCCAGACTAACGCTTGGAATAGCATGATTAAAGGACAAGAAAGCGATAACCAGACAGCGAATATGTATTTACAAAAGTGCATTGAAGAAAATCTGATGAGAGAGAGCATTTTTGGAAAGCATAGAAGAAGTGGTAAAAGTACTCAAAACATGATGGCATACACAGCCGATAGGTATGAGTACACCCATAAAGAATGGTTTTTATATAAGACTAAGAGCCAATAAAAAACTTAGCAGGGAAGAAAGGGACATCTCCAGTAGAAAGATTGAAAGCATCTTCAAAAAATGATTTCCTAACCTATTTTGAAACCAGAGATTCTGAATAAGCGGGATAAATCCCAAACAAGGAAGTGATATCTTGCAATGAAGGTCACACATAAGAGACAAAAAAGAGATAGTCTTCAAGATACAGGCATATGCAAGCAAAATATTCAATGAATATCTCCAATCTAGATCAAAAAAATGACTACAAATCCTAGACGGAGATATAGTGCTGCATAGAGAGAAAAATGGAGAAAATGGATTTGGTATATACCAAGCGAAAACAAATACCATCAAAATATTTGATGATAGCAAAAAAAATGATCAATTTTTCCGTTATCCGAATGCGACAAAAAACGAATTACCATTCGATCGTGAGACCATGACCATAACATGACCAGTCATCTGATATAACATCCTATTGGCTCCAAAAGAAAGTGAAGCATGACACAAAGAACAAGGTTTATTGCAAAAAAATGGAATCACAGAAAAAACCATAAAATTATGCAAACAATATAAGATATTCTGAATCAGAAGACCACTTCGGGTATTCCCATTACATATGAGCGAAACTTTCCAACAAGACGATATTTTACTGAATTTTACCTTACCATCATGATCTTATGCCTCTATCATCATAGATGAACTAGGCAAAACCGTATGAATAGACGTATCCTAATGATAATCTTTAGAAAGAAAATTGCTTTGAAAATCGGGGTGAAAAAGATAGTATAAGAGATACCTAAAAACAAAAACCTACATATGACCAAAAAATTTGTAAAAGCAATTAAGACAAGAGATTTCTGGGTAGAATACATAAGCCTATATGTATCGATAATAATAGCTACCTTGATAGTCCAGATGGCACTATTGAAAATGGAAATTAGTATCATAATTTTCTGTCTCATAAAGTCATTATTAGTAACAGTCCCGAATATCATAGCTATTATGTATGGCAGGCGGATCACTATAGTGATAAATCATTGGTTCATGGAAGTAATAGTGTATGTCCTGTGTAGCATACCGTATATGGAAATCACCTTGATTTACCTCTATAAGCAAGATATCAAGCTGACGTGGAATATGATCACAGATTATGCTACGGTATATTTTGTGATGGGATTTTTTATCAAATGGTATCTTGGTTTATCAAAAAGACTGATAAATAAGATATTCGATGGGGAGTTGTTTTGACTCTCCATTTTTTTAATAAAAAAATCAACGGTTCAGTAGAGGAGAGGAATCATTTTTGACTTTTCCAACGGTTCTGATTATACTTATCACATGATTAATAAGAAGAATCAGAAAAATGAGCAGAAAGATGAAATAATGTCTGATAAAGGACAAGGTTTTGGTGAACAAAAGAAAAAAGAAATATTTGAAAATCTGAACGACAGAAAAGATAATTTGGCTGCTTTCGATGAGGAGCTCATAAAGGACTATCTGATGGTATGTAACAAAACATATGAAAAATTAGCAAGGATGTGAGATACCCCACAACTGCAAGAATGCAAAAAGAATGCTAAACAATATATAGAAAGTATTTTAGACGCAGACATTGATATAGACAACAATGAAATCAGCAGAATAAGACAGTTGAGTAAATGAGAAAGATTTTTATTCTGATCAAAATTCTGAAAACATTTCAAGATGGAATTATGAGAATTCAAGGATATCAATCGAATCAATAAAAAGGAATTAGAAACAGTTACGAATATAAACAACATCAAAAAATGAGATCGATTCATGAGATTACATAGAGATATAGGAGTAGATCTGTCGGAGATGACGGAAATACTATACAAGATGAAAGTATTTCTAGATACCTATAAACCCAAAGAGAAAATCAGATATTGTATTGCATTAGGTCGGCTCCAAAATAGTGAATTCATAGAGTATTTCAGAAAACGATTACAAGAGAATCAAAAAGACAAGACATCAAACATCATAAAAGTATATGATGAGACGAGAAATTATTTAGCGAAGCAATGAAGACTGGCAAATACACCTATAGAATGAGACTATAATGAGTTCAAAGAGCAATATATTATCAAAGACAAAGATCCGAAACAACCAAGTTCATTGAATCAAGCATTAGCTGCCTATGAAAAAGAAGGGAAAAGGATGAAAGAAGGCTGCATGATTATAGATTTAGATAAGGTACAGAAAATGATGCTATACAATAGATAACAGATGATCATTTATTGATTTAGAAAAATTATAACAGGGTAGAGGACTACATTTTGAATAGCTTTGATAGAAAACCATACTATTACAAGAATATAAATGAAACTATGGACATATACGATGCGGCACACAACGGGGATTGTTTAAAACAAACAGAGTAGAGGAGCAATCCTCTATTATTTTTTATTTTCTTGATATAACAACATATAATGTTATAATCCAATTATCTTTTATTTCCCCTAAGAGTTATGTATCTAGACAATCCGGAACTCCAGAAACAGATGGCTGAAGCTACCAAACAGAAACGGGAAAAGCTAGTTTTTGGTGATACACCATACAAATGTATAAAATGCTGAAAACTTAAAGATCCAAAAGATTTTGTCGTTCAACGATTAGACAATTATCGAGTTGGAAAATATCGTTATCTCTATGAATGTAAAGAATGCAAAAAAAATAGGATTTACAAAAAAAGAGATAAAGATAGAGAAACCATAGATTGAGCTATAAATATCATCATAAAGCAACTACAACAATGAGCAAAAAACAGAAAGATAGATTTTAATATATCAGTCGACGATTTGTTAGCTCTACGGGAAAAACAAGGTGGTAAATGTTATTATACATGATATGATATGGAATATTGATGTATATATTACAAAGAAGGAAAAGAAGCCGACAAAGCAAAATGGCAGTTATCATGTGATAGATTGGATAATAATAGGGGATATGAAAAAGAAAATATTGTCCTCTGTTGTACTATAGCCAATAAAATGAAGAATATACTTTCTCAAAATGAATTTTATCAGATCTGTAAGGATATAGTCGACCGCCAAAAGAACAAGTAAAACGAGGTTCTTTTGGATGCGAGAGTTATACTTACCGTCTGCGGAAACTTAAATTATGAATGAAGTGAAAGAATTTGAGACCTGCCTGCGGTAGGCAGGTTTCCAAAGCGGTTTAGTACATTAACACAAAGCACAATTAGTCTAACCATAACCTTGCAGAAAATACAATTGCAATGATACACAATATATCTTGTGCAAAGTTCGTTGTGTGATAATGCAGGTAGTATAAGCATTTTAAATATAATTATTAAAACAAATATACTGTGGTATAAAAAATTTAATATGCATCTATAGAGACAGCAAACACACAACTAACAAAAAACACCCCAAAAAGACAAAAATCAAGAAAATACATGTTTTTGACGAAATTTTAAGCCATATTTTTAGATCTAAGTGGTACTTAGTGCCACAGAGTAGCAAAAAACACCAGTTTTAAACCAGTGTTTTCTATATTTTAGTGGAGGAGTACTCCTCTATTCTAAAAAACTTTTTTTGACTTTCAATTTTTCCATATTTCAACTTTTCAATGTTTCAATTAACGTTTATTATTTTCATATTCTTGAATCTGTTTTTTTACTATTTCTTCATCATCATGATTAGTAACCCCAAACCATTGATCAGGAGTTGGATATAATTTTATTTTGACTCACTCGTTTTTTATCAGATTTGATAGCTCCAAAGGAAGATAACACTCTATTTTCCTATCTCAAGGATGGTCTTTTTTGAATTTTGATAATACCTCATCGAGGAAATGTAAGATATCAAGGGTTAATCCAAACATATTCATACTACACAAATCATCTTTTTTCAATCAGATTTCTGATAATTTATTTTTTTCTATTCACAAACATTCTTTAATATCCTGGATATACCCTCCCCCATCTACGGTAAAAATTCATCTATTAGTAGATCAAACCTCAGGGATCACATTTTCAAGAACATATCCAAGAGAAACAGATTCGTCCGAATGCTGTAAATGATCAAACAATAATTTAAATGAATGAGCTCAATAGATATCATCACCATTACAGACGACAAAAGATCAATCTATAAGTTGTTTTGCGCTACAGAGAGCATCTACTGTTCATCGTGGTCTATCTCTCACAGCATCATCAAATTGCTGTATGGCGTATTCCACGGGAATTCATTGATAGCTATCTCCAAACATTTCTTTGAACGGTAGTTCCGTCATTTTACCGACGATAAATATTATCTTAGAGAATCCTGCGGGCAAAGCTTGATAAAGAGAATATTCGATAAGCGTTGAATCATTGGGTCAGACCTTTGCAAATTGTTTTACCTTTCCACCGAAACGAGACGACATTCAAGCAACCATATACACCAACGAGATTCCTTTTTCCATAGAGAGACAATAAACAATAAAAATACACTTCTTATAGAAACCTTATAAGATATTATCGGGATAATTTCAAGTCTTTCAGAAAAATTACTCAGTTTAACTTATACTAATTGATATTGATTTTTATCGAAAAATGGGTATAAGTCTAGTCTCAAAAATCAAATGATTAATCATCAAAAAACAATCAAAAATGCCAGACACTAATGTAGCAATCGAGCCTATTTCAGGCTACTTCGTTGTGCTAGACGAAGAAGAAAAAAAACAATTTTCTCAGACCATGAGAATGGATGTAGGTCGTGGTGGAATATTCTACCAGAAAGATGATCTTATCTCTTTACTTGGAGCCAATAAGGCACTCAAAGGAAAAAAGATGCACATCATCGAAGTGATGGTCCCCCAACAATCAATAATCAATCCAAATTGTAAAAAATTTGGAATCAAATGCGGGCAAGGAATTGCCATCACAAACATCGAACCTTTCACAGCGCAATGAAAGATTTCGAATTAACATAATGCGGTATAAGAGGGCTTGTGTATCTTGCCCTCTTTTTTTGTTATTTGAGATCACCTTATTTTTTTTAAAAAAAACTACCTGATACATAATCAGGTAGCCGTCTGTTAAGAGACGGCCGTGCCTATTATCTATTAGGCGTACAGAATAAGTAAACTCATCTACTCATTTTGTATGCCAAATAAATTCAAAAGCCGTCTCTAATGGAATGCAAGCCGTTCGCTTTGGTAAGGTACTGATACTTGCGGACAAATCCTTAGAATACTAAGAGATTTGAAATGATTGCATTGATGGTAATAACAGGTCCAAGTGACATAACTCATTTTTGTTTAGTGGTGTTTTTTTGTTTACGTCTAGAATATAAGAGAGCAACACAAGAAAACAAACAGATAGTACGATTATCCTCTATCCATTCGTTAGCACAAGATGTAAAAGAAAACACTAAGTATATTGTCAAAAACTAATAATTATTATATTATAATATACAAAAAAAGGCCAAGACATAAGTCTTGACCTAATATATTAAGATTTTTCTTAGGATTTTATTCTGTTGCTTCTGTAGGAATAGTATCTGCGGTAGCTGGAGAAGTAGCTCAGAAATCTACCGTAGGAGCAACGTCAGCTCACACATTGGCTTCAAATTGTTCAGCCTTCTCGAAATTAAACAATGAAGCGACGATATTTGCAGGAAATCTGCGGATATATACATTCAAAGTATTGACTGCATCATTGAAATTCTTTCTTTCCACAGTAATCCTATTTTCTGTACCTTCAAGCTGCGTCATCAAGTCACGGAATGCTTGGATAGATTGGAGCGTAGGATAACTTTCGACAACCGCCAACAATTTAGAAAGTGAAGATGTTACCTCTCCTTGAGCTTGTTGGAATGCAGCGAGTGATTTAGCATCCTTGATATCGACAGTGATTTTGGTTGCGTTTGCTCTAGCATTTACTACAGCGATCAAAACACCGCTCTCTTGTGCAGCTGCACCTTTGACAGTATTAACGAGATTCGGGATAAGATCCAATCTTCTCTGGTAAACATTTTCTACTTGAGACCATGCAGTTTTGACTGCCTCGTCATATTGTACTAGAGTATTATATTTGCCGACGGAGAAAAGAATGACGACAACAATAATAGCTAAGATAATAAGCCATGTCTTTTTCATGAAACAGATTTTTTATAAGGTAAAATTATTGATTTTAGTACACACTTCAGAAAGATAGTGATGTACATCATGGATAAGCGAAGGTATCTTACGATCCTCTACCCTATCATCCAAAAGATAATAAAAACTCTGACTATTACAAGACCAAGCATCATCGAAGAGAGAAATTAATTCTTTGATATCAGAAGGCAACTGCATCTCAGGATATTTCAATAACATTGCTCATTCCCATATGACTTGCATTCATGGCAAGATATATGTAAGAAAATCCCTTCCATGACGCTGAGAAAGATATTCCTCTCTCAACTGAATGCGTTTATTGCGAATTTCCAGTTCAAGAGCGGATCTAAGGTCAGAAAAGTTAATAGATATAGACAACAGTATATCATTTCCATAGAATAATGATGAATGATTTTTAATATCCAATAGTTTCAGACAAAAGACATCATGACCTTCAGAAATGTCATCTTGTGTCAATATAATAAATTTCTCATGAACCAAGAGATGTCTTATAGCATCAAAGGAAACAAAATTGACATCATTGACAATCAAGACTGGTATTTCATGAATTCCTTTTTGATAGAGATAGATAGAGAGTAATCAATCTTTCAATACATCGAGAATACGTTGAAGTTTTTTGATAGTCATAAAGAGCAAGTAAAAGGATAAACAAAAGATAGAAAATAATAGGA
>Ga0194044_10001982_pt1 | contig 10308 bp, 15 predicted proteins | sample JunL4417m_MetaG_FD_155460 | JGI IMG/M metagenome (GOLD analysis project Ga0194044, IMG submission 155460) | Anoxic zone freshwater microbial communities from boreal shield lake in IISD Experimental Lakes Area, Ontario, Canada - Jun2016-L442-17m | ecosystem: Environmental > Aquatic > Freshwater...
GATATATTCAATTTTTTTAGACATTTAGCGCACCCTGATTTTTAGCGGAATGATAGGAATTATATCGCAACCTAAGTTTGTTTTGACAATTTATTTTTTTTTTAGCAAAATTCAATTCAGCAGCATAACCTCAACATAGAGAGGCCTACTGAATGGCCCACGTCAGACCAAAAACCACCCTAGCAGTAGCGATAAATTGCAGCGCCGCAGTTGCGCAATCGGCTATCGATAATGCGATTAGCCTCCTCACGATCATCACGGCAGGAGTCAACGCTTTACCCCAAGGTTGCAGGCTGGCCGACGGAATCAGCCTGGCATTGGATAATTTGGCCGACGAACTCAACCGCACCCAGGACGCGCTGGATTGAAGCCGCCTACTGCGTCCGGAAATTCAGCCCGGCGCAAAGCGATCTCTACTGAGTTAAGAAATAAACGACGTTTTTTTGCAAGTCGGTAAATTAAGCGACACGATCAGCAAGTCAGGTTGTGTCGCAAACTTGGCGCATAAAGCAGGAAAGGAAGGAGTCAGGACAGGGAGGCCCGATCAAACCAAAATCGCACCCCACCCGACCCGACCCCACCCAAACCATTTCACCTGGAGGACAGCCCATGCGCGGAAGAAGCAGGGTAAGAATTTTATGCAGCAAAAAGCCGCGTCGATCATCTTGATCTGACACGGCCCTTTCAACCTTAAAACTTTGATTTTTGCGCCAAAAAACAGGAAACACGATAAGCGAGTTTAGCAAAAGGAATCGCGGCTTGCACCTGTTTTTGGCGCAAAAGTCCCCAAAAATGGGAATTTTTGCCATGCCTTTAGATTTTGCAGCAGTAAAAGCCGTCGCTTTACGGCAGTCCGAAACCCTTGTCAGCGCCTGGTTGCCTGGCGGAAAGCAGCACGGTGAGGAATACGTCAGCCGCAACCCGACCCGCAGCGACGACGCCGCCGGTAGTTTTTCAATCAATCTGCAATCAGGCGCTTGGAGTGATTTTGCCGAAGGCGGTGACGCCAAAGGCGGCGATTTAATCAGCCTGTACGCCTACCTGAATAACTTGACCCAAGGCAAGGCTTGCGCCGCACTTGCACAGCAACTTGGCGTTGCGCCGCCGCCCGCCGCCGCCAGCACGACCAAGGCGAAACCGTGGACAAAGCCAGTACCACAGCCCGGCGATCAGCACGTCTCGCCCGTCCCGAATTCAGCGCCGCCGCCGCCCAACCTGACAGGTAAAAACGCACCGACAGCGGTTTGGGTTTACGCCGATCCCGACGGTCAGATTTTGCAGTACCGCTACAGGTGGGATAAACCGGACGGCAACAAACGGTTTTCACCGATCACCTTGTGGAAAGTCGCAACGACCGGCGAATTGCAGTGGTTTTACTCAAAAGCACCAGGCCAGCAGCCGCTTTACCGACTTGACGCGCTTTACAGCCGACCCGACGCGCCGGTTGTTGTTTCCGAAGGCGAGAAAGCCGCAGACGCCGCCGCCCGCCTGTTGCCGGACTTTGTAACGACGACCAGCATAGACGGCGCTAAAGCCGCCGACAAGGCCGATTTTAGCCACTTGCGCGGACGCGCCGTAACGATATGGCCCGACGCCGACAAGCCCGGCCGAGGCTATGCACAGGACGTTGCAGCAATCTTAAAGCAGCTTGGCGTTGCCGCCCGCATTGCGCCGCCGATCCCGAATGTTGAAGCCGGTTTTGACGCCGCCGACGCCGAAGCAGTCGGCTGGACACAGCAACAGGCGAAAGAGTACGTCGACAGCGCGACCGAGGCGGCGATTGCCGACAGGCCGGCGAAAGAAAAGCGCGGCATTGAAGCGGGAACAGCAGGCACCGAGATCGACGCGCCGCCCAAAGCGGCTGTCGGTCAGCCCCGGCCCGCTTGGCAACTTGAGGCTGGACACTTGCCGGAGGCGGTCGACTACGCAGAACGGATTTTGATCCGCGAATGCAGCGGGATTTATCAGCGCGGCTACCTGTGCAGAATCACGACCCAGGCGTTGCCGACCGTGCGCGGCATTGAACGGCCCGCCGGCGCGATAGCCATTGCCGCCGTCGATTGCCACTGGTTAAACGATCAGCTTGACCGCTTTATCCAATGGCTGCGCTGGAACAAGAAGAAGGCGGAATACGTCGAGGCCGACGCACCTATGACTTTGGCGCACCGCCTGATCGCCCGCGCCGGACAATGGCGCTTCCCGGTTTTGACCGGCGTAACGACCGCGCCAACAATCAGGCCGGACGGTAGCCTGTTGCAGCGGCCCGGCTATGACGCAGCGACCGGACTGTTTTTCGATCCGCAAGGTGAAATCTTTACGCCGATCCCGGAACAGCCGACCCAGGCCGACGGACGCGCCGCGCTTGACCTGCTGATCCGAGAAGTCCTAAGCAGCCAGTGCGAAAGCGACCCCGATCAAACCGGCTTTGCTTTCACCAGCCCCACCGCCCGTAGCGCCGCACTATCGGCAATCCTGACCCCGCTTGTCCGCCATAGCTTGCGGACAGCGCCGCTTCATTTAATCAGCGCCACCCACGCCGGCAGCGGGAAATCGTTGCTGGCCGACGTGTGTGCGCTGATCGCCACCGGCAAAACGGCAACCATTTTTGACCTTGGCGACGACGACGACGAACAGGAAAAGCGATTGCTGTCGGTTTTGCTGGCCGGCGACAGCGTGATCAACCTCGACAACCTTGAGAGACCGCTTGGAGGCGGACATATCAACAAGGTGCTTACTCAGGAAACCTTTACAGGCCGGGTGTTAGGCCAGTCCCGCAACGCGACCGCGCCGACAACGACCACTTGGCTGGCGACCGGCAACAACGCCGGAGTCAGCGAGGACATGACGCGCCGGGTTGTCCTGTGTGAACTTGACCCGCAGGTAGAAGTGCCGCAGGACAGGCAATTCAGCCGCGACCTGCATAGCTGGATACCCGCCAACCGGCCCGCGCTGGTTGCTGCCGCCTTGACCGCGATCCGCGCCTATATCGTCGCCGGCAAGCCCAAACAAGCCGTGCCGGTAATGGGTAGCTTCGAGGATTACCACAGGACAGTGCGATCCGCTTTGATCTGGCTTGGCGAGGCCGACCCGCTTGGCGACACCGCCAAAATGGAAGACAACGATCCGACCCGCGCCAAATTGCGCGCGCTACTTTTGGCTTGGTTTGCAGCTTTCGGTAGCGTACCGACAACCGCGAAAGAAGCGGTTGCGCGTGCAAATTCTGTTTTGCGCGACGAAACCGGAAACGAAGTCCCGCACGATCCGATTTTGCGCGAAACCTTGCAGGATCACTTTGCAGACGACCGTCGAGGCGGAATCAGCGCCCGCTACCTTGGCGAATTTTTGAAGAAATTCAAAGGCCGAATCGAAAACGGCGCACGGTTTGAGAAGTGCGGCGACGACCGAAACAAGGTCGTTTTATGGCGCGTAGCGATCACCAACAAAACCCGGTTTGAAGGCAATTCTGCGGGGTCTGCGGGGTCTGCGGGGTCACTTTTACCCCAACACGCGAGCGAATCACTTTCCCCTGTTGCTATAAAGTCATCCGGTGAAATGCACACAGCACGGAAAAATCATTCTGATATCGACCGGCTGGAAATGACCCCGCAAGACCCCGCAGACCCCGCAGATTCAGATTTTCACCCCGCCGATCCCGCCGCCGGTTGGGAGGTGCTGTAATGACCGCCGCGCCCGCAAAACCGCTTTCACCTGCCGATCTTTCCGCCGATCTTGACGCTGAGATTGCCGCCTACCGCCTGCTGAATCAGTTACGCCGCGCTGGGTTTACTTTCAAGGTCGAAGGCGGCGATCTGCACGTTGCGCCGCCCGGACAACTTGACCTGTTGCAACGCCAAGCCCTAAAGACGCACAAGGCGCAAATCATTCACCTGCTGAAAATCGAAGCGCGGCCAGCGCCGATCCAGGCAGCGCAAACCTGGACGCAGCTACCGCCAGCGCCGCCGCCGATCTGTTGCGGCGATTGCCGGCACAGCGCAACGCCGCCGACAACCGATCCGGTTTACGGCTGGAAAACTTGCGGATTAGGGATAGACGGCGGAGGCGGACTAGGACGGCAGGATCGGCAATGCGGACGGTTTGAAGGGTTGCAGCAGCAGGCGCAGGAGGTGCGGAAATGATCGACGCCGCCGTTTCAACCGCTGACTCGAGGCAGCTTGCCTATATCGGCAGGCAACCCGGCAAGGCCAAGCCGGATCGGGATTCCGACGACTGGCACACGCCAAGCCGCTACATTGAAGCCGCCAGAAAGGTTTTAGGCCGGATTGACGTCGATCCATTCAGCAGCGCAACGGCAAACTTGACGGTTAAGGCAGCGCGGTTTTTGACGAAGGCGGACGACGCTATGCACCCGCGTCCCTGGACACCAGGCCCGGCTACCGCCTGGCTAAACCCGCCGTATGGCCGAGGCGTGATTGACGCGGCTATTGATCGGTTTTTGGTTGAATTGCCGCGCCTAACCGCCGCGATTGTGCTGGTTAACAACTCAACCGAAACCCAATGGTGCCAAGCGTTGCAGGCCCGCTGTCAGGCGTTTTGCTTGCCGGCACACCGGATCAGCTTTGTCTCGCCGGACAGCAAGCGGAAATCAGGAAACACGCGCGGACAGGTTTTCTTCTATTTTGGCGACGATCCAGATCGTTTTGCCGCCGTTTTCCGCTTTTTCGGCATGGTCTCGACCGTGATCGCCAAGCCGCCGATTCAGGACAGCGCGATCCGGTTCTCCGCTTGTTGCAGCGCCAGTTCGGCCAATGACAGCGGCGGGAGGTTGTTTCTGTCTGAATCCGTCATATAATTAACGCCTCGAAAGTTGTTACAAAAAAGGGCGGGCCTGTTCATACAGGTTCCGCCCTACTCTTTTTCAGCCGGTCAGCAGTTCACGCTATGTCCCTCAATTCCAAGCGTCGTTCGATGTGTTCAACGCGCCGCTTCACGTCTTCCAAGTCAGACTTGCCGCCGTAGACCGCAACCGATAGCCCGGCTACCTGTTGCCCTAGGGCCGCAATTTGTACCGTGTTGCCCACCACGTCGCGCTTCAAGTCAGCAATATCCGCCCGGATAGCCCGTAGCAGTTCCAGCACCAGGTTGTCCACGTTGTCCGTCATGGTTGCGCCTCCCGGTCAGGGTGCGCCTCTGGTTGCTTCAATGGCGCGGCTTCCCACGCCTTAACCTTGGCTTGCCGGTAGTGCGCCACCAGTTCCGCAACAGCCGGTTTCAAAGCATTGGGAACGCGCATCATCGTACTGTTCAGGCCAGTTGCGGGCCGCCCACGCCCACGCTTCTCAAGTTCCATCGCTGTCATCCTGTAGAAAAAAACAAGCTATCAGAATAAGCCTGAATCCGCTAGACAACAAGCCCGTCAAAATCATGGCGCGTTAGCAATGCTAGTTTTGCTAACCCATCGACCGTTACGTTAGCAGTTGACGAAAACAGTCGGGATTTATAGGCAGGTTTAGGCAGGGTCGAGAGGCCAATTCACAATCCGCACAAAATCCGGCACAGTGTGCGAAAAGTTGCCGCAACTTCATGGATTGATTATGGTTTTCGGCAGGCTGTTTGTAGTCCGACAACTAACAGCCAACGGCATTGACCTTGCCGTTGACTTTGCCGGTCACCACCTGCAAACCGCCTGCTAAAGCAGGAACGCAACAGCGTTGACTTTGCCGTTGACCACCTCAAGCCGCCTGCTTTTTCCCTGATAAAAGCAGCAACCGGCGCTGCAACTTCCACTGCAACCACGAACCCACGGCCTAACTGTGCGTTCCACCTGACCGTGCTACGCACGGCAGGTGAACGAGGTCGTTAGTGCTTCCCACGGGAAAACCACAGAACAAGCACCCGCTGATAATTATCACGCGCCGATAATTCCCTGCTAAAAAGTTGAAATGCATGTTGAGTCAGAACATGGGTTGCGACCAATTTGTGAAAATATCAGAGGTTGATAATTTCACAAAGTTGAAATGCATGTTGAGTCAGAACATGGGTTGCGACGTTGTGGGAAGTTTGGGAACGCGCGTTCCCAAAGTGATTCACTTGGTCACTGCGTTCCTGCTGTTTACAGACGTTGTAAATCGGGGGCTTGAAATACTCATCCATGTGGTTCGCTTTGATCAGCAACCGCTTGTCCAGCTTGTAAATCCCTAAGCTGTTGGAATCATCCTGTTCATCATCATCAAACTCCCGATCCGCTTCATTTGCGAGTTCGGGATTTTCTAACAAAACCGGATTTTCGGCGTCTGTGCCGTTTTCCCCGTTTCGTAGCAAATCAAGGAACTCACGAATAGCCTGTCTTGAGAACCCTACCTCACTAGCAATTTCATCTTGCGAATAACACCCCATCCACATATTGAAAGCGGTTTCCCGCCTTCGCTAATCAACGCGGCACTCAGCGCCCGTAGCGCGATGACCTGTGAAGCGGACGGCTTGCGCTGCCTGGCCTCAGCGCCGCCCGGCTGCCCATACTCAACGGTGCAGGACGTTATCGCCTCGTCATCCTCATCGAGACCCAACTCAACCGCTGTCAGGCTGAATTTTTTTAGCGGCACGAAAACGAAAACCGCAGCAATTTTTTTTGCTGCGGTTTGTCGCCGCCAGTAACGCCCAGGTTGATTCAGGCGCGCCTGGCCTAGGACAGCACCGCCGCCAGCAACGCTAAAAACCTATTAGTTGACTAACAGGTTTTCACACCCGGCCCGCAGCACCGAAAACTCGCAAGTCAACTTGCGGGTTTTGCAGCTACCCGCACCAGCACCCGCCTGATAATTTTCAGCGCAAGCCGAAAACCGCCTTTACCTGCCGCAAACCCGCCTGGCGACTGGCTAAAGCCGCCATGTCACAAAAAAGAAATTCAAGATAATACTCATTATCAGGAATTATCAGACCGGCCCTTAACGGTTTAAGTGCTTGATTGTAAACAAGATAATCAAAAAACGGGGACTGATAATTTTTTTTATGGTAGCGTTTTCAATGACTTACGTTAAATTATCAGCGAAAGTCAAAATCTTGTCGCTATAAAAGACTACCCGCGCCGCTAAAAACCTACCCGCTTTTCAAGTCGTGACAACACAATTTCCGGCAACGCAACGCCGAAAAACGGGTTTCACGCCCCATGAAGAAAATCCCGCTTACACCCGCCGCCGCCGGTTGCAGCCCGGACGCCATGTTGACGCCGCCGGAAGCCGCCAACTTTTTAGGCTGCAACACCTCAAGCCTCGCCCGCTGGCGCAAACAGCAGCCGACGCCGATCCCGTTTTCAGCACCCGGCCCCAGGACGATCCGCTACCGATTTTCCGATTTGTGCGCGGCAGCCAAACCGCAGGCAGCGCCGCCATGAAACTATCCGAATTTAATCCGAAAAGCCGCTTAACCGAGAAACAAGCCGCCGCCGCCGTCGGAGTCACACCGCAGACGATCCGCTGCTGGCGGCAGAAGAAACTTCTTCCATTCCGGGTGAGAGGAATCACTTATCTCGCCGCCGACTTGCAGTCTCTGACGTCCAGCGCCGCAGACAAGCAGCTTGCCGAAATTGGTTATCAGGATTGCCCCATTCCATTTTCAAAGAAGAATTCACGTCATGCCGAAAATTGAAAAATCACCCTTTGACGCACTCATTGACGAACTCGCGGCCATGCGTACCCAACGTGAAGCCGACGCCAGACTAGCCCGCCATGCCGCCGAGGCGTTGCGCAATCGCCATAGTCGCCGCGTCCTAATCAGCCGCCTAACCAAGGAAAACCGCCGCATGGCGAAAGCCGCGCCGCGTCCCGCACCAGCACCAGCGAAAGCGCCGGACTGGGAAGGAATAGCCAGCCGCCAGGCGCAAATTGAAATCGGGTTGCAGCAGACGGCGGCCCAGCACCAGCAAAACGCGATTCGGGACCGTCTCGCCGGTCTCGGCGCGGAGGCCAAGGCTGGACGTCTCGATGTCCACAGCGCCGCGCTGTTTGACGTTTTGCGCGGACGCGCCGCCGCCATGGGACTTCAGCCGTGAAGCCGCCAGCAAAATTCAAAGCTTGCCAAAACGGCGCACGCGATTTTCGAGATTGGATTGCCGTTGCGCGGAAGCGCGGTTATCAGAATTTGATTAAAAAACCCAAATTACAGGAGAAAGCCGCATGACAATTTTAACCCCGCTTGACGTGCTGGACGCCATGCACAGCGCCGCCGTCGCACGCGCCGCCGCTGAATTAGCGACTTTGAATAACGCGCTGCAAACCGCCAGCGACGATCCCAGGCCGGCATTCGGCGAAGCCGCAAGCCGCATTGCTGAAGACCTGACGAATACACGCGGACTGGTTGCCAGCTTGGCGGTATTGATCGCGGAATTGACGCCGCCGGCCCCGGAGGTGACGCCGTGAGAATTCCAACCGGGTTACGCGGCGCGGCTGCGTCCGCCGCATTGCAGGCAACCGAAAAAATGCTACCTGACGCGCTACAGGCAGTCCGGACAGCACAAGCCGCGTTGAATATGGCGCTGGCTTGCGGCCAGGACACCGGCCCGTTTCGACAGGCTTTAGAGACGGCAGTGCGGCAGAAAAAAGCCATTCACAGCGCCATTGCAGAAAAGGCGGCACAGATTAACCAGCGCCGCCAAGACAAGATTAGCGCGGTTGCAGCGGCATTGATCGCCGCAGGAAACGAAACGATTAACCGCCTGCTGCTGCAATATCAATTCACGATTGAAGGAAACTCGCAATGAATCCCATACACACCGCCGCCGACTTTGCGCAGGCGCAGGCCGACTATAGCGACACCGCCGCCGCCGCTGAAAAATGCGCCGACACTTTCGCCGCCTTGAATATCCGGATGGGTGAGAAACAGCAGGCACTTTCAATCATTCAGCAGCGCCGGATTGACGGCGGCGAATTTGACAGCGACGCGCCAACCATTGCCTTGTTGCAGCTTGACGCCGACGGTTTGCAGCCGCTGGTCGAAACCGCGCGGACACAGCACCAAGCCGCTTGTGAAGCCCTACAGCAGGCGCAAATCACTTTGCAGCAGTGTCAGGCTAGGCATGAAGCCGCACAGGCGGAAGCCGCCGCGCAGACGCTTGAGGCGCGATTGCATGAGTTAGAAAACCTGCTGCTGTCAGGCATTGCCGACCTGGACGTTTTGAAGAAAAAAGCGACCGGCAGCATCCACATTCACGGCGAAACGCTATATCGATTCAGCGACCGGTTGAGGCGGTTTTTGCAGCAGGGAGTGCTACCGGCGTGATCCTGTTTCTCAAAGCCGCGCCGGTTGCCAGTAGGTACAGGAATCAACCCCTGTTGGCTGGCTATCGCGGTATCAAGTCACCCGGCGAAACGTCCTATGGCGCGACGGAAGGTTGCGGACTTTACCTGACGCCGGACATTGCCCTGGCCCGGTTTTTCAGCGCAACCAAACGCGCCGCAAAGTACCGATATCGCCAGCCGCTGAATCCGCTTGTCGTCAAAGACGGCGATCCGCTTTAGTTGCTTGACGAATTGCCGGAGATAAAAACGCCGGTTTCCGCCTGGGACAGCACATGGACAACGATCAACAAACAGGCAAACGCTTTTTCATGGCTGAACCAATTACCCGTCCCGGCTGAATTAACCCGGCTGTTGCTTCTTAACAGCTTTGACGCTGTAGAAGTGGAAGGCTACAGCGATATTGGCGAATTGCTGCAATGGACGGTTTTAATCAGCACTGAATTGATCGCAACCGCCAAGCGGGTAAAACAATGACCAACACCGAAAAGCAGCTTTTAACCATGCGGATTAACGACGCCCACGCCGCCCTTGAGTACGCAACGAAATGCGGGAATATCGCAGACATTGAAAAAGCCGCCGACAGGTATAGCGCCGCACGGAAAGCATGGAAGGACGCGAAGAAGGCCAAACCGAGAAAACAGCTTGTCCAGGGCGGAATGCAGCTTGAGATTAACCTGCGGGAATAATCAGGTTGCCGGTTGCGCGTCAGGCCCGCAACCGGATTTTTTCAAGCTTTGCCTTGGAAGGACGGCCCGCGCCAGGCTTGCGGCGGCGAGTGACAAGGATCGAACCGTCTGGCTGCAGCGGGATCAGCCAAGTCCCGCGTCCGGCTGGCCCCAGGCGCATCGCGCCGGGAATCAAGCCGGATTTTGCAGAGTAAGCAACTGCGGTGCGACCCAAACAAAGCCTTTCGGCAGCAGCGCTGGTGTCGATATATTCAATTTTTTTAGACATTTAGCGCACCCTGATTTTTAGCGGAATGATAGGAATTATATCGCAACCTAAGTTTGTTTTGACAATTTATTTTTTTTTTAGCAAAATTCAATTCAGCAGCATA
>Ga0194044_10001984_pt1 | contig 10303 bp, 8 predicted proteins | sample JunL4417m_MetaG_FD_155460 | JGI IMG/M metagenome (GOLD analysis project Ga0194044, IMG submission 155460) | Anoxic zone freshwater microbial communities from boreal shield lake in IISD Experimental Lakes Area, Ontario, Canada - Jun2016-L442-17m | ecosystem: Environmental > Aquatic > Freshwater >...
AAAGAAGCATAAACATAAAAGTGTAACTGCTAAAAAGATTCTAAAAACCATAAAAGATAATTATAGTACTTATGATAAATCTTCTGATGAATATAGAACTTATTTTAATGAAACTCTTAATGATGAATTTTGGGGAAGATTTATATCATTTGAAAAGGATACTAGTAATGAATGGCTAAAAGATGAAGCTAATACCACACAAGAAATTTATAAAGATATAACAATTAAGGATGTTACTAAGGTTTTAAGAGATAATTTTATTTGTCATCATTATCTAACCGTTCTATATATATATAAAGTTGATCTAAGTGAAGAATCAATAACTAATATTCTTAAAATTCTCCAATCTCCTGATATGAATGATGAGACAGTTGATTCTTTAACTGACAATGAAGATTATCGTAAAGTTCTTAAACGACTAAATGCTCTTAAACAGGATCATATAGAAAATGATCCTCGATTTTCTGATATGGAAGGACTTAAAGAAACTACAATTGGAAAGATTGCCAAAGAAATAATAGAAGACATTGATCTTTCAAAGATTAAACAATCTATAAGTGAAGAAGGTGATATATTTAAGGCTATTGCTAAGCCTGATAGTGGTTTTGGCGAACTTTTCACAAATGTAAGTCAAAAGATGTCAAGCAAAATTTCAAGTGGCGAACTATCACAAGAAGCCATAATGAAAGATGCTATGAAATTTGCTTCAATCATTCCGGGACTCTTTGGAGGTGCAGCAGGTGATAATTCAGGAGGAGGAGGCGCTGCAGGTGGTTTTGATATGATGAGTATGATGAATCTAATGCGAGAAATGAATCAAGGTGGAGCACCACCAACCGGAGGAAAAAAACAAAAATCAGGTGTTAATAATCAAGCTCTAAGAGCTATGATGAAAAAACAACAATTACAAAAAAAACTAAATAATTAATTTATTTTTCTTTTCAACATATCATATAGATAAATAATGTTAGATTTTGTTCCATTAGTGAATATGAGTTTTAAAAATAAATTAATATCAATTGCTAATCTTATTATCTTAATTAGTGTTATATTTTCATTAATTTATCGTAATTTAATATTTGTATTATTTGGAATAATAATATTAATATTTTTATTTTATATAAATTTACATAATGAAAAAGTTAAAATAGATACAAATGAAACATTAATAAATCGTAATTTATCGATAGTAGATGATAAAATTTGTGTTACGCCATCATTAACAAACCCTTTTATGAATCCAAATATTATCGATTATAATAATATTAATAATGATATTAAATCTTGTCCTTATGATAATACAACTATAAAAGATAATATTGATACATTTTTTAAACAGGATTTATATAAAGATATAAATGATATTTTTGAAAACAACTTTTCAAAACGACAATTTTATACAGTTCCATCAACAACAATTCCAAATGATAGACAATCATTTCAAGATTGGTTATATTATAGAGAAAAATCTTGTAAAGAAAATAATGGCTTTCAATGTTATAATAATATAATGTAAGTTTATAATTAGATAAAGATAAATGACAACATTTTTTGATAAACAAAATAGTTTATGTTCTGATTCTTGCTGGACAACTTATAAAAATTATGGAAATAATAAAATAAATAATTATCAAATTTATGATAATCAATTAGTTGATTGCGAATCACCTTATGTTCGTATGCCTACATTTATGTATGACCATGTTAATTTAAGAGGTCGTCCAGGTGTTGGTGTTGCTGATTCATGTTTAATTGATAATAATAGTGAATTATTAAATAATCGCGAACGTTCTACACGAGATCGTTGTAAATTGCAATTATTTAGACGATTATTTGATGCTGGTCCAGCTTTAAAAGGACAATCCGGTGATATCAATAAAGAATTAGATATATTATCAGGTTCTGATTCTTCATTAGGTATTCCTATTCCATGTAAAAAAGAAATAATGGAACGACAAATAAATCAACCTGTACCATTAATAGATTGGATTAAGGATGTTCAAAATCCTAATAATATTGTTCCAATATGGACAAATGGAGGCGATGATACACGTGCATATATAAATAGATTAAATATAAAATCTACATTTTAATATGATAATAAAAAATAATTTAATATATATATTATAATAGAATATAAATGAGTTTTAACAGAACTAAATATGATAACTGTTCTTATAAAGTTGAATTACAATCTAGTGTAGATACACTAGGATATATATTATCACCACAGAGATATGAAAATAAAAATAAATGTATGCATCAATTAGGTTTTATTGGTGGAACTGCCGTTTCACATATAGCTGGTAATCTCGTAGATTTAGAAAGTGAATTACGAGGGCAAACAAGAATAATAAGCAAATGTCCATCAAATTTATATACACCTTCTGATTCAGATGTAATTACTAATGATAAAACAGAACCTATTAATAAACAAATGAAACATTTACCAACATGTCAATCGATAATGTATAGAGAAGTTCCTGGACCTTCCCCACTGAAAATAAATAATTGTTAATAATAGAATAAAAATGAATCCCCCTAATGATACAAGATTAAAATATGACACAAATTCTTATAAAGAAGAATTAACACGTTCTATTTTTCCAGGTATATATCAATTAGACACTCCTTATAATGATTGTAATGACTGTTCTATTGTAATTCCAGATGATCCATTTGTTCGTTATCAAGGTTATGGACAGAATACTTGCACCATGAAAAACGCTGTTGATGATTTAAATGAATTAAATGGTTTAAATTATAAAAATTCTAAATGTAATTCTGATGCTTATAAACCAAATTCATATGTTTCAACTGGATGTAAAACTAAATATAATAATGATCCTCGTAAATGTGCTATTCCAACTGAATCATGTCGTCTTTCAAATCCTCCATGTACTTTAAAAGAAACTGGAATAAATCGTTATGATTTCTTATGCTGGGATCCACAAGCAACCGCATTACAACCATTTGACCGAATAGGAATTAATTATCGTATGGTAGCAAAAGATAATCATGTGCCTCTTATAGATAAACCTCAGGATCAAACATTATTTGAACCTGTGAAAAAACAAAATTTCGAAAATTTCTTAGATAAATGGCAAACAATCAATAAAGATAACTCTCAATACTCCCCTGGTTATCCTTATGGAGATCCAAGTTATTTATTATCTTGCTCACAAACTGTTAATAGCTATTAAAAAATTTAAATAAATCAATCGATTGTTGATAATTTTCATCATTTTTTCTAATAATATTTTCATAAATATATTTATAGATAATATTATCAATTCTTTTATAATGTTTAAAATTATAAATTGTATTTCTTAATTTTAAATTTCTGTTGTGTCTAATATTAATCTCTAATTCAGTTGTTGAATAATTAATTGGCATTGAACGAAGAATAACTAAATATTTATATTTATAAATATCAAATGATACAAGATAATTATATTTATCTTTTAACAAAAATTTGTAATTGTTTTTGTGATTATAATTATAACAAATACTATTGTTATTATTATACTTATTTATTGATTTGAATATAGATGGATTATTATTTATATTATAATTCAAATTTAAAATATCACCTGCTAAAATTGAATAATGTTTATTAACATTAATTGTAAAGCCAGAAAGATATGTTAAAGATGTAATAAGAATGAATAAGAAAAAGTTCATTATTATATTAACTGTGATAATCTTTATATGAAATTATTTATATCTTTAAATAATAATAGAAATGTCGAAAGACGAGGATATTATTTATATAGATGAAGACATACCAGAAATAGACTATTATGAACTAGTTAGTATGGATGAAATAATTAAAAATAATCCATCATTTATAGCATTTTCAAAAGAAGAAATTTATAATGAATTATTTAATTTCTTAAAAACAAAAAATAAGACGGAATGTTTTTTAAATTTATTTTATGAAATTGTAGATAAAAAAACAAATGTTAATAATTTTATTGTAGTATCTGATGCTATACGAGGAGAATTTGAAGATAGTTCTATTAATGAATTTATTATTGAATTGAAAAAATATGATAAATTGCAACCTTCATTAGCTTTAAAATCCAAGAATAAGTTATGGTTTCCTTTAAATTATGATAAAGATGATAGAAAACTTAGATTTAAGGCGACACAAAAGACTACAATTGAACTTTCAGAAAATAATAATTATATTGTATTTAAGGACGATGAAACCAATTTACCAGTCGTTGGTGTTTATTTCTATTCGCCTGCTTGTATAACTGATGATAATTTAAGTGATAAAATAATGGCTGGAAATAATCGTCAAAAATTTGATTTATTACCAAGCACTAATTTTACAGATTTTGATGATTTAATTAAAAATTATAAAATCGAAATTCCACTTGATAAGATTGATGTCGATGATTATAATTATTCAAGTATTAATAATTTATTTAAAAAATATAATTATAATTTGGATAATATTTCAAGTGATGATTTAAATATTATTCGAGGTCACTTAGAAAAATTAAATATAAATGAAGAAATAGTTGAACGCAAATTTAAGCCATTTCAAATAAAACCAATCGAAATAATAAATCCTCGATTTACCTTTTTTAATATTTTAAAAGAAATTCGTGTTCTTATAGATGAAACATTAAGATTAAATAGAATAGATAAATCAGAATTAGTTAAAAATAATATAACAAATAATGAATTTACTAATAATCTTTCTAAGATTATTTCAAGTATTAATGATAAAAATTATGATGATATTATTGATTTATTAAGAAATATAAGAAAAAATATAAGTATTGATAATATTTTAGAAATTTATTCTAAATTTGATATTATCAATAAAGAAAATATAATTATTCAACTTAATGATTTAGAAACTAAATTTGAATTATTAAAATTTAGTTATAGCGACATTTATAAATTAAAATTTTCATTTAAAAATGAAGAACATGAACTTGAAATTGGCGGAGACGAAAAAAAATACGAAGGAATTCCAGTCAAAATCGGCAATTTTAATAATAATGATATGGATGAAAATTATGACAATGATGACGAAGAAATAAATATATTTGAAGATAAAGAATTTAACAAATATTATAACAATTATTATTATAAATTAGAAACTGGTTTCATAGAACTTCTTAGATTTATTTTACCTTTTATTAATAAATTAGAAAGAATTAGTAATCTTTCCTTAAATTATGATGTATTAGTTGGACATCTTTTTAATAAATATCGAACAATTGATTCGAAGGCAACTATAATTAAGAAACATATCCGTGATATTGATGATATAGAAATAGAAAATATTAATAAGAAATCAATTATAAATATTTTATTAAATCCATCTGAAAATAAAGATATTAAGAAGGCTGTTCGTGAATATTTTGATAATCTTATGAATGTTATTTATGATATTGTTGCTTATTGGTCTATTTATATTCAAAATGAAATTTTACAAGAAACTTTAATCTTTAACCCTGAAAAATGTTCTCCTGAATGTATTCATTTATGGGATGATTATGGAGCACCTTATGATATGACCTCAAAAGTAGGTGTCTTACATTATATTACATGTGTATTTAAGGAAGTTTATAGTGATATTTTTAAAGATCAGTTTTATAACATTATTCCTATGAAGGATGATTATAAAGAATTAATAGTAAAACATGTAACAATTGATTATAAAGATGATTTAGAAAAAATGGCAAAATTTAAAATTAAACATAATAAACAAAATAAGGGTCGTGAATATTATGAATCATTAAAAAAATTCTTAGATACAAAAGATTATAAGAATGATAAGTTTTTCAAGGCTTATATTGATGCACTTATTTATATGCCTTCTGTAAAATTTGTTAAAATTCATAAATATTTGCAAGGTTGTTGTTTAGAAAAGATTGATGACAATTTTTCAGCTGATTTATATCTAAGAACTGAACGCAAAGATATTAAAAAAGCCAAGGAAAAGTTTTCAGCAAAACGCGTATTTAATGAACCTCGTGCTAAAAGATTTTTTATTAAAAAAGAAATTGAAGATAAAATTGTTGAAGAATATATACCAATAAAAAATTTTATTAAATATAATATTATTGATATTAATATTCATGATTGGCTTATTAATTTAAAAACACAAAAAACAATATTTACTAAACAATTAATCGATTCATTATTACATTCAAGTTATAAAGCCACCGAAAATTATAAAGATTCTTATTTATCTTATTTTAATAATAAGGATTTAAAGAACTTATTTCATAATTATAATTTTAATAATTATAAACAGATAATTTTAGCAGTTTCTAAGGTTTTATTTAATCATCTTAATAAGGATGCTACTGATTTTATAACAACTATAACAAAAACTTTAAATGAATTAGATAAACTTAATTCAATTATAAATGATGATAATATTAAAGATATCATTAATATTCGTAGAATTGCAGTTATTCGTATAATGGCTCTTCCATCATCTTTTGAAAATGTTGTAAATAAAACATTCATACCTACACAAGATAAGATATCACGTGAAACTTTTGATACTATAAATAAAGATATTGTTAAAAGTGTTATTTCAATTGTTAAAAATGGCAAAATGTTTAATTTAGAAGAGCAAGTGGACTTTATTAATATTATTCGTGAAAAAAATAAATTCGATATTTTAGCAAAAATGAATAAAAAAACAAGAGACGAAAAAGATATTGAAAAAGAACTTAAAAAATATGGTTTAAAAATTAAAGAAGATGTTGAAGATATTGATTATGAAGAAAATAAACCTGATGTTAATATAAATCTTTTGCCAAATTCAAATGAAATTGATGGTGAAAATGAATATGATTTAAGGAATGAAGATGAAATCGATGATGATGAAAATATGGAACGACAAGATTATGGATTTATTTATGCTGATTAAAATTATAAATTATTATCCATTATTCATTTAGAGAAAATGAATAATTATTTGGCAAATGATTTCCCATCTATGAATAATATATATGATTCTTCTTATTATAAACAAACTAAAAATTATGAACAAGCTTTAAGTGATGAATATTATAAAAAAGCACAAATGCCTTTTAAAACCGGTGTTATATCTCATTATTTAAACAGTGATGATTATAATATTGAATCAAAAATGGTAAAAAGTTTATCTGGTATAGATATTCCTTTAACAGATTTTAAACATGGCAATATGCAACCTTTTTTAACTAAGGGTGTTACACAAAATACTGAAAATCTTAATGGACTTAATAAAAATATGGGATATTCTTCTGGTGATGTTTTTATAAAAAAACAAGAAGTTGAAAAATTCTTCGATCCACAAGCAAATGTTTATAATAATCAAATTAAAGATGCCAATTTTATATTAGAAAGAACTGCTAAAAGTAAAATTCAAAATAACTTTAATCCTATTCAAAGTGTTAAAGTAGGTCCAGGTTTAAATAAAGGTTATACAAGTGAAGGTTCTGGTGGATTTCAACAGGCTGATACTAATCTTTATTCTTTACCAAGAACAAGAGATGAATTGCGTGTTGTAACTAATCAGCGTTCATCTATTTTTAATTTACCAATGAAACCTAAAAATGGTATTGAACAACGAGGACAGCTTGGTGAAGTTAATAAAAATTTACCAGAAAGAGCTTTTCAACAAACCGAAGACAATTGGTTTAAAGGTGTTTCATATTTAAAGAAAGAATCTGAAAGACCTGTTGAAATAATTAAAGATACTTCAAGAATTGATACACATATTGAATATAATGGCACAGCTAAATATCAAGATTATTATTCTTCTCAAAAGGATGATTATGGAAGAAGTAAAATTATTGTTTATGATAATGAACGCAATTTAACACAAGTTGAAACGCCAGTTGCTAATTTTTCTAGTGTTATTAAAGCGATGATTGCACCTGTTACTGATGCACTCAAAATATCATTTAAAGAATATTTTGTTGATAATCCTCGATTAAATGGAAATGCTGCTCCTCAAATACCTGAAAAAGCAACCTTATATGATCCTGTTAATCATGTTATGAAAACTACTGTTAAAGAAACTACTTTACATGAAGGAAATAATGGTACTCTTACAGGTGCCGAAGAATCTTATTCAGCCTTATATGATACTGCTAAGACTACCGTTAAAGAAACTACTATTCATGAAGGTAATGGTGGTGTTCTTACAGGTGCCGATGAAACTTATTCAGCCTTATATGATACTGCTAAGACTACTGTTAAAGAAACTACTTTAAATCAAGGTAATGGAGGAGTTCTTACAGGCGCCGAAGAAACTTATTCAGCTCTATATGATACTACCAAGACTACTGTTAAAGAAACTACTATTCATGAAGGTAATGGAGGAGTTCTTACAGGCGCAGATGAAACTTATTCGGCTTTATATGATACTACTAAGACTACTGTTAAAGAAACTACTTTAAATCAAGGTAACGGAGGGGTTCTTACAGGCGCAGATGAAACTTATTCGGCTTTATACGATACTGCTAAGACAACAGTAAAAGAAACTATTATTCACGAAGGAAATGGAGGATTTATTAGAGGAAAAGATAAAGGATATAAAACAAATGATAATAAAGCTAATACAACATTAAGAGAAACTTTACCAGCACAAGATACACAAAGAAATATTAATAGTGTTATTTATTATAGTACTTATGTTTATGATCCTTCTATTGTTGCAAAAACCACTGTTAAAGAAACAACGGTTACAACAAAAACATTAGGTTTCTTAGGAGGTATGTTAAATGGTTTATTAGGTGGTTATTTAGTATCAAAACCAGAAGCTAAAAATACACAAAAACAATCTACAATACCAGAAAATTATGGTGTTATTGGTTCATCAGCAACTTCTTTACAACAATCAAGCAGAGAAGCAGCATATAATGCTCAAATTGATAATGGTCGTGAATTAATTAATTTGAAGTCAGATTATACACCTGGCGGCGGTGGTAAGTTTGTAGGGTTACCCGTAGAAGCTGTTAAAATGACTGTAAGCAAACAAGTGGATTTGATCGAAACAAAGCGTACACCGAATATTAGCGCAAGTTCTGCTAATTTACATATAGCATTAAAATCTGATAATATTACAAAAAACCCATCAAAACCAAATGATTTTAATGATGGTCGTCTAGACGGATCAGTATTATCTTCTTTATTAGAAAATCCCAATATTATTAAAATTAATCCAATTTTTGCTAATTAATGTGTTTTTTTAACATTTATACGAGGTCTGTTTTTATTTTTGACAAATACTGATGGATCATATGGTTCTTCCTCTTCTTCATCTTCATACGCAAGTCTATTATCTTTTCTTTCTTGTTCTAATGCGCATAAATTCCATAATTCAGGAGTACACATCTTATAATTTCCAACATCTTTCGCTTTATACCATTTAACTTGATCTTCTAATTTATTGCTTTGAGTCTTATAATCAATTACAATACATTCATAATTTTGTGTACAATTATCCATAACTGCACAGAATGTTTGAAAATCATTAAAAATACCAGCATAATGACTATAAATTTTTTCACGTTCTTTTATAATATTATTTTTAAAAATAAAAACATAATCAATATTTCCGCGTAATGCGGGTCCTATTCCTAATGAATGTTGCATAGTTATAAGAAAAAAAATTCCATAATGTCGTCCATTCATAAATATACTTCTAATACTTTTATCATTGGGCCACGCCTTATCATATAAACAATCATCTAAAATTAAAAAAGCTCTTGGATCGATATCAGTTTGACCATATTTTTGTTCCTGTATTTTCTTTTGTTTATTTATAGATATTTGTCTATCTAAGAATTTTTTAAGAATTTCAGGAGTATATTCTTCATAAATAAGCATATTTGGTATAAATTTTTCAAAATATCCATTAGCAGTTTCAGTAGGACTTATAACAACACCAACAGGTAATTCTTTATGATAACTTAAAATATCTTTCATACAATACGATTTACCGGTATTTCTTTTACCTATAAAAACAACAACCGAATCACTTTTAATAGTAGAAGGGTCAAATTTTTTTAATTCAAGCTTCATTGTTTATATAAATATTTTATTATTTTAATATTTATATATTGCGTATATTTAATCGTATTTTTCATTTTATATTAAAATTAGATATATGGAATATTATATAATTTCATTTTTTGTAAGTCTCGTTATATTTATGTTTGTATATGAAAAAAATGATAATAATGATGAAGATCCTGAAAATAAAAAAAGCTTTTTTTCAATAAACAATCTTATGTTATTTACAATAATTTATATTGTAATGACTATT
>Ga0194044_10001988_pt1 | contig 10292 bp, 10 predicted proteins | sample JunL4417m_MetaG_FD_155460 | JGI IMG/M metagenome (GOLD analysis project Ga0194044, IMG submission 155460) | Anoxic zone freshwater microbial communities from boreal shield lake in IISD Experimental Lakes Area, Ontario, Canada - Jun2016-L442-17m | ecosystem: Environmental > Aquatic > Freshwater...
CGGGTTTTCTGCATTAGTTATTAATTAGTTTAGTAACTAAACTAATATTTGTCAAATGTAGGATAAGAAGAAACCCCAAGCGGCTAGGCAGCTTGGGGTTGGTTAACGTGTTGAGCGGCGAGATAGCCACGAACAATTAATGAGTAACCAGAAGGAATGCTTTCGTGTTCTTCAGCTTTTTTGCCACAGAATGGGCAATAAACTTCCCCGCAGTCGTTGCAACGATATATACAATAGCGCTGCTGACACTTGCTATCCTTGTGAAGATGAAATTCAAAGTATGTTGAGAACTCTTCGTCAGCAACATCACAATAACAACTCTCATCAGGACCTAGCACCGGTTTTTTGGGAGTTTTGCTAAAAATTTGCTTCATCTCCATGCTAATACTCCTGAACCATTCCTCACTATTCAATGGTTCTATGAGCTTAGGTTCCTTGCTTTTTACAATAGGAATCTCGCCATCTCTATAAGAAAAACTCATAATGTACACCTCTAAAAATATATAAGAATTATAACAGATTCAAAGTCAAAATCCAGACACTAAAGAAAGAGAGTTGGGTGTCCAACTCTCTGGTAAAATATGTAGGTCCAAAATGTCATTTGGTGACGAGCCAGGCTCGCGACCAAATACGGTAGATTCCCTCGTAACCGTTCTCCAGCATGAGACCAAAAGCGAGTGCCTCACGAGCATAGCCACCATCTCCGCCAAAAAGACCTCGTAAGCCCTTCTCCTTATCTTGCCAAAACTGCGTACCCCAGCGTTCCTTCTCATGTTCAATAAATATCCAGAGAGCATCCGCTATGGTCAGCTCTTGATCTGGAAATTTATCGTAGTCCTCACTGCTAAGAATATGGAACACGTACTGAAGTCCCATTCTGGAGACAACCCGCATTTGGGCTAGAAAGCCCTCCTTACCAGGTCGATTTGATTCTGCAGTGAATACCGCATAATCTTTCTCGTCAGGCCGAATGTCCATAATACGCGTGAGCGCCTCTAGGTCAGCCCTGACAATATCATTGTCAAAATAGATGACGCCACCGCACGCCTCCAGAATGGGGGCGCTTTTGAATGGATTGATCCCCATCCTTTTATTGTGGCCGTAAACACTGTTGCCGTAAGGAACTATCCTTGACAAATCACCCGGCTGGATGCAATCCTCCCTTCCGGGCCAAACCGGCGGGTAAACACGAATACTTTCACCCAAATTCAATACCTTACGCGTTGATTCAGGCATAAATTTACACCTCCAAAAGATGTCCAAATTATAGCAAGACCATGTGTGGTAATCAATCCATGCTTAAGAATCTTGGCTTTATTTAGAGTTATTACTAATCAATCAGGGTGGCAATAATTACATATTTTTAGTAAAATATTATAATGGTCCCATCGTCTAGAGGCCTAGGACGTCGGATTTTCATTCCGAAAACCGTGGGTTCGAATCCCACTGGGACCGCAACGATATTCTACTTTGAGCAAAGCGAAAAGCGAGTAAGCATTGCTTACGACACCCCAAATAGAGTTTTTTTGCCAGTGTCATCAGTCTCACCTTGTAGAGTGGTAAATACCAGTTAAAATTATATTAGATGAAAAAAATCTTACTTGGTGCGGCGATTCTTGTCCTACTTGTCCAATTTGGTTTCCAAATATATATGGCGAAATCAGATTCCCAAACATCTGATGAGGGAGTTCATCTATTAGCCGGATATACCTATTTAACCAAGCACGATTATCGCTTCAACCCCGAACATCCGCCGTTAGTCAAAGTTTTGGCGGCAACCCCGCTTTTATTTTTAAAATTAAACACCGCAGAAGTTGATTATTATTGGGAAAAATCAGGTGACTTTTTATACGATTCATGGCAAGAAAACCGAACAGCAGCCGAAAAGTTCCTGTATTCATCAGGTAACAACGCCGACCAGATTTTGTTTTACGCCAGAATGCCGATTGTATTTTTGACATTACTCCTCGGACTTTTGATATTTGCCATTGCCTATAGGTTTTGGGGACCATATGGCGCACTCGTCTCAACAGCACTCTATGCCTTTGACCCGAACATTATGGCCCACGGTCATCTTGTGACAACAGATATCGGTATATCGATCGGATTCCTCTTGGCGCTATCATGCGGTTGGCTATTTTTGAAAAATCCATCCCGTCGAAATATTTTGATACTGGGACTCGGCCTTGGCATAGCCATGTTAATGAAATTTACCGCAATTATGTTATATCCAATTTTGATTGTCTTGCTCACGTGGCACTTATTTAGCGTCAAGGCTGATTGGGTAAAAGTTAAAAGATACATAATCTCATTTATTGGTGTTATTCTCTTCTCTTGGCTAATTATTTGGGCAGGATATGGTTTCAAATCAACCTTAGCGCCTAGTGCTACCAATGTTACTCAAGTAGCCAAGAACCTCAATAAACCTGACGCCATTTTACCAATCACCCAAGATCAGACTACGATAGCCGACAAAGCCTACGGTGCTATTAGATATGTTATGATTCCTAGAGAATATTTCAAAGGTCTATTTATGGTCTTGACGCACGTTGATAACGGCCATGATTCGTTCCTACTCGGACAATTTTCCAAAACCGGTTGGTGGTATTATTTCCCAGTTGTTTTCTCGGCCAAAACCACAATTCCTGCATTATTGTTGATACTCGCTGGTATTTATTATGTCATTAAGAGCAAAGACAAGCGCAATGCCTATTTTTTGGTCGGTGCATTGCTCTATTTTGCTTTTGCGATGACATCCAAGGCCAATCTTGGCCTAAGGCATGTTCTGCCCGTATATCCTATCCTATATATACTGGCCGGAATTCTTGTTGTCCAAAAAATAAAATGGTTCAAGATCGCAATTCCGATTCTTCTTGTCCTTATTTTTGCCGAGTTCCTTGCGGTTAAACCATTCTATCTTTCTTATTACAACCAATTTTATGGTGGCATGTGGAATGGTTACAAAGTAGCTACCGATTCAAACTTAGATTGGGGGCAGGACGTCAAAAGGATTGCCGAATATCTTGATAGAAACCCCGAGATTAATAAGCCTTTTGTAGAATACGGCTGGAATGGGCAAGATTCTCTAGACTACTACAACATTGACCGAAGTGATTTTGCTACAAATTATATTGTCATCGGCGCGTCAGCGATTCAATCTGTTACTGAGTTAAATAATAAAAACTATCAATATCTAAAAGGCATTAAATATTTCGACAGGATTACCCCATCAGTATTTGTTTATTCGCTTAATCAATTTGACTTAAGATGAGTAAATTAATTTCGGTTGTTATCCCAGCCTATAACGAAGCTAAACGTATCAAAAAAACCTTAAATTATATTTCCGAATATTTACTCAAAAACAAATATCGATATGAAATTGTCGTCGTTGATGACGGCAGTCGTGACGATACCGCAAGAGTCGTTGAAAATATCGGATTACCCGGGGTAAGGCTCGAAAAATACAATGCCAACCGCGGTAAGGGATTTGCCGTCAATTATGGAGTCACCAAGTCAAAAGGTGATTATATTTTATTCTGTGATGCCGACAATGCCACGCCTTTTTATGAAATCAAAAAAATGCTTGAACAGATCGAAGAATATCCTGTGGTCATCGGCTCAAGATATCTAAAGGATAGTAAAATCAAATTTTACCAACCACTCTTTAGAAGAATCGCCTCTCGTTTTGGCAATATGTTAATCCAAATAATGATACTACCTGGAATCAGCGACACTCAGTGTGGTTTTAAGATGTTTCAAGCAGATGCCGCCAAAGAGATTTTCTCCCGTCAGACTATCTGGCGCTGGGGCTTTGATATGGAGGTTCTATATATCGCCAAAAAATTAAATTACAAAATCAAACAAGTCCCCGTCGACTGGTATAGCCAAGAAGGCTCCAAAATTCAATCATCAAATGTTTTTCTGACAACTTTTTCCGAACTGGTTAAAATCAAAACCCGAGGCATCTTGGGCCATTACCGCTGAGCGCCCGCAAGACATTTTGTGTATACTTTGATTAATGAAGGGATTTCTTTACTTTGTAGTGCTCATAACGTGCTACTTCATTGCTGGCTATCTATTTAGTGACTTTCGGGCCAATCTGTCCGCCACGCCGCGTTCAACCACCTCCGGTGCGTGTACTGTCGAATCCGAGGCCATCGACAACGGACAAAAGTGTCTTGTCAGACAGCCCAAATATGTTGTGCCAATCTTGATGTTTCATTATATAAGGACGGTTACCGACCCAAATGATAAACTCGGCATTAGTCTCTCTGTTCCTCCTGAAACTTTTGACAAAATGGTCAAAAGCATCAGCGATGCCGGTTACCAATCTATCAGCCTTGAAGATTTTGCCGCCGGCAAAATCAAGGACAAGTCCATCATATTTACCTTTGACGATGGCTATGATGATGCCTATACCCAAGCTCTACCGGTGCTTCAAAAATATAATTACACCGGTACGTTTTTCATAATCGGTGATATGGTTGGTAAGCAATTCTATATGACCAAAGATCAGATTAGCGAGATGAAATCTGCCGGTATGGAAATCGGTGGACACACCATGAGCCATGTCAATCTAGCGAACACTGCCGAAAAACGCGCCACCGAAGAAATCTCCAAGGGTCAAGTTGACAGAGCGCCGGTTATGGCCTTTCCATCAGGCAAATACTCAGCCGCTACACTTGAAATACTTAAAAAGCTAAAAATCAAAGCCGCCGTCACCACAATCGAAGGTTTGGCTGGAGACACCTGTGACCCTCTTCAACTCCCAAGAGTCAGAGTCGGTCCAGGCACCAATATTCTTGATCAGATTAAGTCTTTCAAAACTAAGAACACATATTGTGGTTCACTCATCGGCGGTACCATATAATTTGACATTAGAAATCTATATGAATAAGCTAGTATTAATGAGAGGGGAGCCAATGAAAAAAGGATTATTGTTTTTAGTTGGTTTATTGTTGCTCGTGTTGTCGGTTTTAATTTGGGTATCTGATGGTAGAATAGCCAAAGCAGGCTCACAGACTTATGCTGAAACTTATACTGTTACTGAGTGGAGAAATGCTGTTGTAACAGGTAGCCCAGTTTATGAAATTGCATTAGGGCCATCAAAATGGAGTATTACTGGGTCTTTTGGCAATGCTAATGCCGCATGCGAGTCAGGTGAATCATGTTTCACTGAAACTTGGACTGCAAATGGTTGGAAAGATTCAGCTATTGTTGATACTGGTGACGGTGGTTTTGGTCACGCATTTACTTTTGAGAATAATTTAACGCCAGGATCGTTTTCTAACGTCGTTAATAATAGCTCCTCTATACCTTATATAATAGCTCCAAGCGGTGTCTACGGAGCAATTGGTCAAATAATTCACCAACCGGATGGCTCTAAGTCAGTTATGGGGATACGCTCAATGCCTTCTGGTTGGACGATAACCGGTACTGTAACGACACCATAAGGTAATGCTCCGGCAATTTGGCCGTAATAAATCAGTTTTAGTCTTATTTGCTGGAGTTATAGCCATCTCTGTCACTTACTATTTTAAAATTAGACCATTATCCAACAACGAAACATCTTATATGGCCTCATCAAGAGCCTTAATTCTTAAGAGCCGACAGGAAGCTATTCAGAAAGCAATCAACTCAGGAAAAAAAGATTATACCTTCAACATTGCCGATCCCGACGGTCTTTTGCTACCTCAAGATTACAATAAGCCCTCGCAGTAATCTTCATTTTTATGCCACATCAGGGTATAATGTATAAGTATTTGGGTGGTTAGCTCAGCTGGTTAGAGCGTCTCCTTGACGTGGAGAAGGTCAGAAGTTCGAGTCCTCTACCACCCACAACCTATTGCAATCTTATAAAAATATACTTATTATCCAGTTAGTTATGAAGAATATATTTATGTATGTAATATTAGCACTGGGAGCGGTCGCTTTGTTTTATTTTGGTTCTAGCAAAACCGCCGAAGCTCCCTCAGCAACTAGTAAGGAAACACCAATGCCAACAGTACAAACAGAAGTAACACCATCAACTGCCGAAAAGGCAATTATTAAAACAGTCAAGGGAGATATTGAAGTTGAGCTTTATAAAAATGACGCTCCTAAAACAGTTGCTAATTTTGTTGGTTTAGCTAAAAAAGGTTATTACAATAATTTAACATTCCATCGCGTTGAACCCGACTTTGTTATCCAAGGAGGAGATCCCACAGGCACAGGAAGTGGTGGGGAATCTATATATGGTAAGAAGTTCGACGATGAATTGAATCCAGCAACACAAAGTTATAAAAACGGTTATTTAGAAGGCGTATTAGCCATGGCAAACTCCGGTCCTAACACCAACGGCAGCCAGTTCTTTATCTGTCTAACAGATTTGAACAAAAATCTTCAGAAAAACTACACAATCTTTGGTAAAGTTACCAAAGGTATGGATGTTGTCAAAAAGATCGCCGTCGGCGACAAAATCAACACCATCTCAGCTCAGTAGCGCAATCGCCCCATACCCCTGAGGCGATCAAATAACAGGTTAGATTACAGCAATATGCCTAAAAAGGCATACGGTATACTAATTAAATAATTCAAGGTTTGGATTACACCGTATGTTAAATTTAACATACGAGTTTTATATAATCTTTTCAGCTGAATAAATACCAATTAATTATCAATTAGTCCAGAAGAAAAGCGTATTTGGGACTTTTTCTTGTTTTTTCTTTTCAGGAAGAAAATAAGCTACCGAAACTATGTTTTCTAATAAACAAGTATATACTTCGTCATTGCGAGCGTTAGCGTGGCAATCTATCATTAATATATGCAAAACCAATTCTATGTCTATGTGCTAACTAATTATTCTAACGCAGTTATTTATGTAGGGGTAACAAGAGAATTGAATCGTCGTGTTTACGAACATAAGAACAAACTAATTAAAGGTTTCAGCTCTAAATATAATATTACTAAGCTTGTTTATTATGAAGTATTTGATGATGTAGAAAATGCTATTTTAAGGGAAAAACAATTAAAATCTGGAACTAGACAAAGAAAATTAGGTTTAATAATCAAAAACAATCCAGATTTTAATGAGTTGTGTTGTAATTTATAGATTGCCACGTCCTCGCTTAAGCTCGTTCTCGCAATGACAATAAGAAGTTCTCGCTATCGTTCGAACAATATGTTATTTTTCAAAGTATTTGAAATCATACGAACCGGTTTTGTTCCACGGAACTCGTAAGAAGTAATAATTCAAGAACTTTCCCATTCCTGGCCAGCCGACATCGGGCACCCACCAAGATCTAAATGGATAAACAGTCGATTTATTAAAGTTATCAAGCTGACTTTCGTCTATTGCGTTAACTTCATCCAATGAATACAGCGCAAAATCATCAGACGGGGCGGAGGTACTGGTAGTCAAGTTGTATTGCGTATCTCTTAAATACCAGACATATGGCCATGTCAGGTCGGTCCCCAGCGTCACCGGCTTTCCATATTTTTCTAACTTTTGGCTCAATTGTTTAACAATCGGTTGAGTCTGAACATAAACTGCCAACTCTTTTGGGTTGTCCGGCATCAGATAGCAAAGACGGTACATATTGACCAAAGTTATCGAAAATAAAAACACCATCGTTACCAAAATCGGAATTTGCAGTTTATTATTAATTGGCCAAAATCTGTCTATCAAAAATCCGCTGACTATTATCAGTGGCAGTAGCGAATGGATTGTCAACCATGGCATTTTTTCACCGGCAAATGAATAAAAGAACAGTGTTAGTGCCGCAAAAATTGCCGTAAACTTCCACGCAAAGTTCTTTTGGAACATTCCAATCAAAATTCCAATAGATCCCAAAATAAACGGAATTATGTCATATAGCGGCAATGTCAAAAAATAGAAGTACCATGGCTGACCACCTCTTTTTACTTCTTGCTGAATCTTCCAATAACCAAGGGCAGAATCCGGGTCATTGAGATTAGGCAAAGCGCGTCTTATGCCTTCCATAAATGTTCCAAATGAGGAGAAAAACAAACAAATTATCACAATTGCAAAAACTAACGCCAAGCCAAAATGCCAGATATCCCTATTCTTAAAATAATTCCACAACTTGCGTTTGTTCGGCATAAAAATAACCGTAAAAAATAGTGCAAAAGCCCAAACCACAAAAGTTATATAGGTTAGTTCGTGATTGGCATAAGACAGGGCAAAACTAAGGACTGTCAGATATACATAAATTGATTTTGGCGAAGATAAATATTTAATTGTCGAAAATATTATCAAAGCTGTACAAAATAAGCTGATCATATCATGTCTGGCAAATCTCGAAACATAAACCAGCATTGGTGAAGTCGCAACCAGTATCATCAATATTATCACTGTCTGCTTTTTCATATGGCTCTTGAGCATCAAAAACAGTGCAATCAAGCCTGTCCCAAACAGCGCCGGCGCCAATCGGGCAGTAGCATCGCTCACTCCAAATAATTTAAAGCATAAAGCCATAAAGTAATACAAAACCGGTCCGTGGGATAGTGGATGATATTCGTATTTCCAGTCTTTAAATAATATCCACGAATAATAGGCATGAATCGACTCGTCATGATGAAGTGTTTTCTGGTCAAGCCATAATAGTCTTAAGAGGAAACCAATAATTATTATCGAGCCAATAATAATCGGCCATGAGTATTTTTTAATTAGAGCCATTATCTATTGATACTAAATTTTTGTCATCAGTTAAACAGTGCGTCAATGAATATTTTTCTACAATCGCCTTTGGCACGATACATCGATTAACGTCGGCCATATTTATATCATTTTTGCGTTCATCGATTTCAAAAACTTTTCTGCCCCACGCGTATTCGTGCCCGTCCCAGCCAAGAATTGTTGGAATGCCCGTCAGTGCCGAGAAAAAATTATCTTGGCTATAAGATCCGCCGGACCTTTCGATAATCCGCATATTTTTACCTTTCGACTCTTCATATGGCTTTTTGAGTTCCGGAAATTTGCTAAAAGTAAAAGTTTGAGGGTCTAATCCATACCATGTTTTGAAGTTTTGATATCTTTCTGGGACCCCGTAGAATACATATAGTAATCCTACAAAAACTATTGGTATTAATATCAGTTTCTGCCACCAGCCCTTCTCGTATAATGCATAAAACCCGATTCCGGCTACCGCTGACCACAAAAGCCACGTGTCCCAGTAAAATTTAAACACCGTATTCATCCTCAGGCCGATATAGTCTTTGATAATAGTTATCTCAGCGAGAATTACGAGGATTGCCCCCGCCGCAAACATAATTGTTAATAATTTGTTCTTGAACTTTAGTAAGAAGAACAAAAATATCCCAACGAAGATAATTCCCCAGTGCATTACAAAATCAACAATTGCCGTATGGTCGTCATTCAGTCTGGCACCCTCCCACACGGAAAAAGTGTGCATTTGATATGGCAATGCCATAATCGCAAACCCAATAACGAAATTCATTAGCACTTTCCAACTAGGTCTAATAAAAATCAAACAAAACATTAATATCAATCCTGCAGTCAGCACGCTCCACGTGCTAATTATGTATATTTGTCCAACAATTATGCCCAGCATTAAACCTTGCAACCAGTTAAGCTTAACGGCATCAAACATCTTTTTTAGATAAACAAACAAAAACGTCAGCCAAACTCCAACTATCATATGTGGGTGAAAATCGCTAAATAAATACGAAAATGCTGGAAATTCCGTAATTGCGTTTGGAATCATTCGGCTCGGCCTCCACCAATCAAAATGTTCGCCTTTTGGAAATTTATCTATAAATACCTGTCTTACGGCATCAAAATTACCAAATAGCGCAAAAGTTACCGGAATAAAGAAGCTTGCTCTGAATTTTTTCGCGATACTCCAGCCAAATGACGCCAAGCCTACAAATATCATTGACCAAATTGTGGCTAGTCCAAAATTAGCTACCAGCATCGATGAAGCGCCAATCATTTTGCCAACTGACCCAAAGACAAAATATCCAAAGTAGTAATAATTTAAAGATTTACCAGCAAACCACGCATCTTCCGGCGGCAAATGAGTCGCTCGCATCGTTGATGATAGGATCATCATTTCCATCGGTTTCTCTCCATCCGTAACTGTCGGCCCAAACCCTCTAATAAACAAAAATCCGATTATTAGCAGAAAAAACACCAGTTCGCAGATTGCAAACATCCAATAATTAATTTTCAGCTTATTTTTGACGATATAAAAAACTGCCCCAATAATTCCTAGCGCCATAACTAGCCAATATATCAGAGGAACCAACGGAATAAATTTGGAGTAGCCAAT
>Ga0194044_10001990_pt1 | contig 10288 bp, 7 predicted proteins | sample JunL4417m_MetaG_FD_155460 | JGI IMG/M metagenome (GOLD analysis project Ga0194044, IMG submission 155460) | Anoxic zone freshwater microbial communities from boreal shield lake in IISD Experimental Lakes Area, Ontario, Canada - Jun2016-L442-17m | ecosystem: Environmental > Aquatic > Freshwater >...
TCCTTGAACTCGCCGAGGTGCGGGCATGCATGGAGGCCTGGGCAGCGCGCCAAGCAGCCGCTAACCGCACCGAGGCCGAAGTTCAAGCGCTCCGGGGGTTCGTTACCGAAATGGAACAAGACTTCGAGAGCGGGGAGATCGGCTTCGAGGTCGATCTCAAGTTCCATACGCAGATTGCCGCAGCCACCCACAACACGATCTACCTCCACCTGATGGACAATATTTACGAACTGCTCCAATTCTCTATTCGCGTGCACCGGGAAGAGCAATTTGTCACGCGCGAGGCCCAGGAGGCGATTCTCCGTCATCACCAGAACATCTTCCTCGCTGTGGAGCGGGGTGATCCGGATGCAGCGGAGACGGCCATGAAGGAGCACCTCCTGTTCGTAATCAGGGATTTGAAGAAGCTGTTCCCTTCGTAATCGTTCTCAAGAAAGCATGGCTGGCGTCTCGCCGGTGTTCCTTGGCGGTTTAGGCCGAGGAGACTGTTGCGAAACGCAATGTTTCCCCGAAATCGTGGCACTCCCACGCGGTACCAAGAGAAGAATTGGAGAGTCTCGCTCAGAGCATCTCGGAGCAGATCTCCCGAAACTCTCCTCTTGTCGTCAGGTCTTCTCAAGGAAGATCTGAGATTGCTGTCAGCCTCACACAACCTTAGTCCAGAGACATTTGAGAGAGTACAAAACATGCGACGCCAGGTGTATGACAGCCATGACTATCAAGAGGGGATCAAAATGAATTTCTCGACAAATTTTTCGATTGCCTCGAACCGAATTGGGCTTGTCTCGAAATACAACCCGACGAGGATAAGTCACATGAAGTCTTCAAAACAGGGAATGCCGACTCTGGACCTTGCGAAGAGTATTTTTTTTGTGAAGCGTTGGATAATCGATCCGAGATAACTCGCCATCCGTCGCCAGAAATATCCGAACTCATCCAGTTATGCCGGCATGCGCCGGTATTTGTCGCAAGGGACATCATGGTTGACAGAGGATGTCAGCGGTGAGTATGCTGAAAAACGTGTGAATACCCGCGTTTTCGCGCATAGGGCCGGGAGTCGGCGGAAGAGGTGAGGCATGTTCGCATGGCAGGCATGGATGAGGCTGGGGCGGATTATCACCATATTCATGGTGTGGTCCTTGTGGTTCGTCGTCACCGTTCAGGCCATACCGGCTCAGGTGATGATCATACGACATGCCGAGAAATATGAGGATCGAGGGAAAATACACCTCAATCCCCGTGGACTCACCAGAGCCAAGGCATTGGCCCAGTTTTTTCAGACTGATCCGCGCGTCCTGGAATATGGCCTTCCTGCCGCGATTATCGCCCAAATACCGAGCAAGAAGAAAAAATCCGTCAGGTGTGAAGAAACAGTGGAGCCTCTGGTACAGGCAATGGCACAGAATGTGATCAATCGCTTTGCCTACGGCGAGGTGGCAGAACTGGCCGACTGGCTGAGAGCCGGACGGGAATGGGACTCCAGATCTGTTTTGATCTGTGCTCAGCACCTCGACATCGTGCCCCTTGCCAAGGCATTGGGCGTGCCGAATGTCAGGCAAGTCGTGTGGCCCCATGAGACCTATGATCGGGTATGGCTTATCGAGTTCTCGCCGAAGAACGGGACTGTTACCTCGTTTCGTGACATTCCCCAAAGCCTGCTTTTTGGAGACTCGTTTCAGGATACATCGAGCCTGGAACAATACGGAACTCTCAGCTTCTCCCAAACCTATCGGGAGATTTCTGACGGGTCTGCAACCGGGGAGGTGCCGAAAACAACTTGGAGGTGCCGTGCTACGGCGGAAGTACGGGGAGATTTCTCACGGTTCGATGACGATACTATCCCCATGCTCCGATTAGGCGGCTTCACCTTCGGCTATTATGACACCACCCTGAGAAAATTGAGGCAACACAAGGACGCGGAGGTTAAGACGGATGCCGCTGCGGGCTCCGGCATGGTGCAGTACAAGTACAAGGCTGCGGTCGACGGCGTGGAACAGACCTATGCCTGGGTGTCCTTGACCTGGGACAAAGAGGTCTTTAAGGCTGAATTCCAAGCGGATGTTGATGAAACGATACTCACTCCGGATCTCAACATGCCCGTCGAGTTCCATCTGGAAAGAAGCGAGGGCACGATAACGGGTGTTACGAGCTGCTATGTGGCTTTCGGAGACAAGCGATTTCATGCTCCGGCGGGGGTGTCTTACCGGGGTGCCGCTACTCGGTCGAAGGACGCAACGAACAAAAATGTCTACGATGTGGCAGTGGGTGAGGAGAACGGCGTCTTGGTCGAGAAACGATACCTCCCGGAGAAGTGACATGTTCGGACGGCTCTGTCGCCTCAGTCTATCCGCCTGGATTTTTATCGGTCTTGGAATGGGCGTGGTCTTCGGTCTTTTTTTTGGAGAGCTTTGCAGTCCCCTGAAATTCGTCGGGACGGCCTTCATCAAGCTGCTCCAAATGGGGGTGCTCCCCTATATGGTGGTGTCGTTGATCCATGGGATTGGGGCATTGTCACAAGGAGATGCCAGGCTGATGGCCGGCAAGGGCTCCATAATACTGTTGATCTTTTGGGTTGTGGGACTGGTCGTCATTTTCGCCTTTTCCTTCGCATTTCCGGTTATCCAGAGTTCTTCTTTTTTCAGTGTCTCCGAACCCCGTACGGTCGAGGCTGTTGATCTTCTCGACTACTATATCCCGGCCAACATCTTCGACGCACTGTCAGACGCCTTAATTCCTGCCATCGTGGTTTTCAGCGTGTTTCTTGGTGTGGCACTCCTGCGAATCGAAGACAAGGGGCCATTCATGAACATGCTATCGGTCGCGGCACGCGCCCTTTCCTGGATGACCAAGACCGTAGTAAGAACATCGCCCATTGGAGTTTTTGCCCTTACCGCCACCGCCGTGGGGACATTTTCATTTGAGCAACTTCAGCATCTCCAGGTTTACTTTATGTGCTACATCCTGGCTACCTTTGTCCTGACGTTCTGGATACTGCCGATGATCGTCACCTGTTTCACCTCATTCAGCTTCAGAGATGTTCTTAATTATTCCAAAGAAGCTCTGGTATTAGGTTTTGCCACAGGCAACAACTTCGTTGTCTTGTCTGTCATTGCCGATAAATCCAAAGAATTATTTGCTAAGATCACCCCTAAGGAGGAAAAGACGGGAAACCTGATCGACAGCGTACTGCCTCTTGCGTACAGCTTTCCGAGCGTCGGCAAAATCATTGAAATCCTCTTCATAGTCTTTGTGGCCTGGTATGTGAACCAAGCCCTGGGGATCGTAGATTACCTTCAACTAGCCGTGGCAGGCGTGATGAGCCTGTTCGGGTCACCCAAGGTGGGGATTCCCTTCCTCCTCAATTACATGAAACTGCCCGGCGTCTATTTCGATCTCTACATTATGTCCGACGTGGTGACCCGTAAGTTCAAGGTGCTGCTTCAGACGATGAGCATGCAAGCCCTGACACTCATCGTAGCGTTCGTTCTTGTTAACAAAATTGTCTTTAACGCGAAGAGAATTGTGGTGGCGGTGGTCGGTACGTTCCTGCTGCTCACCGTGTTCGTCCTGACCGTTCGGATGGGCCTGACTTACCTGGTACAGGATACATACCATGAAGACACCATCCTCTTGGGAATGAAGATCACTGATCAATCTCCGGCCAAGGTGCTGGTGCAGCCCCCCGACCTGGCGAGGCATCATCCCGCGCCGACAGAAAAGGAAGGCGAACTCCTCCATAAAATAAAAGAGAGCGGGATCCTTCGCGTAGGATACAATGCCGAGGCCATGCCCTTTGCATTCTTCAATTCAAAGGGTGAACTCGTCGGTTACGACATCTATTTTGCCCACCGTTTGGCCGGAGACCTGGGCGTCTCCCTGGAGTTCATCCCTGTTCAAAGAGGAAAAATACAGGAGTACCTTGATAATGGTATCTGTGACATAGTCATGTCGGCAGTACCCATCAGAGTGGATGATCTGGCGAAGATGAATTTTACCCGTCCCTACATGGAGATGAAGGGGGCCTTCGTCGTCAAGGACTACCGAAAGAAGGAATTCCAGACCAGGGCAGACCTGGCAGGCATTAAGGGGCTGCGCATCGCGGTAACTCATGCAAATAGCCTTGAAGACCGACGCCTGCTTCGCCGCTACATCCCAAACTCTGAACTGGTGGAACTCGAAAGCATCAGGGATTTCTTCGTCAAAGGTGACATCGCTGACGCCCTGTTGACAACGGACAAGATCGGCAAGGCCTGGGCGCTGTTATATCCGGAATTCGGAGTGGCTGTGCCGAAACCCCACCTGTTCGTGTATGATGTCGCCTATCCCGTCCCCATCACAAAAGGAGATCACATCTTCCTGGATTACCTGAACCTCTGGTTCACCCTGCAACAGACCAGCGGCGTAATGGGAAAGCAGTTTGACTACTGGATACTGGGCAAAACTCCAGAACGGAAAACCCCTCGCTGGTCGATAATCAGGAATGTATTGCACTGGGTTGATTGAGCCTGGGGGACACCACCGTTTTTCTCAATGATATCCGACCTCTCGATGACAGGAACAGTAATACAAACCTCGACTGAATTTTGGCCGTGGGGAGGAGAGTTCCGTGGCACACCTTCGTAAAACTGGATCGAGAACCTGTCGAAATCTCGGCCTGCCGGGGGAAGCAGCACACCAACCCTTGCGCTTTGGCGGTCTCAAGGTTATAAGACATTGTCACGGGGTGTAGCGCAGCCTGGTTAGCGCGCGTGCCTTGGGAGCACGAGGTCGCCGGTCCGAATCCGGCCACCCCGACCATTATTTTTCGCTCTGTACTTTTCGGAGAATGGAGTCAAGCCTCAGCCCTTTGTTTTTGAGTAACCCTTTCTTCTCATAATCCTCATCAATCCCGAAAGGCAGTCAGAAGAAATGAAGTTCGCCCCGTTCCACGGTATTCGGTTGTTGATAGCAATACTAATTGCCCTGGTAGTTGCAAGTACTCTCTGTTACGCGGACAACGGAAATTCCGACGGCCTGCTCAAACTCACGATTCTGCACATGAACGATCCGCATGCCCACTATGTACCTTATTCCAAGGAGGGTTCGTCAGGACTGATAGGTGGATTCGGCAAGGCCCGCACCGTGATATCCGAGGTTCAGGCACAGAATCGGGAGCTTGGCAGACACACACTCATTTTTTTGGCTGGCGACCTTCTGATGGGCACGCCTTTCTCAACCGCATTCAAAGGCCAACTTGGCGTCACGTTAATGAACGAAATGCAATTCGACGCAATGGTAATAGGGAATCACGATTTCGACTATGGGACAGATAACTTGATGACAAATGTCAAGTCGAACGCGAAATTTCCTCTGATCAGCGCAAACATCAAAACCAGGTCCGGTGATTACATTTTTCAAAGGACCTTGATCAAAAACATTTCCAATCCAAAATCAAGAATAGTCATTCTAGGACTCACAACTCCCGACACACCAGTGACCACTTTTCCCGACAATGTCAAAGACCTGGTCTTCGAAGATTCGGTAAGGACAGCCCAAGAAGTCTTGCTAGGGGCTGATGAGCGAGATCTGGTAATCGCCTTGACCCATCTCGGGGTTCAAGAAGACAAACGATTGGCCCAAGCCTGCCCCAGAATTGACATCATCATCGGAGGTCACTCGCACACGCCGCTGTTCAAGCCGGTAAAAGTCAATAATACCGTTATCTGTCAAGCCGGAGCATACGCACAATACATTGGAAAACTTGATGTAGAAGTTCAGGATGGGCGGGTAGTCAAATATTCCGGAGAGTTGATTTCCCTGGGGCCTGAAATCAACGAAGACCCACAGATTGCATCAATAATAGACCAGTTCAAGAGTACAATGGATTCGAGTCTGAACAGCGTAATCGGCGACACCCAGGTGTTGCTTGAAGGTGGACTAAGAAGCGCAGTGAGGTCCGGCAGGGGAACCAATCTAGGCCGCCTCATAGCCTATAACATGGCTGTAAGCGCGCGATCCGAAGTAACACTGATCAACGGTGGGGCCATAAGGGCAAGCCTTCAAAAAGGCAATATTACCCTTGGAGAAGTGTACACCGTACTGCCCTTCCCAGACACCGTGGTCAAAATGGATCTCTCCGGAGCCGATATTGCCGAGGTGCTCCAGAGAAGCGCCGGGCTCCCGGACGGCAGCGGAGGAAAATTGCAGTCATTCGGCATAGAATACGGCTTTGAAGACGGAAAAGTGAAAATCACGAGAATAGGGGAGCGTGGTTTTGAACCGGAAAAAGCATACTCGGTTGCTACGAACAACTTTCTTGCAGCAGGCGGAGACGGGTACATCGTTTTCAAAGAAAAAGGTCGGAATATTTACGATTCCTCAATTCTCGTCAGCGATCTGCTGGTGAATTACATAAAGGAAAAGAAAGACATCACGCAGTCGGTCTTGGACAGTATAGAAAGATAGAGTTGGGGTGAAGACTTATAATGAGATCTCAACTTTCGCACTTGGCGTGAAAGCGAGGCTTGATGAGCCTCAGAGCCTCCTTCATAGTGCATTCGATAATTTCGCGGACTAATTGCTCTGAAGTTGCATAGAACTCGCCAATTGCTGCGTGGAGAGGACAGAAGCCGGTAGACCGCATCCTTTCCCATCAGGGCTGTACCGCTCGTATGAACACCCGTGTAAATGTTCCTACCAACGAAAGCAAGTTGAAAAACCGTCCTGACCACGCAAGCAGGACTGATTCCACGCACCTTCCTTATTCCGGAAAGGTTCAAGAGCGTTGCGATCTTGAACTTCGTCATAAATTGATCGATGCGACCTTGAACGTCTTGATACGTAACCTCAGAACTGGTAGATGTCATTGAGGGGCGTTCTCCTGTGTTTATTGTTGCATCTATTTCGATAGCATAGTTACGCCCCTTCGCGAGCTTATTGATTTGGTTTCCTTAACTTTTTTCCACTATCCTCAACCGCGAAAGTTGAGCAATAACCAGAAACCCGACAAATGGCGACACTAAAAAGATTCGAAGACATAGAAGCCTGGCAAAAGGCCAGGGAGCTGACAAGAGCGGTCTATGCTGTGTCGAACGAAGGCCCATTCTCTCGCGACTTCGGCCTACGTGACCAGATTCGCCGCGCTTCTGTTTCAATCATGTCGAACATCGCTGAAGGCTTCGGACGGGGTGGCAACAAAGAATTCATCCAATTCCTTTCAACCGCCAAAGGGTCGGCATCCGAAGTTCAGGCCCAACTCTATGTGGCGATGGAAGCTGGCTTCATCTCCGACCAACAATTCCAGGAACTCTACGGCTTGACTCAAACAACCGGAAACTTGATCGGAGGATTCATTCGTTACCTCGCAAAGTCCGGATTGTGTTGGAGTAGGAACCACGGATGGAGATGAATAATCAAGAATGGAACTTTGAAAAGCTGGTCGGTGTTATCCAGGAGGTGCATGAAGAACTGGCGGCACAAGCTGGACGAGCGGTGAATATCAGCCTGACTCTCCGAAACTGGCTGGTTGGCTGCTATATCGTCGAGTACGAGCTGTGCGGTGCAGATCGAGCGAGATATGGCGATAATCTCCTCACCGAACTTGCCAAACGCCTAACTGAACTCAAGGTCAGCAACTGCCACCGTCGTCAGCTTTATCGATATCTCCGCTTTTATCGCTTGTATCCTGAGATTGTGGGGACAGTGTCCGCACAATTAAAAAAGCTGTTACCTGTAGGAGCGCAAGCGCTTGAGAAAGTGGGGACAGCGTCCCCACAATTGCGAATTCCCCCAGATAAAATCATCCACCGGCTTTCCTACAGTCACCTGGAATTGATCGTTGATCTCGATGACGACCTGAAGCGCGCTTTCTATGAGATCGAGTGTATCCGGGGTAACTGGTCAGTACGCGAGCTTAAACGCCAGATCAGCAGCCTCTACTTTGAACGATCCGGGTTATCCAAAGACAGGACAAAATTGGCGGAGCTGGCACAAGCAGGTGCTGAAACATCTGAACCCAAACTGGCGATACGCGACCCTTACGTCTTTGAATTCCTTGGGCTGAAACCAAGGGAAGTCATGATCGGTCAGATCAACACCTATGTAAGCTGGTACAAGAAAAATATGATGTCCGAGGGAGACAATCCGCCCATCGGCATCCTTTTATGCACGCAAAGAGATCGTACTCTGGTGGAATATGCACTGGCCGGCATGGACAACGATCTTTTCGTTTCTAAATATCAGCTTGAACTTCCGAAAAAGGAAGACATGCAGCGATTTATTGAAAAACAGGTTCGGGAAACAGGGTCATGATGCCATTAATGGTATCATAAATGGCTATGTTTGTCCCCGGCGGAGATGAGGAAGCGGTTCGAGGAATACCTGGATCACCTTACCAAGGGCAAGGAACCTGGGGAAGGTAACCATGACCATTGAAACTATTGAAAGTCAATTCCGCGAAAAGATCTGTTCCAAGATCCGCTTAGCCGGTGAAGGGATGGACCGCTATCGAGTGTTTACACCGTTCATGTTCGAGGACGGCGACCACCTGGCTATCGTGCTCAAGCGCGAACAGTCCGCCTGGACCCTGTCCGATGAGGGCCACACCTACATGCATCTGACCTACGACCTGGAAGAAAAGGATCTGCAGCGCGGCACTCGCCAAAAAATTATAAGCAACGCGCTTTCCATCTTCCAGATCGAGGACCGCGATGGCGAACTGATGCTTCGCGTGCGCAACGACCAATACGGTGACGGACTTTACTCATTCATTCAAGCCATAATGAAAATCGCTGATGTCTCGTTTCTCTCACGCGACCGGGTTCGCTCCACCTTCTTGGATGACTTTCGGCAAATGCTTGAATCAAATGTTCCTGAAGAACGCCGCGCCTTCAACTGGAACGACCCGGTTCATGACCCGCAGGGCATGTATGCCGTGGATTGCCGAATCAACGGCCTGCCTCGGCCTCTATTTGTTTTTGCACTGCCCAACGACGACCGAGCCCGGGATACCACAATCGTGCTGTTGCAATTCGAGAAATGGGGTGTGCCGCACCGTTCGCTGGGTATCTTTGAGGATCAGGAAACCATCAACCGGAAAGTGCTGGCCCGATTCAGCGACGTCTGCGAGAAGCAATTTTCCAGTATAGGCGCCAATCGTGAGCGTATCGAGCGATATTTTCAAGAAATCCCGAAAGAACAAACATGAGCACTTACAAACTTATTCAGTCGATGTCCAAGTTGTCCCAACCTGTCCGCGACTCGGTCACTGAACTACATGCCCGGCATCAAGGGAGCGTGGTCACTCCAACACTGACCAACTTAGCCCACTACCAGCGGCGGCTAATCGATAACTGAATAACGTGATTTCTTTAAAAAGGACTATTAGGAATAGCTAAGAATGGAAATGACACTGTCACTTAAGGAAACAAATTCGGTCGCGGGAATGGCACAATTACTTTACAGCTTTCTGCCTGGGTCAGGGGCCCCACAATGGAAAGGTCATACGACCTTTGAGTCTGTAGCCCTAATGGTTGGGGTGGGTCATCTCTGGTAGAGAGGAAGCAAAGAATCATCCATCGCAAAGCTCTTGGAGCTGACTCTGGATTCCCGTAGAGATCTTTTTGAGCCTCTGGTCAAGGGAATTGTTCGGGAGGGAATCAAGTATCGGACTAAGAATGGCGACCCAATAAGCAGGGAAGAAATCGAGAAATTGAATAGGATCGTACTGGAAATTGGCTTTAAGTTCCCTGACCTATGGGACGAGCAATTTCTATCATTTCTTTCAACCACCAGGTCACACACTGGCGAGCATGAGAGCCGCCAAGATCATCACGAAGCTGTTGAAATTACTACCGGGGCGCCCAGCCAAGAACTTCAGCAATTGAGGGAAGAATTCTACTCATTGCATGGACAGCAGGACCGCCAGGCCGCTGGCCTTTCGCTTGAACAACTGCTCAACCAACTTTTTAGGCTCTTCGGACTCAAACCTAGAGAGCCTTTCAGACTAGGCGGAGAGCAGATCGATGGTTCATTCCAGCTTGACGATGATACCTATCTTCTGGAGGCTAAGTGGGAGAGCCAACCGCTGTCTCAAGCTCCTTTACTCGTGTTTCGGGGCAAGGTGGAGGGCAAATCGCTATTCACTAGGGGTTTCTTCATCTCGATCTTTGGATTCTCGCAACAGGCTCTAGACACTATCACCAGGGGCAAACAACCCAATTTCTTTCTGGCAGACGGATATGATCTGACATTCGTCCTAGAAGGACAAGCCAAGCTGGACGATCTCCTCAGAGCCAAGTTAAGAAGACTC
>Ga0194044_10001992_pt1 | contig 10281 bp, 2 predicted proteins | sample JunL4417m_MetaG_FD_155460 | JGI IMG/M metagenome (GOLD analysis project Ga0194044, IMG submission 155460) | Anoxic zone freshwater microbial communities from boreal shield lake in IISD Experimental Lakes Area, Ontario, Canada - Jun2016-L442-17m | ecosystem: Environmental > Aquatic > Freshwater >...
TGGTATCACCGTATATTACCAAGTTATCACCGAGCGCAAACGGACCGAAGAATCGCTGCGGAAAAGTGAGGAGAGGTTACGGAATGCCCAGCGAATCGGAAAACTTGGATCATTGGACTGGAATTTGTCGACAAATGAGTTGCTTCTCTCGGAAGAAACGCTGGCGATATTCGGCCTTAAGAAGGGAAAGAACATTTTTGCGATTGAAGAAATCATACCCCTCTTGCATCCCGAAGATAAACAGCGCGTAGAAAAGAGCCTGAATGACGCCATCGCAAACAAAGCGAGTTACGACTTGGAACATCGAATAATACGCTCCGACGGAGAAGTAATTTATGTACGGGCAATGGCGGAGCTATTTCACGATACTGATGGAAAATCCCTCCGATTGATGGGAACAATCAGGAACATCACCGACCGCAAGCAGGCTGAAGCTGAAAAGGCGGAACTCGAAGTACAGAACCGGCAGCTTCAAAAAGCCGAAAGTCTGGGACGCATGGCCGGCGCTATTGCTCATCATTTCAATAACCAGCTCTACACAGTGCTGGGAAACCTGGAAATAGCCATTGATGACCTGCCAGTGGGCGTAAATTCGAACAAAAACCTGGTCTCAGCCATGCAAGCCGCCCGCAAAGCAGCAGATGTGAGCCAGTTGATGTTGACCTATCTTGGTCAGACGCCCGGCAAGCATGAACCCATAGACATGTCCGAAACCTGTCGCAAAAGCTTGCCCCTTCTTCAGGCCGCAATCCCGAAAGGAATAATCCTTAATGCTGATTTTCTCTCTCCCGGTCCGGTCATCAGTGGCGACGCAGACCAAATACAGCAGGTTCTGACCAACTTGATCACCAATGCCTGGGAGTCCATTTCTGACAATAATCAAGGCTCCATTGACCTGACCATTAAGACAGTTTATTATACAGATGTTCCCACATTAAAGTGTTTTCCCATCGACTGGCGGACACAGTGTGTTCCCCATGCCTGCCTGGAAGTATCAGATAATGGCTGCGGAATCTCAAACAAGGATATCGAGAAGCTTTTCGATCCATTTTTCACCACAAAGTTCACTGGACGAGGACTGGGGTTGTCCGTTGTAATGGGAATTGTAAAAGCGCATGGCGGTGGAGTCACGGTAGAAAGTGAACCGGGCCGGGGCAGTGTCTTTCGTGTCTTTTTTCCGGTATCAAATGAAAAACTCCCTATTCAGCATGACCTGCCTGCCATTTCGGAAGCGCAACAGACTGTCGCAGCGGAAAAACTCTCCCTGATTGAAGGCTGCGGTGCAGTGCTTCTGATTGAAGATGAGGAGCTAGTGCGCGACATGACCAAAATCATGCTCACTCGCTTGGGTTATTGTGTACTTGAAGCAAAAGATGGCTTTGAAGCTCTGGAGATATTCCAAAAGCATCAGCATGAGATTAGCTGTGTTCTCTCCGATTTAACCATGCCGCGTATGAACGGATGGGATACACTGACCGCTCTGCGCAAAATATCACCAGAAATACCGGTAATCCTGTCCAGCGGATACGACGAAGCTCAGGTTATGGCAGGCGAACATCCCGAACTCCCCAATGCTTTCCTGGAAAAGCCTTATCATCTGAAGGGGCTTAGAGACACGATCAGTCGAGTTCTGGCTAATAAGGCTTGCGGAGTTCAATATGTCGTAAAATGAGTGATAAAACAAGAAAGAGACTCTAACATGAGCAATCAACAGACAACCCGATTTCACGGTATGAAAACCCCGCACCTGACGGCTGCGCTGCTTCTGACCATTTTCGCAGCAGGGGTGCTGTTTGTCTGGTGGGCGGTGGTGCAGGCCGATCGCGAGATGCGCTCGGAACTGCTCCGACAAACGCGCCTGGTGGCGCAGCCGGTGAATGTTCAGCGCGTCATGTCTCTCCTGGGCACAGAAGCGGACATGGACAGCCCAGGCTATCGCCGGATCAAGGAACAGCTCGTCGCTGTTCGTTTGGCCAATTCGCAATACCGGTTTCTCTATATCATGGGGCGCAGATCCGATGGTACAGTCTTTTTCTTCGCGGACAGCGAACTTGTCGGCTCGAAGGACTATTCACCACCAGGGCAGGTCTATGAAGAGATACCGGAAGGTTATCGCCGCGTGTTCGATGCCAAGGCCGCCGCCGTCGAAGGCCCGGTAACCGATCGCTGGGGGGTGTGGGTCTCAGCGCTGGTTCCGCTGACCGACCCGCAAACCGGCGCTGTGGTTGCTGTGCTGGGCATAGACATCGACGCACACGAATGGAAATGGGAGGTGGCTGTCCGTGCGGCCCTGCCCGTGGGGCTGATGTTTTTGCTGCTCATCGGCGTAGCCTTTGCCATTGCCTCCGCCCGCGGTGTTGACGCATCGCCCAAGCCGGTTCTGCGAATGCTGCCTTTCATGGCGGTCATGGTGGTCCTGCTGATAGTCGGAGCGGGGGCACTCCTGTGGAAACAGCATCAGCAGCAACTGGCCGGGGAGATTACAGCCAATATTTCCAAGGTTTCCAGCGATCTGCACATGGTCTTGGATCAGCAGGCATTTGGCTTGTCCATGGCGGCGCAACCCATCGCCGCCAACGCCAATGTGCAAAAAGCCTTGTGCGAGGGCGACGCAGACCGTCTCATGGCCGACTGGCAGCCCGTGTTCGAGACGCTGCACTGGCGGAACAAACTCACGCATTTCTACTTTTTCGATATCAACCGCGTCTGCCTGCTGAGAATCCACAGTCCGGAGAAACGCGGCGACATCATCAATCGTTTCACTGCCATCGAAGCCGAACGCACCGGAAAAACCGCCTTCGGTATTGAATTGGGGCCGCTGGGTACTTTTACTCTTCGGGTGGTGCAACCAGTCTTCGAAGGCGGCAGGCTTGTCGGATATGTGGAACTGGGCAAGGAGATTGAGGACATATTGCAAACGATAGACGCCCAATCCGGCAACCAACTGGCAGTGGTTATCGGCAAGGTGCATCTGGACCGGCAGACTTGGGAAGACGGCATGCGCTTGCTCGGACGGCTGCCCGACTGGGATCGCCTATCCCATAATGTGGTGATCTACGCCTCCCATGGCCGCCTGCCCGACGTCTTTGCGCCATGGGCCGACCAAATGGCGGGCAAGCAAGCCAACGACGAAACGAGTCGGGAGATCGCCTTCGACGGGAAGGACTGGCTGGTATCCGCAACGCCCCTGCAAGACGTATCGGGCAAAGGGGTTGGCGACCTGCTGATCATGCGCGACATCACGACCGTAAAGGTGGATTTTGCGCGCCTGCTGGTTCTGGGCGTAACTGGCGCAGCTATGCTGCTTGCGTCGCTGGTTGGATTCATCTTCGTTTTGCTTCGCCGCACCGATGCAGGCATCCGCGCCCAGCAGGTGGCATTGCGGGAAAGCGAGGAATCTTACCGCAATCAATTCGCCAACAATTCAGCAGTGATGCTGCTGATTGATCCCAAAGATGGAGCGATCATTGACGCCAATGTCGCAGCGCTGAGGTTCTACGGCTATCAACTGGAGCAGTTGCTAACCATGCGTATCACCGACATCAACACCATGAGCGCTTCCGAAGTCCGGCAGTCCATGGCATCGGTTCCGCAGGGACAAGGCACGCGGTTCGAGTTTCAGCACCGCCTTGCGGATGGTTCGCTGCGAAATGTGGAAGTGTCATCAAGCAGCATCCATTTTGGCGGGCGCATCGTGCTGCACTCGATTATCCATGACATCACCGAACGCAAGCAGGTCGAGGCGGAACTCCAGGAGACCAACTACTATCTCGAGGAAGCCACGGCGCGAGCCGTCAACAAGACAGCGGAGGCCGAAATGGCCAACTCCGCCAAAAGCGAGTTTCTGGCCAACATGAGCCATGAAATCAGGACCCCGATGAATGGCGTCATCGGCATGATAGGGCTGCTGCTGGATACCGAACTTAACGATGAGCAGCGGCGCTATGCCGAAATCGTGCGCGCTAGTGGCGAATTGCTGCTAAACCTGATCAACGACATCCTCGATTTCTCAAAGATCGAGGCGAAGAAGCTCCACCTGGAGATGCTGGACTTCGATCTGTCGAGCATGCTGGACGACTTCGCCGCCACGCTGGCTATACAGGCTCACAAGAAAGGACTGGAGCTGCTCTGCGCCGCCGATCTAAATGTTCCTACGCTGCTTTGTGGTGATCCTGGCCGCTTGCGCCAGATACTCACCAATCTGGTGGGTAACTCCATCAAGTTCACCCATTCTGGGGAGGTGGCGGTTCGCGTCTCGATAGACGAGGGTTCAGAGTGCATGGATCAGGGGATGGAGGGCAGGGTTCAGCAGGAGGGCGAAACCGTTTTGCTGCGATTTTCGGTGTGTGACACAGGCATCGGTATTCCCAAAGATAAGATATGCCTCCTCTTCGACAAATTCAGCCAGGCGGACTCCTCGACCACGCGCCAGTACGGTGGAACCGGTCTTGGCTTGGCCATATCCAGACAATTGGCCGAGCTGATGGGAGGTGAGGCCGGCGTAAGCAGCGAAGAAGGTAAGGGTTCGGAGTTCTGGTTCACCGCGCGTTTTAACAAACAGGCAGCGGGGGCTGATATGGAAAGTATCCCGCCAGCCAATTTGCAAGGTGTTCGCGTGCTGATCGTGGATGACAGCGCAACCAGTCGAGAAATCCTGACCACCCGCATGGTCTCGTGGGGCATGCGTCCGACGGATGTGAAAGACGGTCCCGATGCCCTCCAATCTCTCTACTTGGCGCTGAACGAGAATGACCCTTTTTGCATCGCCGCGATAGATATGCTGATGCCTGGCATGGACGGCGAGACCCTGGGCCGGGCCATCCGTGCGGACAAACGCCTAACCGATAACCGGTTGATACTGCTGACTTCCGTGGGGATGCGGGGCGACGCCCTGCGCTTCCAGCAGATCGGTTTCTCATCCTACGCAACCAAGCCGATACGGCACAGGGAACTGATGGCGGTTCTTTCCCTGGCGCTGACAGAGCAGGACGGAATCGAGCCAAAGCTTATTGCTACGCACCACTCGGCCCACTATAAGATGAATCTGTTCATAGATCGAAAATCGCGCATCTTGCTGGCCGAGGACGACATCACCAATCAACTGGTGGCGCTGGGCATCCTGAAGAAACTGGGCCTGAGTGCTGATGCAGTACTCAATGGCGCGGAAGCGCTCACCGCCCTGCAGGCCAAGCCCTACGACCTGGTGCTGATGGACGTTAATATGCCAGTGATGGACGGAATTGAAGCCACGAAGAGAATCAGAAATTACGAAAAGATGATGATGGCGAAGGAAGAAAATAAAATGATGAATTATCTCCCATCATCTTCTTCCATCATTCCAATCATCGCCATGACCGCCCACGCCATGCAGGGCGACCGTGAGCTTTGCCTGGAGGCTGGCATGAATGATTACATCACCAAGCCGGTGTCACCGCAGGCGTTGGCGGAGGTGCTGGATAAATGGCTGCCAAAATCGTTACTTGATAGGGCATGCAAGAAGACTTGAGGTCATGTCATTTAAATTGCTGGTTATAGAAATTGGAGGCTTTTCCATTGGACGAAAAACTGACCTATGAAGAATTAGAACAGCGGGTAATGCAATTGGAAAAAGATAATTCTGAATTTAAGCGGTTGGAGGATGCGTTAAAAAATCGAATTGTTGCGCTGACCCTGCCTCTGAATGATTATGGAAGCATTGCCTTCGAGGATTTGTTCAACATCGACGATATACAACGTATTCAGGACGAGTTTGCCAAGGTTACCGGTGTTGCATCCATTATCACTCACACAGATGGAACACCTATTACCGCACCAAGTAACTTCTGTCGGTTGTGCAAAGACATCATTCGCAAAACAGACATGGGTCTGGCTAACTGCTTGAAGTCAGATGCGGTGATCGGCCAGTACCATCCAGGTGGCCCCATCATTCAGCCGTGTATGAGCGGTGGGCTTTGGGATGCCGGTGCTGGAATCACTGTCGGCGGTAGACACATCGCCAACTGGCTTATCGGCCAGGTACGCGACGAACTCCAGACCGAGGATAAAATGCTGTTGTATGCCCGGGAAATTGCGACCAGTGAAGAGGCCGTGATCGAGGCGTTCCGCGAAGTACCCGCCATGTCGCGCGAACAATTCGGACATATTGCCAAGTTCCTTTTCACCCTTGCCAACCAGCTTTCCACTACTGCCTACCAGAACGTTCAACAGGCTCGCTTCATCACCGAACGCAAGCGGACCGAGGAGAAGATACAGAGGAATGAATCGCGATTGAGAAGGTTGTTGGATATTCTGCAACACCCATCCCAGACCATCCAGGACTTTCTCGATTATGCGCTGGATCAAGCCATCCAACTGACTGAAAGCAAGATCGGTTACATTTACCATTACGATGAAAACAGCAGGAAGTTTGTCCTGAACACCTGGTCCAAGGAAGTGATGACCGAATGCACTGTCGCCAACCCGTCAAACTGTTACGCATTGGATATGACCGGGATATGGGGCGAGGCGGTCCGCCAACGTCGACCTATTATCGTCAATGATTTTCAAGCCGCCAATCCTCTGAAAAAAGGTTATCCGGAGGGCCATGTTCAACTTGTTAAGTTCATGACGGTTCCGATCTTCAAAAACGATTGTATTGTCGGCGTAGTCGGCGTGGCGAACAAAGGAACCGATTATGAGGAATCCGATATCCTTCAGGTCTCGCTATTGATGGAAGCAGTCTGGAAAGTTACCGAACGCAAGCTGTCGGAAGAGGCGCTACAGACGAGCCGCAGGCAACTGACGGACATCGTCGAATTTCTGCCGGACGCCACTCTGGCCATTGATAAGGAAAAGCGTATTATCATCTGGAATAAGGCGATTGAGAAAATGACGGGTGTCCCAGCCGCAGAGATGATCGGCAAAGGCGACTATGCCTACACTATCCCGTTTTATGGCGAGGCGCGACCGCAGTTGATGGACTTAATCTTTATGGACCACGGGGATATTGTGGCCAGGTATCCTAACATCAACCGTGAAGGTGATTCAATCACAGCGGAAGTGTTCTGTAACGCCCTTTACAACAATAAGGGCGCATGGGTTTTCGCCAAGGCATCGCCCCTTCACGATCCCTCCGGCAATATTGTTGGTGCTATTGAGAGCATCCGCGACATCACTGAGCGCAAACAGGCGGAAGACGAAAAAGAGAAGATAGAAGCCCAGAATCGGCTACTTCAAAAGACAGAAAGCCTGGGCCGCATGGCCGGAGCCATTGCCCACCATTTCAACAATCAGCTTCAGGCGGTAATGGGAAACCTTGAAATGGCCATGCTTAACCTGAAGCTGGGCGCAAATCCGATCGTAAACCTGGAATCCGCCATGCAGGCGACGCACAAGGCAGCGGAGGTCAGCGCTCTGATGCTGACCTATCTTGGAAAAACGCACGACAAGCATGAACCTATAGACTTGCCCGAAACCTGCCGCCAAAGTCAGACCCTGCTTCATGTCGCAATCCCGAAGGGCATAATCCTTAAGACTAATATCCCCTCATTTGGTCTGGTCATTCGAGCGAATGCTGGCCAGATACGGCAGGTTCTGACTAACCTGATCACCAATGCCTGGGAGGGCGCCGACCGGAACCAAGGAAACATTGGCCTGACAGTCAAGACGGTTTCGCAGGAGGATATTCCCGCCTCAAAACGATTCCCTATCGACTGGCAACCGCAGGAAAGCATCTATGCCTGCATAGAAGTAACGGATACAGGCTGTGGAATCGAGAGCAAGGACATCGAAAAAATCTTTGATCCGTTTTTCACCACTAAGTTCACCGGCCGGGGTATGGGTTTGTCTGTGGTACTGGGGATTGTAAGAGCACACCATGGGGGAATCACAGCGGAAAGCGAACCAGGTAGGGGCAGTGTCTTTCGTGTCTTTTTGCCGGTTTCGACCGGAGAAATCCTGCTACAGCAGGAAAATACGGCCCAGGTCACGACATCTGAAAGCACCGGCACGGTGCTGGTGGTCGAAGATGAGATACAGGTGCGCGACATGGTAAAGGAGATGCTCATATCCATGGGCTTTAGCGTGCTTGAAGCCAGGGACGGCATCGAGGCTATTGGTGTGTTCCGGCAGCATCAGGATGAGATCCGCTGCGTTGTTTGCGATTTAACGATGCCTCGTATGGACGGCTGGGATACGCTGGCTGCACTGCGCAAGCTTTCACCTGATATCGCTGTGATCCTGTCCAGCGGCTATGACGAGGCACAGGTTATGGCAGGTGAACATCCCGACCGTCCCAATGCCTTCCTGGGTAAACCTTATCAAATGAAGGGGCTTAGAGACACGATCAGTCGAGTTCTGGCTAATAAGGCTTAAAGAGTTCAATATGTCGTAAAATGAGTGACAAAACAAGAAATAGGCTCTAACATGAGTTATCAACAGACAACCCGTTTTCACGGTATGAAAAACCCGCACCTGACGGCTGCGCTGCTTCTGACCATTTTCGCAGCAGGGATGCTGTTTGTCTGGTGGATGGCGGTGCAGGCCGACCGCGAGATGCGCTCAGAACTGCTCCGGCAAACGCGCCTGGTGGCGCAGCCGGTGAATGTCCAGCGCGTCATGTCTCTCCTGGGTACCGAAGCGGACATGGACAGTCCAGGCTATCGCCGGATCAAGGAACAGCTTGCCGCTGTTCATTTGGCCAATTCCCAATACCGGTTTCTCTATATCATGGGGCGCAGATCCGATGGTACAGTCTTTTTCTTCGCGGACAGTGAGCTTGCCGGTTCGGAGGACTATTTACCGCCAGGGCAGGTCTATGAAGAGATACCGGAAGGTTATCGCCGCGTGTTCGATACCAAGGCCGCCGTCGTCGAAGGTCCGGTAACCGATCGCTGGGGTGTGTGGGTCTCAGCGCTGGTTCCGCTGACCGACCCGCAAACCGGCGCTGTGGTTGCTGTGATGGGCATAGACATCGACGCACACGAATGGAAATGGGAGGTGGCCGTCCGTGCGGCCCTGCCCGTGGGGCTGATGTTTTTGCTGCTCATCGGCGTAGCCGTTGCCATTGTCTCCGCCCGCGGTGTTGATGCCTCGCCCAAGCCGGTTCTGCGAATGCTGCCTTTCATGGCGGTCATGGTGGTCCTGCTGATAGTCGGAGCGGGGGTACTCCTGTGGAAACAGCATCAGCAGCAACTGGCCGGGGAGATTACAGCCAATATTTACAAGGTTTCCAGCGATCTGCACATGGTCTTGGATCAGCAGGCATTTGGCTTGTCCATGGCGGCGCAACCCATCGCAGCCAACGCCAATGTGCAAAAAGCCTTGCGCGATGGCGACGCAGACCGTCTTATGGCCGACTGGCAGCCCGTGTTCGAGACACTACGTTGGCAGTACAAACTTACGCATTTCTACTTTTTCGATATCAACCGCGTCTGCCTGCTGAGAATCCACAATCCAGAGAAACGCGGCGACGTCATCAATCGTTTCACTGCCATCGAAGCCGAACGCACCGGAAAAACCGCCTCCGGTATTGAATTGGGGCCGCTGGGTACCTTCACTCTTCGGATGGTGCAACCGGTCTTCGAAGGCGGCAGTCATGTCGGATATGTGGAACTGGGCAAGGAGATTGAGGACATATTGCAAACGATAGACACCCAATCCGGCAACCAACTGGCCGTGGTTATCGGCAAGGAACATCTGGACCGGCAGACTTGGGAAGACGGCATGCGCTTGCTCAGGCGGCTGCCCGACTGGGACCGCCTATCCCATAATGTGGTGATCTACGCCTCCCATGGTCGCCTGCCCGACATCTTTGCGCCATGGGCCGACCAAACGGCGGGCAAGCAAGGCGGCGACGAAACGAGCCGGGAGATCACCTTCGACGGGAAGGACTGGCGGGTATCCGCGACACCCCTGCAAGACGTATCGGGCAAAGGAGTTGGGGACCTGCTGATCATGTGCGACATCACGACCATAAATGTGGATTTTGCGCGACTGATGTTTCTGGGCGGAACTGGCGCAGCGATGCTGCTTGCTTTGCTGGTTGGATTCATCTACGTTTTGCTTCGCCGCACAGATGCAGGCATCCGCGCCCAGCAGGCGGCATTGCGGGAAAGCGAGGAATCTTACCGCAATCAATTCGCCAACAATTCAGCAGTGATGCTGCTGATTGATCCCAAAGATGGAGCGATCATTGATGCCAATGCTGCAGCGCTGAGGTTCTACGGCTATCAAATGGAGCAGTTGTTGACCATGTGTATCGCTGACATCAACACCATGAGCGCTTCCGAAGTTCGGCAGGTC
>Ga0194044_10001993_pt1 | contig 10280 bp, 7 predicted proteins | sample JunL4417m_MetaG_FD_155460 | JGI IMG/M metagenome (GOLD analysis project Ga0194044, IMG submission 155460) | Anoxic zone freshwater microbial communities from boreal shield lake in IISD Experimental Lakes Area, Ontario, Canada - Jun2016-L442-17m | ecosystem: Environmental > Aquatic > Freshwater >...
CTCCTGAACCGCCACCACTTGACCCTCCTCCACCTCCACCCGATCCGCCAGTGCCACCAGTATCACCACCAGTGCCACCACCCGATCCACCACCCGTGCCACCAGCACCGCCACCAAATTCAATTGAAAAAGAAATTTCATAATCGTCAACATCTTCATTGCCATCACTATCCTGACAACGAATGTAATATTTATAATACGTGCCATTCTGCAAACCGGTCACCATGGTTGAATGGTATTTTGCCCCCGTGCTAAAAAAGATACCAGACATTAAGACAAACGAAACGCCAGGCGTGGTTGAATACCGACAAACCGCATTATAATTTGTCACTAAAGACATAATGGTTTGAGTGGTGTTGGCTAAAAGCACGCCAGTAGGTTGTCCACCACTTCGAAGCTTATTAATGGTATTACCCACAACAATTGGCATAATTATAGCAACGGAAACATCAGCCCGATCTAACATCGCGCTGCTAGCATCTAGGGTTGAAACCGTTACCAGATACGAACCGGTCAAGCTCGGATTAAGAATATTGTTAGCACCGATGGCGTCAACCACTGCTGTAGTGCCAAGTTTTATGCGGACGTATTCCCCTACCGCAATACCATTTGTTGAATTTAATTCGATAATTATTTGTCCACTCAAGCCACTTATCACGGAAACCCCGTCGCTAGCACTATCAGCTGAAGCTGCTAATATGCGATCGACGTAACCGCCATTACCATCTGGCGCTACCGCCAAATCAACATCGGCAAAATTAAAACCAATCGGAATATCAAACTGGCTATCAGCAGGAGTTACAATTATTTTACCACTCGGCGGAATTGTAACAATGGGAGAAAATTTTATTTCGTGTGTAGTGGCGACCATCGGCCGTGAGCTACCTATTCGATCGCTAACATGAATCAGCGCTGCAGCGTTTGTTTTATTTTTTACTGTCAATAAAACAAAACAAGCCAAACTGATACTGGCTAATATAAAAATGACTAACGTTAACCGATAATTATTTTTTAGCTTCTTCATGTCGTCGATGATAGTCAAAATAAAAATTCAACAAGATGAGTAAAAACAAAACTAAAATTAACAATAAAACAAACATATTACCTCGTTCTAACTTTTGTTCCATCGCCTTTAACATCTGCTCTTTATCGTTAATGACTTGCTCCTTAGCTTTAAGCTGAGCAGCGGCTTTATTGATCGGATTCTCTGATACTTGCGAAGAAAGCACTGCTGCCGTAACAACTGTTGATTGATTAGTTACCACGTCTACACAAAACAAAATACCAACCAAGAATATAATGCAACAACTAAATTTAATACATTTAAAAAACATGCTATTTATTTTACACAACGAAAGCCAATGCCGCTGTCAGCAAACGATGGCGGTAATACCAGGTATGCGGCATCAACACCTGCTGCTTGCTTATTGTCCCAATATCCACCCCTGGCAATTGCCCGCTCCCCACTAGATTTAATATAAAAATAATCCTGATGATAATTTTCATCGGCTACGCCACTTGTCTGACCAGGCAAACCATTATCATTTACACTCGCTACAAAGCCTTGTCCGGGTAAAACAATATTATCAATTTTTCCATCACGTACCGTGCCTTGAACCCATTCCCAAACGTTGCCAATCATATCATATGCACCAGCTGATGATACACAATTTTTGCCAGCGCCGGCATTACCCGGCTGACTGGACCAATTTTTGGCTACTTGGCAATCCTCGCTTGCCCAATTTGTGGCAATATCTGGCGTACCAAGCGCGGCTAAACGCCACTCTTTTGCGGTCGGCAATCGTTTCCCTGCCTTGGCACAAGCCTCCTCGGCTTGATTTTGTGAAAGATACCGCCAAGGAACAACCCCCTTTATAGAAACAGGCCGACAAGCGGCTGTTTCTAGATTTAAGCGAGAATCGGCTTGACTATTTGGTGAAATAAATGGACACCGAGAGTCTGCGGCAGCCTCAAACCGATCAATGCAAAATCCACCACCAGCTGACAAAACTCGAACCATGTCCAGCGGACAGCCATCTGGATTATTTTTTTCAGTCTTTTGGTTAAAAGTCAGGTCTGCTGCCTTGATACCAACCGTAGTTACCATCACCGCCACCAAAATAACTATCCAGGCACTGCTCAACGCTCGCCGAGGGGCTGGCTTGTGTTTTAAATCTATAACATTGTTCATGCCTTAGTCTTTTTTCTTTTTATTAACTAGCAGTTTTGTTTTAACGCTGGTACTTGTCTCCGATGATTTTTGATCAATTGATTTAATATTTACTGTTAGATGATCTTTTTCTTTGTTTATATTTTTATCAGTAGTAATTGATTTTGATTTAACAACATTACCACCAGCGTGTTGAACTATTTCTTCAATTTCTTTGATACTTTTTCTAATATACCGACGAACCAACCACACGAGTAATAATATAAAAAGGATTACGGTACCCAAAACAGCAAGAGTGGGCCTGAGATTAATGGCCCAAAAAGTAACCTCACTAACTTCTGATTGTTTATTTTCATCGCCATAGCTTAACAACAGTTCGGCCCGCATCAAGCCAGCATCATAAATACTGCTTTGCCCTTGCCATTTGAGATTGCTCCACTTTTTTTCACTATTTGGTAAAATGTTGCCAAAATTCGGATCTTGATTTATGGGAATGGTATGTCTTAATTGACCAAACATATTATAAACTCTGATTTCACCCTGAGGGTGTAAATGCACATTACCATCATTAGCAAAACGAACTGTAAATTCAGCATCAAGACTCTTGCCAAAATATCGACTGTTGCTAAATTCCCTGATTTCACCTTTTTCAACAATATCACCAGCTACGCGAACTAACAACAAAGAGGCTAATTTAGACGTAATTTTTACATTGGTACCGTCTTGTTTGCTTCCGTCAGAATTTCCCAATAAAATTGCAGCGTAATGGCCACCGGGACCAGCGTTTGGTGGTAAATTAATCGCGAAAGGAATCTCTGCGCTTGTATTAGCTGATACACTAATCGGGTCGGTAGTAATCTCTACCCACTGGCTTAAATAAATTTTTTCCTCACTATCTTTTTTTATATCTTTTAAAAACTCCACTCCGCCATCTGCACCGGATTTAAAATCAACTACATTAGCTGAAATAGTTATGGCGTAATTATTATTATTAACGATTTTAACCGTGCTCGCCCACTTTTCACCCGGCTTCATGTTTATCTTAAATAATGGCGGGGTAATAGATAGCATCATGCCATCATTAGCTGCTAAACAAAAATTTGGCGTGAAAAAAATTACTGAAACAAACAAAGCTGTGAGTGATAATGCCAAAATCGTTAGCCAATTTTTTACATTCATAATATTATAAATTACTTCCTTTGTTTAAATTTTAAATTAATAACGGGGTCTTTTTCTTGCGCAGCCAAATGACGACGAATTTTTTGTCTAACCAGGCGAATAAAAAGTAAAATTAAACTAAAAATTAAAGCGAAAATAATACCACCAAAGAGTAAAAACATCTGCCACGGTAAAATCCAAAAATAAATCGTATCTTGCAAATCACGTTTACCATTAGCTCCATATTCGACTTCGAGTTTGGCCTTGAATTTACCTAGTTTACCATGACTAGTCCAGCTCATGTTAAATGCCCCTTTTTCTGTTGGAACAATTAATCGTTGTTCTTCATTAATACCCAAAACACCCACCTCCGTATTTTTTCGATCATAAATAATTACCCGTCCCTTGGGCATTAAGTCTTTATTGCCAGCATTTTTAATATCAACATGCAAGTCTGCTCGATCAACTAAATTCAAATTATGGCCAACTGAAAAATCACTATTCTCGGCTCGCTCGACAATATTATCTTCTACGGCTAGGTTTATGATTAACTCGGGCTGTCCGCCTAGTGCGTCTGCCGCTTCTGCCAATTCTCGATTTGCTCCGTTAGCAAACTTAATCGTAGCATAATACTTGCCAGGTAAGGCATACATACTCACTTTAATTTTCAACGGAACCACTGCCTCCTCATTTGGCATTACGCCAATTACACCTCGACTAATCTCAAGCCAACTAGATAACGAACCGGTACGATCCAAACTGCCAACATCAGCCGCAGCCAGCTCGCCAGCAGTCGAGTCAATGTCGTTCACAATCGCATATAGCTGTAATTTGGCTGTAGTTTGATTTTTTATTTTTACATTATACTCAAAAATGTCTCGCGCCTTACCGGAAACATCTATAATGCTGGGAGTTAAAACAGCTATTGGCTCTGCCAAAACAGGCTTATTTACTATCAATAAACAACCGAAAATAAGTCCGACTACCAAACCAATTTTTAGCTGAATATTGTTACGCATATCAAACCGTAAATATTTACCACACGCTTAAGCAAAAAATAGAAAAAAAATCGCAGCACCAATTAAAATTAAGATTAAAACCACAATTAAAGTTATCAAACCGGAGTGCGAAGGCGCGTGGTGCCGATTGCGCGGCAAATGATCACGGCTACCTCCCATTTCTCGAATTGCCCGCTTAATCGCCTTTTGTTTATATGTACGCAAAAAGAAATAAAACAGTAAAAACAAAACCGCTAACACAGCACCTCCAATCAACATTATCTTACCGGGCAAAACCCAAACGTAAGTGGTTGCATTAAGTGACTGCATGCCGGCACCACCCTGTCCAACTGGCGTACCATAGCTTAAAGAAAGCGCTGCTCGGTATCGACCAAAGCCGACATTGCCTTGCCACGAATTTTCATACTTTCTGATTGATTTCGGTAAAACATTTGCATTCTGTTCGTTAACCATCAATGTTTCTATTTTGCGGCCAAACATGTTGCTAATTTCAATAGAGCCGCGCGGCTTTAAGTGAACGTTGCCTTCATTTTCAATTCTCGTTTGAAATTTAACTTCGTATGGCGTACCATAAATCTGTTTATCGGCAGTAAAATCACGGATCGTCGCCGACTCTTGAGCATCACCAGCAATTTGCAATAAAATTAATGACGCAGCTTGTTGAGAAATACCGATTGCCGCCCCCTTATCGCCTGAATCTGGTCGTAGTTCTGGTGGGTTAGTACCAAATACGACTGCTCCATAATACCCACCGGGCCCAGTGTCTTTAGGAATTCGAATAGTGAAGGTAAATTCTTGCTGCTGATTAGGCAAAAAATCATAACTGGTTTTTTGCATTGATATCCAAGAAGATAAAAACGATCCTTGTTCAGTTCCAGGAATAATTAACCTCGGTCTACCTTCCTCGCCCTCTGCAGTAAAGTCTCGTAAATAGGCATAGATTTTTTTTGTGGTTTCCGAGACATTGGTTATTTTTATTGAACGAGTTATCACCTCTCCACCACTCACCAATTCATCAACTCGAGTCGGACTAACGGTTATTGCCTCTTCCGCTCCAAGACTACATTGCGGCCAGATCACCAAAAATAAAAGCATAACAAATCCGAACTTTAAGCAGGGCGTTAAGGGTTTTTGTAACATACAAAAATAATCTAAAAAATAATTAATAATATTGCGATAATATCATTTATCAATAATATTATTATACCAATAAATCTAAGTTTGAGCAAAAAAAGACGCGCCTTAAGGCGCGTCTTAATATGTAAATCACTAACGAATTAGTAAGTTGGGGTAGCAATGTAAGTTAACACATTGTTATAATCGCCTGCTTCTTGCAAAGCAGAGATTTGTACCTGATACACAACTCTGGTAACGCCCTTATTTGGAGCGATGCCATCGGCTGGACCAGTGTGATACATGACCTCAACTGGTGTAGAGGTAGTAAGACCTTTCCACAAGTTATTGCCATAGGTGTCACCAGCAGCTAAAGTCGCATCTTCGGAAGTATATCCAAAGTGGCCGTAAGTGCTGGTAGCATCAAGAGTGGCGGCTGGACCCTGCCAGGCTGCCGCTGTGGTAGAAGCTACACCATCAATAAATGAATCAATGGTTGCGCCAGAAGCACTGGTTAATACCTGGTCTTGCTCTAGCGTAACCGTAAAGCCCTCGCGAGCGTTTGTAATTACTCGCAACTCCTGACCCATAATTGAACTGGTACCGACCGCCAAAGTACCGAAAGCCATCGAAGAGGTGGCCGCGGCCATGGTAGTGGTTGCCCCATTCACTGAGGTGCTGGTAGCCAAAGGAATAATAGAGAATGTTAAAGTTGAAGCAACGGTAGCGGACACGTTAACACTGTTAACAATGGCCACCATTACATCAATCGCTTCTCGTTCAGTACCACCGGACTGGTGTGTTGAAATTGTAATCATATAGCTACCAACTGTGCTTGGGTTGGCAGTGTTTGCCAATGTAATGGCATACGTGCCAGTTGCAATACCGCCAGCTAAAACGGTACAACGAACTGTGGTAACGCTTTGAGCCGCAGGCGTGGTGTTGGCTGGGCAAGTAATGTTGCCAACTAAAACATTACCAAACTGCTGCGGCGTTGAAGGCAAAGCTACTTCAATATATTCATTTACTAATAAATTGGTATGAGTAGTAAAAGTAATATTGTGAGTAGCTGCTACACTAACATCAGAATCGCTTAAGCGGTCTTTAGCGCTTGAAAGTGAAGCGGCATTAGTGGTTTGAACTAAACCGTTAATTGCCAACAATGAAAAGATGGCGATAACGGCTATAAGTTTTCTTAATTTACGCATAGGGTAATAAATTAATTAAACTCAAATCTAACCTTAATAGCTAGATTATATCAAAACTTTCACGGCTGTCGCCGAAGCGGCACTTTCTAACACTTTTTTAAGTTTTTCGACCTTTTTTCACTATGGATAAGCCCGAATTTTCGAGCTATCAATGAAAACAACTTAACCAAATGTTAGAAATTCATTGATTACTAATCAATGAAACCGCGATGAACGTTTTTTCTATTTATTATTATACCATATTATGGAACTTTTTTATAGATGGCTATTACTGCTGACATATTTATAATTATGACATAATATTAGCCAAAAATTAAAAAAATGCCCGAACATGTTTTGACAAGTCTGGCAAATGTTATCCACATAAAAAATTTTCTAACCAATTATCGACAAAATCCAAGCTCACATACTAATTTTTTTGCCTGATTACAACGTTGACTATCACAGCATGGCTGATTTGCATCTCCGCAAGCAAAACACGAACCATTATTATACAAGTTTTGCGGTAAACACTTATCATTTTTAATGCAAGCAGACTGCCCCTCACCCCCACAAGCCACACAAAGACCAGCCAGACACTCGTTAATCCCTCGAGCATCAGTACTAGTCGCCTGACAATGGTCACCAGCACAGCATGGGTTGTTGGTCACTCCACAAACAACACATTTAGACTGAAAGCAGGTTAACGTGGTGGAAGCCGACGTGTTAATGCATGCCTGCGCTTGATCATTCTGGCAACAAGGTTGGCCTACTCCACCGCACGCTTGGCAAGAACCAACCTGGCAAGATAAACCATCTTGACATTTTTGTCCGGTCGCACAACAAAACTCATCCGCGCCACCACAACTGCATTGATCGGCACACCGATTTTTACCCGTGCCATTTGGATCGCTACAACATTGTTGACCATGAGTACAAGCCGGGTCAGTGGCACAACATTTTAACCCGTCCAAACCACAATCTTGTGCTAACAAAACTTCTGGCTTACCGGAATCGTCTTTTACCTGATTATTGCTCCAACCGCAGCCAGCGAGCACAAATAAAGCAAAAAAAAGCAAGAGGTGAAAACGAAACTGCTGCATATGTTAATAGGTAGGCACAATAATATACTCAATTGAAGTGGCATACTGACCATCCGGTTGTTGTTCGGTAGCCTCCAATCGATAGATTAAATCAATAGTGTCGCTAATCGAAGGAGTCGGATTGTACCCCACTTCTTGTATCGTGGTTTCAAATTTGGCATACGTGTCGTTAGCAGCAAACCGTGAAGGGTTAATACCTGAAAGTGAATCATCACTCGTGTGGTACCCAAACCCGGCTTGATTAGGCGCAATTGTCCACGGTTGAGGATTATCATTGGTTGAGACAATCGGACTAATCGTTGATCCCCGTGGTTCAGCTAAATCAGCCGTGGAAAACACAAATAACTGATAACCACTATCCGCATTGGTCGTAATTTGCAACCGATGACCGGCGGAAACCGGTGCCCCATAACTAATATTACCAAACGGCACACTGTTATACGTCGTATTGATCGTGGTCATTACCCCGTCGATTATAGTGCCGGCAGTAACCCCGGACAACACACTAGCTAAAGACGAGTTGCCAACCACTAAGCTAGGGTAGGTTGAGCTAACATCAGCTAACACGGTTTTGACCGAGGCTTGATCAGTGTAGGCGCGGAAATAATAGGTAGTGCCAGAGGCAGCTCGGTTGTTAAAAATTGTAAACTCCCACTCACCAATCGCGCCGGCGGCCAAATCGTAAGTCGAGGAAGAAATACCTGATTCATTATGGGTGGCCGCCACTGTCGAGCTCGCTAAAATTCGAGTTGAAACAGCACTATTATCAATATCCACACCATCAGCATAGGTCCACAGGGCTGTGCTTGATCCAATCTCACCGGCAAAATTTACGTTACTTGAAAAATCTGAAGCGGTTGAGTACTGTAATCGCATTTTAACCGCGTTGCCAGAAATAGCACTGGTATTTTTTATATTCAGGCGTAATTTTAATTTACTATCGCTTGGAATACCCGACGGTGCCACGTTCACGGCCGCAGCCGATGACGTTGGGGTTTCATTAATTTCGTCATTATACCACTGCCAATTTTGTGATGTAGCTGTAAATAGGGGGCTATCATCCCACAAAATGTACCCACCCGGATCACCCGGATCACTGTCAAAGTTTTCACCAGCTCGATTGCCCGAATGTTGAGTAAACACCCACTGCTCCGTTGCCGCGCTACCAAGATACACATTAAAGCCAGAAGTGACACCTGTAGTGGTAGCAAAAACATTATACCGAGTGATAAAATTAGGATTAGCTGCCATTACTGCTGGGGTTAACGAAATCATGCGACCACCAGTTATGCTAAGTTGATATTCACCATTATCAAGCGAGGCAATTGTGGTTGACCCTGTAAAATTCAAACCGGCCAAACTTGTGCTACCAATTTTATAATATTTGGCGTTAAAAGCACCATAATTCACGCCAAAGTTATAATTACCTACGCCTTGATTAGCGATTGTCGTGGTTGCCGTAGAAGAGCCGATAATATTTAAGCTACCGCCATTAACTGTAATCGAGCTACCGGATGCAATTTTGACTGATACGGCACGGGGCGAAGCTGTTAAATCACTGCCATCAAAGTTCGTGCCGAAATTCCAATAGTCAATCGAACTGGTTGGTATTTGATAGCCTCCAAAAATATAGAGCGAGCCCGTAGCAGTCGAATGATCCATGGAATATAGCGAGGCAGCATTGCCAAGTGTATACGTCGTTGATGATGAATCCCACATGCGCACGTAGGTGCCAGTAGCGATGCGTAAAATATTATACCCATCGCTACCCCTGGTTTTGGAATTTATGGTCTGCGTACCTGGGCCGAATAACGACAAGGTGGCTCCAGTCCAGGTGGTTGAGGCGCCACCTAAGTTGGTAAAATAACTCCCCCCCACTGCTAAAATCATACCGCTACTAACCGCAAACGACGTCCCAGTTGCTACAGTCCAATTGCCTGTGGAGGTTGCATTGGCGCTAACCGTCCAGCCACCGCCAAGACCGTTGAGTAAAACATTAGCAAACGGCGAAGCACCGGCATTAATGGTTTTAGCAGTCGTGGTTGAATCAAACGTCACCATACCACCATTGCCATTATAGGTGCCGCTATTAAGCCAGCTGCCAAACACCAAAAAGTTATTGCTCGGCGGAGCTACAAAACTACCGTTTGCCCGAATCGTAAAGTTGCCACCCACATCGATTATTGGATTATTAGTATTGGCAGATGCTACGACTGGGTTAACGCCATCACCGATATAAAAATAATTTAGGGTTACAAAATTACCACCTAACAATGTATACGTCGGCGTCCCAGCCGCACTTGGCGATAACTCGAGATTGTAGTACGTGGTGGGAGTAACATTGATACTCGAAGTAGCAGTGTAACGGAAAGTAGCAGTTTGGGGTAAAACTCCACCAGTTAAAACTAACGGCGTGCCCCCCCCAGCCAAATTCCATATATTGGTTCCGGCGTTAAGGGTGTGGTTGTTCATTACCGTCACCACCCCATTGGCCGTCACGCTGCCAGAGCTTGTCCTGGTGGTGCTGGCT
>Ga0194044_10002000_pt1 | contig 10261 bp, 4 predicted proteins | sample JunL4417m_MetaG_FD_155460 | JGI IMG/M metagenome (GOLD analysis project Ga0194044, IMG submission 155460) | Anoxic zone freshwater microbial communities from boreal shield lake in IISD Experimental Lakes Area, Ontario, Canada - Jun2016-L442-17m | ecosystem: Environmental > Aquatic > Freshwater >...
ATATAATGCTATTCTAATTTAATACTTCTGTTTAAATTAATCTTTGCATTTCTTCTTTCAATTTATGAAAGATTATTTACAACAGTAATATTATATCTGCAACTCAAATTAGTAAATATCTATATCATTCCTGTTTTGTTGACTGTAATAACCATTAATTGAAAGTTATTCTTCTTTTAAACTTACAATAAACAACCCTGCCGCATAAAGCGGCAGGGTAGATTGAAACGGTTTACTTTATTAACACCATACGTTTAACGCTGATAAAATCACCGCTCTGAATCTTATAGAAATATACTCCACTTGATAAAGAGGAGCCATTAAAATCAACCGAGTAGCTACCAGCCTGTTTTAGATCGTTAACGAGAGTTTGTATTTCCCTACCTGTAACATCATAGATCTTCATTGTCACAAGACCTGTTTTTGGCAACGCATAGTTAATCTTCGTTGTCGGATTAAATGGGTTAGGATAATTCTGTGAAAGTGAATATACATCAGGAATTGAAACTTTGACTTTTACATCATCTTTATTTCCGGTTTTATTAGAGAATAATATATCCTCAATCTGCATCTTTTCTCTTTCTTCTTTCTTAAGAGTTTTTGAATACCTCATTACAGAATTAACTTTTGTGTTCATCGCATCATCTTTTTGTTTCATTTTAGCAACTTCCTGTTTTGCTGATTTCAAATCATTTGTTCTTGCGAATGCATCTTTTTCAGTTTTTGCTGTTTTCTCTGATTTCACTTTATCGAATGATTTCTTAACTATCTCTTTTATCGGGTCCTCATTAATTCCTTTGTTTACACGATTTGTTAGTATTTTCAAATACTCTACATCAGATAGATTTTCTTCGTTGCTTGAAATTCCACCCGAACCGTTTAATAATGTTTCAACTTCTGCATAATCCCAGCTTGCAAGGAGTCTTGTGTATGCATCTGGATGATAAAGTGCAATAAATTCGTATCCTTCTACTGCTTCACTTAAACTGGAATTTGAAGTATAACACATCAAAGTTATATTATAAGCATTGAAATTAAATTCTTCACTGTGCTGCCCAGATGATATTCTTCCGTTTAAATAATTTATAATGTCTGTATAAAGTGCATTTTTTATTCCCGGGTTACTGCTAGTATCGAGTGATTGATAACATTTATACAAGCTGAATAAGCAAGCTTCTGAATTGGTGCTTGTTGGAAAACCAATTATTAGTGATTTGAAATAAGATATTGCGTCAAAAAATTCTCCGCGCTCCATCTTTTGAATTGCAGTTGAATACAATACTTCGTCTTGTGAAGACTGATACCCTTGGCTATTGTTTGTTTTATATATAGTGTCATAAACACCATTTCCTAAATCATTAATCAGCCATATTGTTCCTGCATCCCATAAATTATTGCAATTAATTGTAGATCCATCGTAGTAAGGATTTACTGTGTTATTTGAGTTAATATCAATTAAACCGGAGGCATCGGGCATGTAACTATTATTGAAACAATTATTTCTAACATAATACAAGTAAGGTGACGGTTCATCAATTTCTCCCCATATATGATTGTAAGAATAACTCTTTGAGAAATGATTTTCACCCCAGTCAAGTGCTATATTCCCATCGTAGAAATAAATATTTCCGTTACCTGTACTTGTGACTGTGTTTCTTCCACCTACCCATATTAAACCTGCATCACTTGAATTGTTGGAAATTGGTGCAAAGCGAGGATAAGATTCATAATTATTAACATTAAAATTAGAAGTAATAAACGTATTATGGTAGAAATTTGGAACTGATTGATTTAGCTCAAGAGACTTGCCAGAGCTTGAAGTGATATTATTTTCTTTGAAATCGCCAGTTATGTGTCGTGCGACAATATTTGCCGAGGTGGCATTTCCCGTACAAACGTTGGATATAAAATTTATTACAGCGTAAGCATCTGTCAAACAGACAAATGCTGCTGAGACCACTCCATCTTGTATACTATTGTTATAAACATTAATGGCAGATGGTGATGCAACAGCTGACCCCATACCAGTACTTACCGGAAAACGCATTAAAATACCTACACCTCTATTAGGTTGCATAGTAATTTGGTTATAAGAAATAGAAATGTTATTTGCATTAACAGTTTCAATTACGTAATTATAATAATTATTTCCCGTTTCACTAAAAGTATTATTCGTAATATTTCCGAAAAACCCTGAAGTTCCATTAATATAAATAGGATTATTAAGATTTATAAAGGTACATCCTGTAATTGTATTTCCCCCTGAATTATAAAAGAATAATCCTCTCCCAGGTGTTGATGTATTCAAAGATGATATTGCCCCGCCATCTGCAACAAGATAAGCACCATTCCTAAATTCGATTTTAGCATTTTCACCTAATTGTACATTAGCATTAGGGTTTAACTTAAGATATGTACCTGCACCGTCGAAAGTTACAGTTGTGTTGTTACCAACTTTTAATCTTGCTAAATTGTCAATTTCAACATGGCCACCATTATTAATTGTGTGCGAAGTCCCTAAATATGAAAGTTCAGACCTTTCATAAATATGCGAAAGAGAATTAGGGTTCCAATTCATCGTAGCGCCATAGTCTAAAATTGTTCCGCCAAAGCATGCATTCAATTGGGCTGTATTTTCTTTTGTAACAATAGAACCGCTATTTAATACTAATGTATCTCCAGCTTCGGAGGTTGACGTAACACCACTAACCCAGAGCCTTTTGTTCTCTTTTAATTCTAATTCATCACCACTTAAAGCTGTTATTCTACAACCTTCAATATAATTAGAATTTAAATCAAAAGTGTACCAGGCTGGCGTAGTATATGTATTCCCTTCTGAATTATTTAAATTAGGATAAGGTATAGGGGGAGCTATAAAATATCTATGATATGGTAATCCAACAGTGTTATAACCCCATCTATCTAATGCCCCTTCGTTATCATATACTCTATCAAAAATTACTTTTCCACCAATTACAAAATCTCGCATCAAATATTGCCTAACATTGGTCTCTTCAATTATCTTAGGTGAAATACCAAACGGTGTTGTTCTTGCATAAAATCTTTGTTCAAGAGGAGTGTTTCCGAATCCACACATTTCCCAAGCCTTAAACTCCTCAATTTGTTGACCTTCTTCATATGGTTGAATTGTAGCAACGGGTACATTGCTAGCTGTAAATAAAACGTTGTCAGTTTCACCTAAATAGGTAAAATTAAAATCACGACCATAAGTGCTGCCATTTATATTCGCACCGTATTTACTGTCCATACAATTAAATAGCACTTTATATTTTTTGTTAATTGATGGTACCTCAATATATATTTCATATATTCCATGACCATAGCCATGATAAGCATCCGGGGGATTCCCACCTACTAAGCCAAGCTGTATCGTAGATCCACTTGATGGAAGGGTCTGGTAAAAATAATGCAAAGAATATTCGGTAAAAGTGTTATCATTATTAAAAACTCTTGTTACAGAACCATTTTGTAAAGTATCCTTTCTGTTGTATGAACCAGTATTTAAATTCTGAGTAATTCCATCAAATGGAATGCTAACTAAAGAAATTCTTACATTTATGGATAGGTTTGAATTATTTCTAATACCTAAATCTCCTTGGTATTTATTTTGAGACAATGATTCTTTTGAAAGTAATAAAAGAAACATTATTATTAAAGTAATTATTCTATTAACTTTATAGTTTGTCATTATAATAAAAATTGATTTTAATAAAATTGTTTGTTATTTTCTAATATTATTAATAAAAATGGGCGGTTTATTAAACTAATTTATTAGTTTAATGTTCTTTGTTTACGTTTGCAGCGTTACCAATTAAAATTGGTATTTCAAAGATATCCGCCCTATATTTTAAGGTGCTCTTGTAATATTTTGTTTTGCTTTATTTTATTAATATCATTCTTTTAGTTACCGAATAATTTTCGGTTTCTAATTTGTAAAAATATATTCCACTCGGTAAGTAATCAGACCGAAATATGATTTCATGCTTCCCGGGTTCTTTTATTTCATTCATTAAAATTTCTATTTCTTTTCCTAAAATATTATAAACAATTAGTTTTGCTTTTTGTTTTAGTCTAATTGAAAACCCTATTTTAGTATCAGGATTAAACGGATTAGGATAGTTTTGGTATAACTCAAATTCTTTTGGAATTTCAGAATTGTTATTTTCAACGTTAACAATTCCTATTGGATTATAAACCCACACTCCATCAGCACCAATCCATATATTATTATATCTGTCTTTTTTAATATCAAAAACCGATGTAGTGTTTGTATCAAGTGCAGTAACCCAATTTGTATCATTAAAAATTGTAAATCCGGTACCTTCAATACCAATCCACTTAGTATTATTCTCATCAAAAAAGATACAACTAATATTATATCCTGGAAGGCCGGAATTTATAGGAGTAAATATTGTCCATTGGTCCTGTGAAGAACTGAATTTTGCAACTCCTCCAAAACGAGTACAAAACCATTTATTGTTAAAATTATCAATACCTATACGTTGTATGAATGTACTTAATAATGGTGTATTTAAGGCATTATAAATTAACCAGGTAGTATCATTGAATTTTGCAACTCCTCCTGTCGTTGTTCCTATCCATTTAATGTTTCCTTCAAATTTAACATCATTTACTGTGTTATGTGGAAGTCCTGAATTACCTGTATGGTATCTTATCCATTCATCGTTTATTACATGTTTAAATATACCTAATGTTTTACTGCAAGCCCAGACAGTATTATCTTCATCAATTCTTACTCTGCTCAATGCTTTTAGCGGAAACCCAACATTAGTATTATAATATTCCGTCCAGTTTATTCCATCAAATTTATACAATCCTGAATCCTGTGTTGCAACCCATAAGACATTATTTTTATCCTTTGCTATTGAAACAATAAAATTAAATCTAAGTGGAGAACTTGCTTTGTTCCATACTGTCCACGTATTTCCTCTTAGTCTTGCAAGTCCGTTATTCGTTGCAAACCATTTGGTATTAACACTATCAATAATGATTTCGGTTACAGTATAACCCGGAAGCCCAGAATTATTAGGCGTATAGTGTATCCATTGATTTTGTCCGTATGCAATATTAGTTGCAATAATTATTGCAAAGATAAATATGAATCTTATTAATGGTTTCAATATTTTCATTTTTGTAAACTCATTTTTTGAACTTTAGTAATTTGTTCGGATTCGAGAACAAAGAAATATATCCCACTGGAAATATTTGAAGCATTCCATTGTATTTTGTAGTTTCCAGCTTGATATTGCTTGTTTTCAAGTACTTCAATCTCTTTTCCTGTTATATCATATATAGATATCCTAACGTTTGACAAATGTGGTACAGAAAATATGACTGTGGTTGTAGGATTAAACGGATTTGGATAGTTTTGGGAAATAATAAATTCTGTTGGTATAATACCATTATTTTCTATTACAGGTATTAATTCTGTAAGGTTTCTTCTGTATATTGAGTTGTGAGTTCCACAATAAACAAAATTGTTATAATACAGCATACCATTACAAGAAATATCATTTAAACCTTCGTTCTTTAACACCCAGTTAATTCCCATATTAGTCGAACGATAAACACCATCACCCCATCCACTAATAAAAATGTTTTGAGTGTTAAATGATGCAAATCCAAATAATCCAATATTACCTGGAATTTCATTTATTAATCTCCAGTTATTTCCACTGTTAGTTGAGATATATACTCCGTTTGCTGTTCCTGCTAAAATTAGTCCATTTTTTGAATAAAGCGAATAAGCATTTGCGTTAATCTCGTTTACTGTTAAGAACCAGTTTACTCCAAAATTTGTAGAAGTGTAAACTCCATTTGAAGTTTCTAATCCTAAATAGATTTTGCTACTATCGTTCGAAAGTGTTGAAACAAATGCAACCTGTGGTAAGCCGTTAGTAAAATCATTCCAAGTCTGTCCATTGTCCGATGAGCGTTTTGTGCCTGCGAACACATAATTATTAACAATCAAAACTGCTTTAGTTGTATTTGCCAATACCAAAGACCAGTTTTGTCCATAATTAACAGACCTGAAGACCCCTGCATCTGTCCCCAGATATACAATCGAATCTTTCGAAGAAACAGAATACTTTACTGACGTTAATGGAATACCTGAATTCAGTAATGACCAGTTAAGACCATTATTAGTAGAACAATAAACACCATCATTAGATGTTACATATAATCTTCCCGCGCCATTCTCTGAAAACGAACTAACATATTTAGTTGAATTCTGAACTGATACCCACTGAGCATAACTATTGCTTATCAATAATGTAACATTAAGAATCATTACAATTAGTAAAATTAGTTTTTTCATATCTGTATAGTTTGCTTTCATAATCTTTTAAATTTATTTTATTAAAACCCTTTGTTTGTTTTATGTGGTGTTGCATGTAATTATCTTAAAAATACATTCCGTTCTATAAAGAATCACCGTTAAATAATACCTCTCTCATTCTCTGCTAAATATTTTATTATATATGTATTAATATTCAAAAACTTGAATACCAAATATTGTATATCTAAACATAACCTTTTTCTCCCTGTTTCATAACGAATAATATACCCTGCCACATAAAGCAGCAGGGTAAGAAATATAAAAGTGCTTACTTAATTAACACCATACGTTTTGTCATTACAAAATCGTTACTTTGTATGCGATAGAAATAAACTCCGCTTGCAAGATTTGAAGCATTGAATTGAACCTGATAATTTCCTGCCTTCTTTACTTCATTCACAAGTTTTGCAACTTCACGGCCAGCTAAATCATAAATTTTCATTGTCACTAATCCGTCTTTTGGCAATGAGTATTTTATTGTTGTTGATGGATTAAACGGGTTCGGGTAATTCTGTGACAAAGAGTATTCTTTTGGAATCTGGTTGCCGGATGTAAGAGAATTTGAACTGTTCTCAAAGAACACTTTTGTTTTGTAGTTTATAGGAGCATCACCTTGCGGAGGTGTATCGTCTGAATAAACTCCTGACATCATATAATCTCCGTCTCCTGCATCAACAGTATCAACAACCATCTGAACGTAAAACTGGTCTGTACCGCTTGAAATGCCATTGATAATGTATCCTCTTAAGAATTCTATCCCTACAGAATCTTCCACATTGATCGTATCTCTGAAAAGTTCTCTGTGAATTTGATTAGTTGTTGCGTTAACAAGATTCACGTGATATTTCAGGGGCTGCATTGACTGACCAAACGATGTTGCATATTTTCCGTGAGCACCGAGTATTAGAGTATCATTATTGCTTAAAGAAAATACTGCGGATACCATAGTTTCGTTGAACTCAACCGGGTTTTGAACAGTTTGAGGCGGTGTATCGTCTTCAAATCCGTATGTTGTATTACTGGCTATAATAGGTCCCAGTGTGAGTGAATATTGAGTATTATCTTTTTCAATAACACCGTCGAGGTTATTATAGCCATCAGTCCCATTACTATAAGGATCAATTGAAAAAGATCGTTCATTTATTGTAAATCGAGAATTATCAGGGTCAGATAATGTTAACAATGAGGGGTTAAAATTACTTCCAAATTGTCCTATATAGCTTCCTCTTACAAGTTTTGCATCTGTTTCGGAAAATGAACCAGGGTTGCAGTAATATGGTTGTTGTAATCCATAAATTTTAGCATATTGAAAATATGAACCGTTTTTTCTAAAGCTTAACAAATATGCCAGAGCATTCTTTGAACCTTCAACATTTGGATTCTCTTGGGGGTTTAGCCCTGTAAATCTTTCATATTCACTCCACGCACCATTATTGGATGTTTTAATGCGGGTAATTGTAGTATGTTTTAATAGGCTTATCATGTTATCACCAACTGTTTCATCTTCATATTGAATTATTCTGTTATCGTAATAATTACCGCAATAAGTAACAACTGGTAATCCGTTTTGTACTGATATATCAGGTGAAAATCTTGCACGCATGCCATCAAGATTTCCTAAATTTTCATTCGTTAATCCACTATATGGTTGAATTGATATTCCAATATTAGAATCATAACCAACTTCTACATATTTATAAACAATATTATTTACTGTATTATCTTTTTGATAAACAATATGAAGCCCGAAAATTCCATTATTATTTGAATAAGGGGATGATACTGCAAAGTTAGAAATTAAACCATCGCTTCCTTGATCAACAACATAATTATCACTATTATTTTGACATTTTACTGTAATAACCAATTTTTTGTTGTTCCCAATTCCATTTGGTTCAAGGTGTGGAACTACAATTGCACTATTGAATAAATTCTGACCACTTGAGCTAAGTATAAATATTTTTGGATTACTAACAAAGTCTGACCCGCTTTTAAATTTAACAAAAGCTTTATTGGTTGGATTTGAATATCTTTCCCAGTGATAACCAGTAGAAGGGATTGGATTAGCGACTCTTTCTGCTACATGAATCTCAGTAGAATCGAACCCATTAGTTTGTCTTTCCCATGTTACTGCAACATTTTGTTCGGGATCTATCTGAGTATAAAGACCACTACTGTATTTGACCCTTTTTAAAGCAATGCTGGGATTTCTATTATTAGAGGCATCACTTAAAAAGTCAGAATAGTTTACTACTTCATCTCTTTGGAAATTAGAGCCGCCGTTTGAAGAACGCGAATAGAAAATACCCCCTATAGTTTCACATACTTGATGTATAATTCCGTTATAAATTGTATTAGTATCTCTTATCGATTTTGTCTGATTTGCATTATTAATCGCCCATGCATTATCTGCTTTTTGGAAAGTTTTATAATAATTATTAATGGTAGTTTCGTTATTTAATAAATTATAATTATTACGAGTTGGCAAGAAACTCCCATCCCCCCATCGGTAAAATATTTTATCTGTGTAATCATCTTTAGCATAAAAACTCACATTTCCACCACGCAAATAACCGTTAAAAGGAGTAACCGTTGGTTGAGTATTGCCATCATAAAAAATTGCTGCTCCACCGGTTAAATTATCTTCAAACGTGTTAAAGTGCAAATTTAAATTGTTGTAATATATTCTTTGGGTAAGTTTATTGCCACAATATACAATATCACCAAAACCTACCAAATTATTTTCATCAACAGTTGAACCATTTTCAAATGTTAAAGCTTGACTCCAATTATTTTCTAGGTTTGCAGTCTTAAATAATTTATCTCCAATATATGCATAACTAACACCATTTTCATTTATTGATGCACCACTCACATAATCCCAAATAGTATTATCACAAACTTTATAATAATTTTCATTAGGGTTATTTATGTTAAAGAAAACATAAGTCCCATTTGTTTGAGAGCCTTGCGAGTTCCTTGTGCCAATAATTTTTATTCCATTATTATTCGTCTTTGCAAAAAACTTGTATCCCCCATCACCGCTAGATATTGCATCCACTAGATTTCCGCTATTTATATCAATTGAAATATATAAGCACTTTCTCCAATTTCCAAATAACTCACTTTCGAATCCGCAAAAGTAAGCTAAATTACCTGAAAAAGTTATATCGGAAAAATATGAATAGCTTGAGTAATAATTTTGAGATTGATAAACTTGTTGAAAGGTATTTCCGCCATCTGTAGTCCTATAAATTTTAGTACCGGTTTTAGTATGTGCCGGATCTGTGTATGTAAAAAAACCAGTTGTTTCGTTTAAAAATTTGATAGATTGCAGGCAATTTCTATTATTTAACCAATAATATGAATATGTTCTACTCCAAGTGGAACCTCCATCTGTTGTGCCATAAATTGTGTTTCCATAATAAATAAAGCCTAAAGCACCATTAACCAAATCAATAGCGGGGCGAGGATTAAAATTTTGAAGTTCGCTTTGAATAATATCTAAATCCTTAATCAATGACCATGTTAATCCTTTGTTAGTTGTTTTCTTAACGTGAACCTTTGTACCACTATACCCGGCTACCCAACCTGTATTCGTATTTAAAAAATTGATAGTTACCGGATAAAGACCCATATTGTCCATATAAGCCCATTCAGATTGGCTCAGAACTAATTTCGCTGAGCACAATATTATAAATATTATTATTACTTTAAAATATTTCATAATGAATTTAATCTCTTAGGGTAAATTCCCCGCCGCTTGCGGCGAAAGGTTTTTACAAATATAATAAATAGATACCCCGCTGCTTGCGGCGGGGAGTTTCATTTAAATTTATAAAATTATTTTCTTCTGCCTATATATAGCCATGTTTGGCC
>Ga0194044_10002001_pt1 | contig 10248 bp, 4 predicted proteins | sample JunL4417m_MetaG_FD_155460 | JGI IMG/M metagenome (GOLD analysis project Ga0194044, IMG submission 155460) | Anoxic zone freshwater microbial communities from boreal shield lake in IISD Experimental Lakes Area, Ontario, Canada - Jun2016-L442-17m | ecosystem: Environmental > Aquatic > Freshwater >...
TGAATTATCGCCTCTAGCTGGTCACAAAATCAAACGCTGGCTAATGAATATTGAACTTGGCATGTGAATGCCAACATTTAATCATTGATTAAAAACACACCCCCTCAAAAAGTTTCCAAAAACAGGGTTGAAGGTTGCAAGGTTGCCTCCTCCCTGAAAAGTCAACCTGTCAACCGCAACCACCATTTTTCAAAAGTATTTACCACCCCCCCCCGATTTAATTCATCGGCAATCATTGCCTACGCAAAAGAGCAAAATAACAATTATTTTTGCCTGAAATTCAGCTAGCTTTTTTTGTGAATGAATGCGAATGAATTGTGAGCGAATTGCGAGCGAATTGTGAATGAATTGTGTGAGTGAATTGTGCGAATGAATTCTATTAAAACACCATAACTTACTGAATAATATATACAAATTGTTAGGTATTTTGGCATTTTCCTGTTTTTATGCAGTCGTGGCGTTGCGTTTCAGCGTCGTTTTTGCAGGAATTAACAGATGAAAAAAGAAGGTACTCTATGTTTATAACAGTTGTACGGGATGAAAAAATACGAAAAAAATTAAGCCGTGAAAATGGGCAATTAGTAAAAGAACCGGCGGCGAATCTGGCTGAGTATATGGCTATAGTTGTGTTAGCAACGCTTGAAATGATTTTTTACGCAGTAATTTCGGGCTTTTGCACGATTATAACCGGCTATATTTCCGGTGTCATAAACATGCAGGAGATAAAGCTATTATCCAGAGAGCGCTTCACTCAACTATATCCAGGTACGGTGGCACCACTATATATTGGCACTCAAATGGTGGCAACGAAAACAAAAGACATTTTTGTTCAGTCGTCTATTTTTTTGCTGGATTTTGATGTCAGTAAGTTCACCCCCGCGAAGTGGCAGAACCTGACCCCAGCAGGCTATATGGACTTGCTCAGCAGCGTTTTCTCTGGATTTACCGGGGTTGGCTACGTATTTAATTACGGTAGCAGTGCGGGCATTTTTACTGCTGAAGGCGTTGAATTAAAGCCAGCCTGGGGCTTTCATGTCTATATAAAAGTAAAGAATGCCTTGGATATTGAACGGTTTATGAAGGTCTTGTATGCCCAACTTATTCTTGCCGGAATTTATTGGAAGAATGACGAGGGCAAAATATACACCATAATAGATAGGGTAGCGGCTTCACGGGAAAGGTTTTGCTTTGAAGTCTCGCCACTTCTTTGTGATGGTTTGGTGAGAAAAGTCCCTGACCCTCAGCACATCCAGGGTTGTGTGTTAGACACGGAAGCGCTCCTCGACTTGACTGAGTCTGAGCTAGAGCAACTGGCTAGCGTAATGGGTGTTAAGGCTAATGCCTTAGTCGCCTCAGCTTCTAAGCAGTTAATGAGGCTCAGTAAGCACGATAATAAGATGTTACAGCCCGATACGATTGTCACGTTGGCTAACAATTCGCAAACAACGCCAAAAGACTTCTATGCGTCGGCCAAAAGTCATGAAGCTTGCTACGCAACATTCAGGAACGACATCCATCCGTCAGCGTTCATTGCGAGGCATCCGAAGATTTTGAATTTAGTTTATCTGCACGATTCAAGCCTGGACATCTCTTATTATTGTGATCTTGCCTCGCCGTCTCAGATGCTTAATCGGTTTGAAAAAGCAGAGCAAACAATTGAAAGTTTAAGCACTTTTTTTACCTTAAACGGGGTAACAGTTGCTTACGACATGATAAAAAAGGATTTTGATATTGTCATTCCAGGCCATGAATTTCTGCCCGATAACAAAGACAATGCCATATTGGCTACTCTGCTAAGCATGGCGGCGGCGGATAGCTTTAAAATCAGCGAGCGTCGAATGATGCGTTATCTAGTTGCAATTGGCGACAAATACCATCGCAACCCGGTCAAAGAATGGATAAAGTCTGTCCCTTGGGATGGTCAGGACAGGCTTCAAGCATTAGCTGATTGCCTGGTGACTACACCCAAATATCAGATATTTAAACCGATAGCACTGCGCCGCTGGCTGATTGGTTGCGTAGCTTCTGCTTTTAGTTTTTGGGGCTGCAAGAATGAAATTGTTCTTGTTTTTTGTGGGCTACAAGGTCTAGAAAAAACCAGCTTTTTTGTTAGTCTCGTACCGCCCAATTCAGGCTGGATAAAAGATGGCTTGAGCCTCAATCCCCAGGACAAAGACTCGGTCAAAATGTCCGTTTCGTATTGGATTGCAGAATTGGGTGAGCTCGACGCCACGTTTAAAAAAAGCGACATTGCCGCTTTAAAGGCCTTTTTGTCGATGACCACCGATGAGCTTAGGTTGCCTTATGCTGCCACTTTCAGCAAGTATCCTCGCCGGACAGCCTTTTGCGCTTCGGTTAACTCGCCAAACTTTTTGGTTGATGATACCGGAAACCGGCGCTTTTCTACCTTGGAACTCATTGAGATTAAACGCCATGCTATCGATATACAGCAGCTATGGGCACAGATTTGTACGTATTATGAAGCGGGCGAGCCGTGGTGGTACAGCGACGATGAGGCCAAAATGCAGGCTGAAATCAATGTGGATCACCAAGTAATTGACCCTCTGGAGGAGATGCTGACAAACCACTATAATTTTGCTAATAAGCCGTATTCTGGCGCACTTTTAAATCCGACCGGTGTGTTACAAGCATTAGGCATTAAAAACCCGTCACGCAGCGATGCAACCCGAATGGGCAACATTTTGAAGGCTAAAGGACTCTTAAAAACCGGTAAGAAGTATCAAATGCCTGCCGAAAACCCCGGCAAATCCACATTTTCACTTTTTCAATAACACCTTAAACAGCCAAGTAAATCAATTGCTTGGCTGTATTTTTTACTTTACAGGATTACAAACATGGCTAATGAATTTTTTAGTGGCATCGCAACCAAAACAGCAATTGCCGTTGCTCGGCAAGCAGCCAATCAAAAACAAATTGTGACTGGGGATTTCATCCGTCAAGCTTGGATGGAGGCGGGTAGTGGACATGGCGAAAGCACGTTAAAAGATGCTGCAATAACCGTATTTCTAAAGCTGGCTGAGTCCGGATGCATTCACGGCATCCCTCCAGGGCAATACATTATGGAAAATCGCAATAAAAAAGTGGGAAAACAAAACCAGGATAGGGCGATTGGTTTATATGCAAAAATAAAAACCCTTAACCAATGGCCTGCTGGGAGTAAACCTGAGCAAGGCTATGATGACCCCGTTATCTGGAATGATATATCCACTGAATTAGGGATAAGGACAATCGAACATCCACGCGGCTGTGTCGCCGTTATCAAAGGCTTGTTTGAAGCTGGGCTACTAAACTGACCCCCTAAAAAGTTTTGATATTTAGGGTTGGAGGTTGATAGGTTGCCTTTTCAGGGGGCAGGCAACCTGTCAACCCTTAACCCTGTTTTTTGAAACTATTTCACCCCTGGTTTTATTTAGCCGCACTATTTTCCAGTTTACATTCCGTTATCATTTTACATTTGATTATTTATAACGGCGCATCGAGTTAGACTTGGGACTACGCCTAATTCTTACCAACGCTCATCATTATGGAAGTCCAGCTATGGGGAATTACTCAAAAGCGGTCACTGGCAATGACTAAATTTTAGTTTTCTGGTCGTCCGGTTACGACCCATCAGCGACATTCGGATATGAATTTCAGCTTCCCGATACAGGTCATTGGCCATGAGTTGTCAGTCAATATCAGTAGTAACTATGGCTTACTTTTGAAAGTGCCAGATCAATGATGAACTAATACAGTTCAGTAAAAGCGGTAGCGTCTATTTAAGTGACGCTTATAGTGTTTTTCGTGCAGGCATAAAAAATCCCACATTACATGGGCTCCATCTTGTTAGTGCAATTGCATAAAGACGGCTGCCTAACTAAAGCGCAGTTTTAATTGTGTAGCGATTATTGTTATTATTTTACCAGTATGAACTGGCCACTCCCTCCTCATTACCTAAATATAAACGCCTAAGGTTCTTTCAAAACAAAGCTGTATTACTTTAGGGACGTGAATAATAAATCAATAAAACAAGATTGTCTATAAAGATTGCGACATTTTGTCGCACCTTTAATTTAGCGTCTATTTAATTGACGCACATATTAATGTCAGAATGATTTTTGAGTTAAGTGAAGTCCTTAATTATCAGGCAAAAAACCTCTTAACGCTTTGCAACAAAGAGAGGTAGAAGCTAATCAGAACTTTTATGAGGACTACCATTGGACTTCAATCCCAGATTAGGGCTGATTTGCCCACAATCCCGTAAAATACCAAACAGTATATTGTCGGTTGGTACGGATAATCAGGAGCAGATAGTGGACAACAGTAAAATAGGTGGCATGATTATTTCTGGTGTATGACCTGAGAAGAAAAGCGGTGTAACCTGTTGTTGATATCTCACCAGACCAATAACCATCAAGAGGAAACACCGCCATGACGGATAGTAATGTTACTACCCTAAATAAACCAGAACAGAATGATAAATTAAAAACTTTAAGACTTATCTGACATCTTGGTTAGTTAACTGTGTAACCGGTTTACCTTTGTATTCACCCGTTAATGTTTTTAAGTAGGCCACAATGCTATTAATTTCTTCCTCAGTAAAATCTTTATTTTTCTGAACTTTTCCCATAACCCGAACTGCATCCGTTAAATTGTCCACTGATCCGTCATGAAAATAAGGGAACGTTAACTCAATATTGCGTAATACCGGAACCTTAAAGAAATGCCGGTCTTTTTCTTCTTTAGTTACATTGAAACGACCATTATCTGCTTCAGTTAATTGACCGCCACGAAGTTTAAAATAATCCTGTTTGACACCCATTTTTTCATAAGATAAACCGCCAACGGCCGGACCATTATGGCAAGAGGCACAACTTACTTTAAACAATTCATAACCAGTTTTTTCATTAGCTGTCAGAATCCCCTTATCACCTCGCAAATACTTATCAAAGCGCGAATCAGGTGTCATTAACGATTGCTCAAAACCGGCAATAGCATCAGTTACTGTTTCTTTAGTCAGGCCTTGCTCTCCATATAACATAGCAAAAGCATTTTGATATTCAGGAACTTGCTTGAGTTTTATAACAACATTATCCCATTGCTCGCCCATCTCACCAGGATTGGCAACCGGCCCTGCCGCTTGCGTTTGTAAATCTTTAGCCCGACCATCCCAAAACTGGGCAAGGTTATACATTGCATTATAGACAGTAGGAGAATTAATAGGCCCTTGTTGTCCTTTTATACCGGTAGCTACTTTGGCTTGATCAGTACCGCCTTTGGTCAGATCGTGACAAGAGGCGCAACTCAAGGTATTGTCACCAGAAAGCAACGTGTCATGAAAAAGCTTTTGTCCCAAAGCTATTTTTTGCACATCAACCGCTACTTTTAAGGGTAATGGCTGCACTGGCTCACCTTTTAGATCTTTGGTAGAATCAAGACTCCAAGGTAATTGGGCTCTTTCTTCGGCAATCCAAGCCAGGATATTTTGCTTATCATCTGCAGTTAACTTGGCAGCCCAATGCATAGAAAGATATAAATGAGGCGGCATGCTATTGTTGCGTATAACGCCTTCCAATCTGGCTAACTCTAAAGGGGTGAACTTTGCTTCACCACTATAAAGCTGCTTGCTCAAAATCAATCTGGAAGAAGCATTAGCTATATCTTTTTCCATCAGTTGCTTTGCAATTGGCAACTTCGCATAGATAGGCATACGTGTCATTCCGGGTGAATGACAGTCCACACATTTATTCTGAAAAATCTTTGAAACTTTGGCAAAATTTGGGGTACTTCCAGAGACAACAGCTATCGGCTCATTCTCTCCGGATAAACCTAATAGATTAGAAAGAGGTAGAAATACAACAACTGCAGCAAGCAGGAATAATAGTATTTTTTTTTTCATATTTTTTTTAGAGAGGTAGTCCGATTTATATGTCAGGAACGATAGCTTATCGGCGTAGCCGAACCTGCTCTTACTTTTCCTGTTAGTTAGGCTATCTTTTATTAAAATGCATACCCTGAATCTATGGCTCTTAATCTATCTTATTCTCATAGCTAAAAATAAATGTATTTTTTGATAAAAACTATTTTTAACCAAACTACTTTTTATATCAGCCTTTATTTGTAAGTCAATGGAGCAATTTTACCCATCATGATCTTATTACTCAAACGCTATTTACCATCAACTTAAATAACCACTGTGTTTTAAACCTCAATCAACTGTCACCAAGACCAGACAGCGCATAAACTTGAGTAGACTCATTAGGATCTTTAAAAGAAAACTCGCCAACAGCATCAAACCCCCAAGATTTATCAGCCAATAACTGAATAGAATTACTGATTGCAATGGGCTTATATAAATCTCTGGCAAGCAGACCCAAATTTACCGCTTGATCCACTGTGTGACCTAAAACGGTATAATCCATTTTAATAGACGAACCTATATTGCCTTCAATCATGGCATCAGAAGTCAATCCAAACCCACACGTTATAACACTATAAATAGGATTATCTGGATTTAATGACTTAAATTTTCTAAAGGCATCAACACAGGCGGCAATAGCCATATCTACTTGGTCTGGTAAAAAGTGGGCAACAATACATCCACCCGAATATTTAGCAACTTGACCGCCATGTTCAATAAAAGAAGTTGAACATATTTCAAGATAACTATTCAATGCATTAACAACTTCCTCTACCGTGAATTGCTTGGATAATGCTGAAAAATCAGTCATGCTTCCAGACACAACAATTTTTTCCGAGCTTTTAACGGGAATGGTTAAAGGATTGATTCCCTCCATTAAATATTTAAGTAATACTGGCTGAGTATAGCGTCCCACTGTACTATAGGATTGCGCTATATTTTGTAACATCATCCCAATGGCCAGCAACATAAGATCATTGCTTTCACTCAGAGTAACCGTTTTCATACCCCAATCGACAAAGAGTCGCTCTTCACAGCCGGTTTCTGAACTCAATATGTTTATTTCATTATGTCGAGGATCTCGACTAATTTTTTCAACTAATTCATCAACTATAGACTCTTCACCCTCCAAAACTTGAAAAAAATAATCACGTACCGAAATAAGAACACCCGTCACATCTATTTTTTTATTATTGACGCTGGAGATCCGTCCTATCTCAAGAATTTCTTCTTCATCAAGTACAGCATTAAGCTTACTCACATAGGTCAAGCGCTTTAGACCTAATGAAAACTCGGGGCGACTTGCTACCGCTTGGTAATTACTTAAATTCCGGACGGCTTTACTCATTAACCAACCACTTTTTATCAATGCTTTAAGATCTTCTTGAGACACAATCTTTAGCTCACAGTCCGTCAGACAACGAACTGTTTCCACACGTCGATTATGATGCGTGGGCATGATTTCACCAAAATAATCACCAGGACCTAACTCCATTACTTTACGCCCATCCTGAAGAACTTTTAATTGGCCTGAATCAACCGCATAAGCCATCTGCGCCGCATCGCCACAACAAAAAACATCATCACCGGCCTTAAAGTGTGACCGTTGTAAATTTGCTGAAGGTGCTTGCGCTAAAACAGCAATATCATTACGAAACGCAAGCACTAAAAACCAATCAATAATAATACGTAAATTTCTCTCCAAACCCGGCACAGAAAACATATTAATCAGACGTGAAACAAACCATGCAGGCTTTCCGCCGAACATAAACCAACCCAAACGACATAAGGAATATTCAGCCATGTTATAAGGTTGAATTAAATGCGACCGCTGCTTAAAAGGACGCGTTTTATATCCCTGTGAACTCGCCCAGGCATTAAAGCCGGCGGTATAGCCTAAATCAACCAGATCATCCGTGAAGATAAATTGACGCTGGCTTGGGTTATAACTACTTTTTGTAATCCAAATATTTTTAAACGCCTGTAAACGTAGCTCATCATTAATTGCAAATGGCCAGTTTAACTCCCCATGCTCTTTAAAAGAGATAGGCGGTAATTTCAACGAAGCGTTAATCACAAGGCCCACCGACTGGCTTTGACCACTGGCAAAAAACAAATCTCTCTGAGTAATGCTAGTCACTTTGTCATGCAAATGCTCGATAACCCCTGCTTTTTTAAGGTTTATTGAACGCTTTGGCATAATCTTTTTTTCAAAGTCAGACCAACTTTGCTCTTGCTCTTCAAAAAGATGTACCTGCCATCCGGAGTCTCGTAATACGGAATAAGAAGACTCAGCCGCACGAAGTATTTGACTCACTTCTACGGCTATCGCAGAAGCTTGCTCGCCAAAACCTATAATAGCGAATGAGAGGAGTCGAATCCTCTCGGAAAGATCATCTGCAAATTCTGCCTCTTCCACTAAGTCCAAGACACGCTGCCGGATACGAAGCGCATCTGCTACTGAATCAATCAGACAAGCATGAGCCATCATGCCTGAAATACCAGCCATGTTCGATTTAGGGCTTAGTGCCATAATCAAACTATCATAAGGAAGCTCAATAATTTCGTTGTTTTTACGTTTTGCTATGACCTTTTGTGCTTTCTCATCGATGGAATCAAAATGTCCCACAACAACAGTGGTTTGTTGAATAATGCGCCTAAAGGGATTAACCACATTACCTGGTTGAACCGTGCCGCCAATCACTTCTGGCAAAAAAGGAACAAACAAAAAGTTCGCCTGATCATGCAGTAAGGTAATATTGACATTAGAATATTGACCAATCAGCCTTTCAATTTTAATAGCGGCTTGCAAGGCCGAAAGCCCGCCACCTACAATCACTATATTGGCTGCTTTATCTCTGGCTACAGGACGCCGCAAATGCCCTGCAGAATTGATAAGACAAGATAAGACAACACCATAAAAAAGAATATGTTCCGTTGGCGTTTCCGGTAAAAGTAAGGCGAAAATAGAAAATGCTGAGATCAAAAACAACGATAAAGGTCTTAACAGAACGCCAGCAATCATCAAAATACCGGCGCTAACCTCAACTAACGCCATCACTAAAGTAAAAGCCTCTGGATTTACCGATAACAGGGGTAATTGATAGTGAGTAATAATGCCAATCGATAGATTGGGCTGCATCACCTTAAAAAGCACCCCCAAATACAACAAAGTTGTGCCCGTCAGGATACGCATAATAGCTTGAGCCCGCTGACGTGGCTGTTCCGCAAGCCACGTTTGCATACCCTGGAAAAGAATGGGCGTTGGTAAAGGCAAATAATGTCTGCCAGGACCTTGTAGAACCAGATAAATACCCGCTCCAATAATAGCGCCGGCATAAGCGAATATAGCTTCGCCATAAAGATAAACGCCCAAAATGCTTAATATTATCAATAAGCCTGCAAATAAGCGGACATAAATACCAAACAGAATGGTCAAGCCCAAAACAACTTCTGCCCAACGTAACCAAGCCCAATTAGAGCCCAACTGATTTAAATCAAGATCCGGGGCAAAAAAAGTGGGTGTAGTAAATTCAGCCACACCGAATCGTGGCTCGGCACCTAAAGCTGACGATAATAAAATCCAGGCAACACACACTCTTAAAATGCGGGGAACATGATCTCCATATGAAGACAATCTGGCTTGTAAATCGGGAAATAATTCACGAGCACCCGTAAAACCCAGCCATACCCACCCCACAATGAAGACTAAAAAAACCGAAATCATCGTAACATTAAGATATGAAAATTGAGAAAAAAGCTCGGGTCGCAATTGACTATTCCAATACTCAATTTGTTCAGGAGTCAAAATCCAGCGTTCATGAGCTAAAGAAACTTCAGAGAAAAGAAGAAGTCCAGTGACGCTAACAACTAAAATTAGGGCTTGCCAAAGGCGTCGTGATTTTAAGGCGATAGTAAACATCAAGTCCAACTTATAAATTTCAGGCAACAGTCAATTGTATTGCAAATAGTGAACACATAGTTTACTTAGATTATCATAATAAACAAAATAAAAGCATTTTTGTAACTGCTTGTCCCCTTAGGCGACGGACTCTTCCTGGCAAAAAGATGAACTCCATGTCGGAAAAATGCTTGCCGAAAAGCGGACGGTCGTGAATGTCTCTTGTTGGCCGTTAGTTGACGATCAGTGAGATCAAATAGCAATGACTGCTTTGGCGCTGGAACAGGTGGCTGGTTTCCATAATGACTTATCCATCCTATTCGACGATTTGTAAACCGTTGATCAACCCCGCCCATTGGCCTGCAATATTGGCAGCGCTTACCGGAAAAAAATACAGTCCAACACCGGGACAGGTACTGAACTGTAT
>Ga0194044_10002003_pt1 | contig 10241 bp, 10 predicted proteins | sample JunL4417m_MetaG_FD_155460 | JGI IMG/M metagenome (GOLD analysis project Ga0194044, IMG submission 155460) | Anoxic zone freshwater microbial communities from boreal shield lake in IISD Experimental Lakes Area, Ontario, Canada - Jun2016-L442-17m | ecosystem: Environmental > Aquatic > Freshwater...
CAACGCCGAACCGCCAGGCCGCTTCCATAAGGTTATTCCGGGCGCATTCGCGGGCCAGCATCAGGTATTCAAAATTCAGATGGGCAAGATCTTGTTCGAGGGTCGACATGGTAGGTTCTTCTGCTTAAATGATGATAGTGGGTACTATGCTAGGTTGATGTATCGGGTTTGTCCCGGACGAAAGGTTGCTGTTTTGGTACACAAAACGCGAGAAGCTCGACTGGTCGTGGCATTGCCGATTTTTAAAAAAGTCCCAAAGAGGAGGCGTTGCCTTTGTTTTCGAAATTCCTGAGCGCAAGCCAACCACATTTTTGCTTGCAAACAAGTACCGTTTACTTGTATTTCCCTGCTTAGTGGCTATGCTTCCAGTGCCCAGAAAAACACAACCGTTGCAGTCAAACCTGCCGCCAGCTTTGGAACGGTGTGTAATACAATTTAATGATTTGATCGCGAACTGAGCGCTCATCGTTAGTTGCCTCAACCCTTAGTAATGGAGAATCAATTTTATGGATTCATTTTCCGTTAACCAGACGCAAACCTCCGTTAACCCGGTTAGGAGTGGTTCGCGTGAAGTGATTCAATGCCTGATCGATTGGCTCAACCAAGAGCCCAGCGATGAGAAGCCGCATCGCCTGTTGCGGGCCTTAGCGAATGAATCGATTAAGAAAGCCAGCTTCGAAGAAAATAAACGGCGGTTTACCGCCGATGAATTGGTTGCGGCTGCTCAAGAAATACCGGTACCCGTCGATGCCAGAAAATGGATTGATTGGTCCGAGTCTTTTTCAGCTTATTGGCAGACCAGAGAATTCCAGGTTATTGACTTTGCCAGACAGCAAGGTTTACAGTTTTATCCGAAACCTGAACGTATCAGTACCAAAGGCGGGCCTGGCAACTTTGCTACATTTTGTATCAGAGCGATACCCCTACCTGACATAGGCGATGAGGAGAAAGCCGCCCAGTCGGAACAAAGCCGGGAAACCGGACACCATCAGGCCTATTATGAAACGACCTCACCTGGCGAAGTAAAGGCATCCTGGTTGGTAAAGTGGTTGTTTCGTGATGGCCAGATACACTTAAGACGCTGGCATATCGGGTTGATCTTGATAAGCATTAGCGCGGTTGCCGTATCTGTCGCTTTATCGTATGTGAGTTGGCTGTCGCTTTCGAACCCTCACCCGGTCACCACCCACGAACTTAGCCTGTTTATAGGTATTTTTGGGCTGTCTTATCTGGTCTGGATTAAAATTATCAGGCCGTGGGTGCGCATCTTCGATGACCGTATCGTGCTTGCCCATGATTTATTGGTAAACTTTAAGGAAAAGCCGGCCCAATTTGAATTATTGAAAGATGACGAGTTAAGACTCATTCGCCTGGTTCGCTATTCCGCTCCTTGTCCAATCTGTGGGGCTACCGTTTACCTTGAGGATGGTGCGCCTGATCACCCGCGCCGCCTGGTTGGGCGCTGCCATGAAAGTCCCAGGGAACACGTATTCAGTTTTGATCGGGTGACACGCAGAGGGGGTGTCTTGAAAAACCAGTAATTGAAAGCAGCGGCACAAGTTGCGTCACACTTAGCTGAGTTGAAGGGGTTGCAAACGGAAAATGCCCCCAGCTTGAGCAAGCTGGGGGCTATGAGATCATTAGAATAGACAGGAATGACCAGTAACGATGTCTCTAAAGAAATAGTTGAATGCTTTACTAGCGGATCAAGTCGTTCTTATTGCTCAGGCTTTTCCTGTTGACAGAGAAGCCTATTTTATCCTTAGGTGTTGAATTTATGGGTTGTAGGAGGTTAATTTAATTAAACTAAGACACATAAATTTAAGTGTTAAATTAATCTTAACGGGAATTAAATATGCAAATGAAAAGCCATGCCGAAAGACAAATGTCTCCCGGCATGGGGCCGATGAATTAAATCAAATTATGCTCAATTCACACACCCAAGTGCTTCAAGGCAATCCGTTCTGTCTGGTTTTGTGGCAGCCCATCAATATCTTGCTCAGAAACGCCATCGGCTGATTGCCTATAAATCCGTCTAAGCGACGCGGGCGACCAGCTTTTTGATCTGAACGGGACGAAAGTAAGTTTCCTCAACAATATCGTAATCATCAAGCAGCGCAATGAAATTGCTGCGAATGGCGTCACACGTTGCATCAAATGCGCACACCAGTTCGACACGTTCACGCAGCGCTGCCATTGACCAAGCTTCGGCAGCAAAGTCCTCATCTTGATCGAGGCTTTTGCTTGATACTCGTAAGCGTGACGGTGGCACACTGAAATTGCGACGAGGCTGATGACAAACACCGCACTTATCGGAGGCGGAACAATCGTGCAATGCCGTTTTGAGCTGTACAATCACGGATAGTTTCTCATCATCTGAAACAGACAACGCTTGAATAGCCGGTTGCCCGAGGTAAGCGGCAGCGTTCCGGGCATTCTGGCTGCTGAGTATTTCTCGGGCAATGATCGCCTCGGTATTGTCCTGATAAGATGCGGGCGGCACTTTTTTAAAGTTCCGCTGACCGCAGCCAGGGCAGTAGCTAAGATGCCCGGTCAGTTCCAAAGCAGACGCGTGCAAGACCAGATAACCTCCAGAACGTCCATTCAAACCCATGGTATAGCGATGGTTTTGTTCATGTGTAAAGTCATCAATAGGGTCTCTAATATCTTCCCAGTAATCAACGCCCAGCATTTCATAGGCTTTATTGTCCTGTTCAGACGATAAACCCAGATGGTGTATCTTGATGTTATTGGCGTAGGACGTTAATCGGTTCCATGATCTCATCGTGTCGTAACGGTCATGACCTTGCAAAAAATCCACCATTGCGGAACGACTGCGTCGGTCTACGTTCTTTTTAAAAAAAGGTGCCATGCGATTTTTCCTGTTTTAAGAAGCTAAAAAAACGGGAAAAATCAATTCCCCCCGGCGGGAAATTGAATTTTCCCGCCGGGATAGGTAAAGTACGGCTAATGAGTCAATTGAAAACCGGTAGGAACCGTCTCATTGCGATCAAAGCCTGAAGAAATGTAAAACGCTTGCCAAACGTGGAAAGACTGCCCTGCGCTTATTGGGCCAAGGCTTTTTGCGCCCAGGGAATCAGTTCATCCAGGTCTTCCCATTGAATGGATTCGCCGGATATTTCGCCCTGTTGGTAGGCCTCGATAAGTCCCCGGCACACCCGGAAGGCCGCCTGGTCTTTATACAGTTGCTGCACCGAATAATCGGGTTCTGGATAGTGCTCGACAGCCTCGCATTCCCAGGCCATGCTCTAATCACCGGATTCATGGCATTCATCAGACAAGAGCGGCAGGGCTTCAGTATCATCCCAAAGCGTGGCGTCATTGAACGCCTGTTCTGCGAGCTGTTGAGCTTCGGTTTCATTGAGTGCTTCAATACCCACCGTTACCCGGTGGACATAGTCAATTTCATACGAGACGACAAATTTTTTCTTCATGGGATACTCTCCAATAAACGGCAAGAGGTCTGGCTCCAACAGTACGCAGACCCTTTGGGTTAATAGTTGATAAGATCACTTTTGAAAGCGACGATTTCTTGATGACAGGATGGACAGCGATCATTACAGGCGCAGTCCCATTCATCCTGCCAAGCCAGTTGGCAAGTCGGACAGCGATAATGATTCAAATAGCAGACTGGCGGGATGGTCGTTGAACACGGCATTTCAACAGGTGCTTGAACAACGTCATTCTGTATTACTGACATGGTTGGTTCCTCCAAAAATTGCAGGAAGCACCACCCGGCAGGAGTGCTGTTCCCGCAGGGTTAAATAAGGCTGTCAAAGCGCTCAAAACGCCTTCAACAGCCTGCTTGTTTTTACGTTATATTCGGTTTAAAGTAGCTAAAATCCTTTAACTTCTAGTAAATTAGCCATGTTTAAGCCATTTTCGAGCATTTTTCATTTCCTCAGTCCGAGTCGGACTGAGCAACGTTTTAAACCACGAAAACCGATGGCCATTCCGGTTGCTTCGGATGCTCATAACCGCCAATTGTGCAAAATGCTCTTCACCCAACTGGATGACGCGGAAGCCGAAGTCCTAAATGACATAACCGATCCTGAAAAGGCTTGGCAATTCTTGAGTAACATTCGCCAACTTAGACGGGAGAGCCAACAAGAATTCGCCACCCTGTTACCGGTAGGTTCAATAGCACGCATTGGCGACGAAGAAACCGCACTCAGCCCCGTTCGCACCGTGATGACACGAACAGGCGCTCAGTGGACGGTTTTCAATGGCGGACAGTCCCGTTAGATGCATCTGCATCTACGTTGCCACCCTTCAAAGCCGCGCGTAACTGCTGAACCTGAGGCGATGGCATCGTGGACGAGATGTCCTCTTTAACCCTGGAAGGATCCAGTTTTGAGCGTCTGCGTTTTTTGCCCGCAGCAGGCTCTTGCAACACCACAGCGGGTTTAATTTTGAGTAATTCCTGCTCCAGCCGGGCGATTTGAATATCGGCTTTGAACAGCTCCATGGTTTTCAGTTTCGCCTGCAACTGGGCATCCAGTCGATCGACTTCACGGCTAAACGGGGTGTTACGCTGAAGTATTTCATGGCGAAGAGCATCTGCCATCCTGTCCCAATCGACAGGGTGTGGTAGACAGGGGATGGCCGCCGGCACTAAAGGCGCAAAGGCGCTTGAAGTCCGCAGCACCCTGCGCTGCCTGAGAACCTGAAGTCCGGATTTCAAAACAGCGAAGGTTTGCAACAACGTTGCCCAAATCACCTTCACGGCGATGATGAACACCGCCAAAACGATAATGCCAAAAATAAAGTTCATTGAACGTCTCCTAAAAAGTGCCACTTCGAATGAACAGTCCCCAACGGGACATGATCGCCCGAAGCGGGATTGAAAAAATAAGGCCAAAGGCACCAACAACTAAACGACGGGCTTAACGCACCCGACACGCTCAGGGTTTCCCCTGTTCGCCGCCCAAAGACGGAACGCCGGCCGAAACCGGAATCAGCATTCCCGAAAGAACGCATGACAGTCTGTTTTTCCATTGACCTCGGGGGGCCAGAAAACCATTGGAAAAACCGCTGTGATTGATCGGCTATCAATAGCCACTACCGCCTGGCTTGAGGCCAGGGGCTGGGCTACTGATAGCTGATTAGGCCTCAGGCCACCCGCAACACCGCTTTCGAGAGTTCGAACAATTGCGTTCTTAGCTCCTGAAGATCGTTAATCGCAAGGGCGACCGGAAACAGATGGCTGACATCGATTCCCAAACCAATACCCCCACGGTTTCGATACCGCTGTCACGGCAGCGCTGCAAAATTGCCAGCGTGCTTACAATATCGTCCGGTTGACCATCGGTCATCACCATCAGCACTTTGCGGGGCTCCCGACAACGCAGCAAAGCCGCTGCGCCGAACCAGATAGCTTCGGTCATCGGCGTTTTCCCATCGGCTGCCAGCGAAAAGGCTCCCGTCCGTTGCCGGATGCGTTGACCATGCTCCAGCAACCGGTACACCGAGCCCTCCTGTTGATCACCCGGAAAGGCGGTAATGCCCGAATTAACCCCGGCAATCCCTTCAAAAGCCAAGGCCAGCGCCAACGTCGCTTCCAGGGCAATCGGCAGTTGCGTACCCATCGGTTGACCCTGCGTATCTGATATCGGATAGCCCATGCTCTCGGACTTGTCGAGCAACAGATGAATTGCGGTATTCGGTGCCGGTTTGACGGTATTGCGTTGAAACACCTTGGTCTCGCCAAAGCGTAAACGGTGCAAGCGTTTGCCGTCGAGTCGGCCCCGGTAGCCAGGCCGCGAGCGACTCAAGCTATGCGACTGCACCAGGCCTTGCAGTGCAGCGCGGATTTTTCCCGATTCACCCTGCACCTTTTGAAACAGCTGCAACCCGGCCCGTTCATCCGTCGGCGGTTCAGTGCCAATAGGCATGACGCACTCGGAGACACTGTCAGCTTCCAAAGCCAGTGCCGATTTAATGGTATCAAACACATCCTGTTCAAAATCGCCATCCCGGGCCGTCAATAATGCTTCCAGAATCTGACGGTTGTCAGGTTTTCCAGTTTCATCGTCATCATCGCTAGCGTCCGACGGTTTGTCGTCATCTTGCTTGGATTGAGTACAGCCTTCATCCTGTTCAGATTGACCGTCATCATTTGAATCCGATGAATGATCAGGTCGATCCGATAGAGTGTCGTCAGCGGATGGGTGGTCCGCCGCCGACGAAGGCGTTGACGAATTGCTTTGATCGGGTTGCTCGCATTCCTGTTGAATCATGGTCAGGATGCGATCCGCCAGATGCAGGCAGTCGCTTTCCGACGTTAATCCATCGGGGACTTCCGACAACAAGCCTTTCAGCCTTATCACGGCACCTTTCGGAAAACAGGCGATTAGCGCCGTTTCGGTCAAGTCGACCAAAGGCTTCAAGGCCGCTTGTCCAAGCACCCGCGCACGCAGGCTTTTCAGGACATAGCCATACAGTATAGTGGCCGGATGATCGTCGATACTGCTGGCGGTAAAGCCACCATTGGTGATCATTTTCTCAATCACCGTAGCCAACGTCAGCCGGGTACCGGGAAAGTCTTGCGCCAGCTCATACTCGATCCGGACATCTTCAATGGCGCCGCATAAGCGCCGACGTAAGACCGAACCGCCAACATACAGCGTAAAATCGGAATAGCGAATATGCGCTGCCTCGTGTGCCAGCAAGCCCCAGGCAAAATCCTGATAATCAGGATCATCGCCCTCGTAGGCCGGCAATTGAATCGCCGTGCCCGTGGTGTAAGCCTGATCGCCACCGACACTGACCTTGATGCCAAAGTGATTGCCAATCGCGGCGGCTACAATGGGAAAGGCGTGGTGTAATGTTCTGTTTTTCATAGGTTGCTCCTGTAAATGAGGGCAAACCAGACCCCAAGGGGACAATGGTTTGCCCCAATGGGTTAAAAACTTCAGTTTCTCAGAACCAGTAGTCCTGGTCTGATTTTTTCTCGGTGACTTCAGTTGTCGTCACTACTTCCCGTTCGGCTTCCTCATCGCGATTGCATGGTGATAGCGCATGGTTTGGTAATACCGCGTTGTTTTTTGCGAACATCACATCGATCGCCCAATTGCCAGCGTCATCCTCTCTCTCACCATCGTCATCAAAAATGCCGTCGAACAGACCGGAAAATCCCGCTGGGTTCTGAACTGAATCGTCGCCTTTAGCGTCAAGTCTACCGTCAACCGGAAGAGAAGTTTCCAGCGCCGGTGTCGGGACTGCCAACACAGTTATGGGTTCATTGACCGGCAACTCAGAGACCTCATCCTCGACAATTGCTGCCTTCGGTAAATCTTGAGCCGCCAACAACCCTTCGCCGTGACGCCGGGTTTTATCCGGATCAGCCAATAGCAGGGCGGTAGCAAGTATCTCTTGCAGAATGCTGCCGGCAATCGCGCCTTTGTCAGGAATTCTCGCCAACAGGTCGTCAATAGTATCGACCACGGGAGCCACCCGATAATCGAGGAAGCCCAAGCCATCGAGTTTATCGCGCATGCGGCGTATCGGTCGCAGCGCATTGCGTGTGACCTGATCCTTTCCCAATAGCGATTGCTCGATAAACTGATGGGCTGCCACCGAGATTTCATAGAACATCTGCTCGCTCATTGAGCGAATTTTGGTCTCTAAGCGCACAACATCTTCTGGTGGCAATGCTTCAGGAAGTCCGATGGTGACGATCCAATAGTCAAACGACAAACGCGTCGACACAAATTCCACCGAATCAACCGCTTGTTCGATGATGCTTGCAAATTCCGGATGGCGCACCACCCAGTCTGTCACCGCCGCATGGTAGCCGGCCAAAAAACCGGTTTTCGCCACCGCAAAGTCTTGGGCAATGCGCTCAAGCTCTGTGGTAATGCCGGCGGCCGCTTCGGTCGGGATGGCAAAGCCGCCCAGAAACCGGGTACCGACCCGCAAACAAATGCGTTCGGCTTCCTTTTTCAGGCGGTTGAATACCGTTAGCTGCTCAGGATCGAGCAAGCGTTTGGAACCCAGGCTGGCTAAATCTTCGGGCGGCAGTTTGCTGCCGTCGGCCAGTACCAGGTCTTCTTTTTTCAGCTTTTTGCGGGCACCGTAGATATTGGCTTCGACTTTCACCAACACAACGTGCTCTAAAATGATGTTTGCTTTATGAGTCATGGGAACCTCCTTGGGGAAAGAGGCGCGCCTGCCCCGGATGGGCTGGTTTGCCCCTTCCGGGTTAAGTAAAGAAAATTAATTGATCGCTGCCTAAAACCAGCAATCGTCTGTATCAGACAAGACAGCAGCCAGATTCAGTCGGGGTTTAAGCAGGCCTAAAATTTCAGCCGTTTCCCTGATACGGTCCAGATCCGTGCCGAAAAAATCCAGAACGTCCTGTTCAGCTTTCAGATTGGCTGACACATCATGACTACTTTCTGTGGCAATGCCGATCTCAACACCGTCAGGCGCTTGGTGTTTTAATGCCATTAACAACAACCAGGGTAGCACGCCATGCCCCTGTTTGATCTAGCCGCTTTGCACAAAGGACTCGGCATTCAGGCTCAGATCAAGCAACTGTTGCCAACCCGGCCAGGTTTGCTCAGGGTTAGCTCGGTTCTCGGTCAAGGCTTGCATAACATCAAGCAGTCGTCTGATCTCACTAGCCAATGCCAGGCCGGTGTCAGGGTCGGCCCGACACTCGATCTGCCAATACAATGCACCCATCGCGGGGAGTGGCGGCTCAGGCATGACGTGTCCAGCGAAAAACACCTTGCCTTCGCTGTCAATATCAACTTCGGCCACAAACACATAGCCTTTGGCCTGTTTCTTCTTTTCAATGTCGAACTGTCTGACACCATTGCGGGTAGAGACTCCCGGCAAGCGGTCTGCGGTTTTACCCCAACGCGTGGTGATACTGCCACCCGGGTTGGTTCTCACCGCCCAGTCTTTCGAGCTGCCGTCACGGTTACGGTAACGGTATAAACGCCAGGTTGTCATGACTACACCTGCCAGTCATCGCCGAACACATCCTTGGCGATACGATGAATCGCTTCGCGTTCGGCCGGTTCCGCCCTGAAGGTTAAGGCTCTGTCCAGAGAATAGGCCAAGGCATTGGGGGCGCTTTTGAAGGTGGCCACCAGGGAAGCCCAACGCACCAAGCCTCGGGTCGACAGCGTCACCGATAACATACCACCGCCATCCTGACCGCCAATAAAAACCTTGCGGATCTGATTGGCGACTTTGATCATACTGGCGCGGACTGACTCCGGCATGCTCGGAACAACAGCGGCCAGCAGTTTCATTTCGTCTTCCGGTTCGGGGTAACCCACTTCCAGTAAACGAAACCGATCCAGAAACGACAGGTTCTGTCTCAACACGCCCTGATACAAGCCCGACTGATCGCCGGTACCCCGGCTATTACCGGTGGCCACCAGCCGAAACTTGGGATGCGGTGTAAGCACAGCGCCGGTTTGCGGAATCATTAACGGCTTGCCTTCCACAATTTCGTTCAAGCCAATCAATTCGGCCGGATCGACCGCATCGATTTCATTGAGCAACAACACATGGCCAAGACGCACCGCCAGCGTCAATGGACCGTCGATCCAGTGCATGGCGCCGCCCTCGGCCAGCCTATACTGGCCCAGTAAATCGTTGAGTTCCAGGTGACCGTGACCGGTCACCGCATGGACGCCCCATTGCAGACGCGCGGCAACCTGTTCCAGCAACGAGGTCTTTCCCGAACCGGTAGGTCCGCTCAGATACAAACCATCGCCATTGGGAAAGCCCAGAAACGCCAGGATATCGCGCAGATGATCTTTGCGAAATACGTACGGTTTGTTAACCGGCACATAGGGGTTTTGTGCGGGAACAAAACCTTCTACCGTCATAGCTGCCGGGGCTGAAATGCCGAAGGTGTCGGCAACCGAATAGGGTTGAATCATGGTGAACTCCTTAAATTGGGGTTGAAACCCGAAACAAAAGGCACACCAAACCCCTGAAGGGCACAGTGTCCCCCGTCGGGTTGAGTGATTTCCTGGTTACCCAGGTGATGAATTAGAAAAACGAATTAAACTAAAGTAAAAAAATTCGGTTTTATCCAGCCATTGACACGCGTCTGACGTTGTTCGCCAGTTCCGCACGAACGACCAGCTCCTCGTCCATACCGCGCAAGATTCGGCGAATGTCGGTTTTTAAGCCCGGATCGTTGGACTCACAAAGCATTTGACGCACCAAGTGCTGGGAGCAGCCGACAAGGC
>Ga0194044_10002005_pt1 | contig 10232 bp, 5 predicted proteins | sample JunL4417m_MetaG_FD_155460 | JGI IMG/M metagenome (GOLD analysis project Ga0194044, IMG submission 155460) | Anoxic zone freshwater microbial communities from boreal shield lake in IISD Experimental Lakes Area, Ontario, Canada - Jun2016-L442-17m | ecosystem: Environmental > Aquatic > Freshwater >...
AAACACGACTCCGACGATGAGCAACAACCTATTTCCATATTGCGTGAATAACGAAGCCATGGCCTGGGCACTCTTCGGGGGCAAGGTCGCCGATCGGGTGGGGTATGATCGGCGCGGATTATACCATAGCGTGAATCGTACTTGGGGTTTCGTTAATCCCGATCAGGGGATTGAAAATGAACCGGCCTTGGGGTTTTCGTTAATCCCGATTGGGGGATTGAAGTGTAATCGGCGGGAGGCGTGTGGTATAATCGCCCGAAGTTGGACGCGGCGTGACCGCAAGTCGGGAGGCGCGATTAGCATGATTGAAGTCACAATTGACAGTATCCGGGTCAGTTTGATGTCGCAGCACCGCGTGGTGATCCTGAAGGACGGCGAAACCGATCGGTATCTGCCGATCTGGATCGGCGCGTGCGAGGCCGATGCGATTACGATCGAGTTGCAGGGCGTGGAAGTGGCGCGCCCGTTTACGCATGATCTGTTGAAGTCGTCGATTACGCAGCTGGGCGGCAAGATCAAGTCGGTGGTGATTAGTGATCTGCGCAGCGAGACGTTTTACGCGCAAATCGTGCTGGATGTGAATGGCCGCCGCATGGACATTGACGCGCGGCCCAGCGATGCGCTGGCTCTGGCGGTGCGGGCCAAAGTGCCCATTTATGTGGCCGAAACCGTGATGGACCAGGCCGCCATTATCCCCGAAGAAGACCTCAGTGACGCCGGCGGCGACGAGCAGTTGAAGGGGTCGCCGTTTGGAGATTTGATCGACGGGCTTAACCTCGACGATTTCGGCGAAGGCAATTAGCTGCGTCGCCGTGGCCGCTGGTCGCGTCTAGCGATCAGGCGGTGTACCTCGCTAGTCCTGCTACCCCTGTCATTGTTCGTGAATGGCAGGGGTAGCCATTTGATGAACACCGAGACGGTATGACCACCACGCCGATTGAGCGGATGCCGCCGCATTCCGTCGAAGCCGAAGAAGCGCTGCTGGGTTCGATTTTGATCGATGCCGAGGCGATTTTTCGCGCCAGCAGCTTCTTGAAGCGCGAAGACTTCTACATCGTGAAGAACCAGTGGGTGTGGGACGCCTGCCTGGCCCTGCACGATCGTCGCGAGCCGATCGACGCGGTGACGCTGCGGCGCGAGCTGGAGGCGCGCGGCCAGCTGGAGGAGCTGGGCGGGCCGGCGTATCTGACGTATTTGATGACGGTGGTGCCGACAGCCATTCACGCCGAGGGCTATGGCCGCATTGTCGAACGCACGGCCCTGCGCCGCCGCTTGCTGAACGCGGCCAGCGAGATCGCGCAGCTGGCTTACGAGGAATCGGACGAGATCGATCAGACGATCGATCGGGCCGAGCAGACGTTGTTTAGCGTCAGCCAGCGCCGCATCGCGCGCGACATGCAGCCGATCGCGGACGTGATCCGCCAGTATCACGATCGCATCGAGTACCTGTACGAACATCAGGGCGAGCCGCTCGGCATCCCGACCGGTTTCATCGATCTCGATAAGCTGCTGGGCGGCTTGCAGCGTTCCGATTTGATCATTATCGCGGCGCGGCCCGGCGTGGGCAAGACCAGTTTGCTGTTGAACGTGGCGTTGAGTGCGGCGCGACGGTTCCATAAACGCGTGGCGGTGTTCTCGCTGGAAATGTCCAACGAGCAGATCGTGCAGCGGTTGGTCAGCGCCGAGACCGGCATCGATAGCCAGCGGCTGCGCCTGGGCGACCTGCATGAAGACGAGTGGCCGGTGTTCGTGCAGGCGACGAGTACGCTCAGCGAGGCGCAGGTGTACGTCGATGACACGCCCAGCATCAGCGCGCTGCAATTGCGCACGAAAGCGCGCCGCTTGCACGCCGAACACGGCCTCGATTTGATCATCATCGACTATTTGCAGCTGATGTCGGGCGACCAGCGGACGGAAAATCGCGTGCAGGAAATCAGTTATTTGTCGCGCGCGCTCAAGGGCCTGGCGCGCGAGTTGAATGTGCCGGTGCTGGTGGCGTCGCAGCTTAGCCGCGCGGTGGAGCAGCGCGGCGATAAACGGCCCGTGCTGAGCGATCTTAGGGAAAGTGGCAGCATCGAACAAGATGCGGACATTGTGATGTTTATCTATCGCGATGATGTGTATGACGCGGATTCGGAGCGCAAGAACGTGGCCGAGTTGATCGTGGCGAAGCATCGCAACGGCCCGACCGGCACGGTGGAGCTGTATTTCCAGCGGAATTTGACGCAGTTCAAGAATGCGCTGAAGCGGGATGTGGCGTTGTGAAAACGTTCAGCGGCTTTGTCAGCGGCGCGAAGGCGGTGTCGGTGCCGGAGCAGTTTTTTACGGAACTGCTGCCGCTGATCGATGATGTGCTGGAGTTGAAGGTGACGCTGGCCTGTCTGCGCTGGTTCGATCAAAAGTCGGGCCTGGCGAAGTGGACGACGTTGGATGAACTGACCCACGATCCGGCTCTGGCCGATGTCACCGCCAGCCTGGCCGAGGGTGTGGCGAAGGCCCGCACGCGCGGTTCGATCGTCGGGGCGGTGGATCAATCGGGCGGGCAGTGGCTGTTTCTCAGCGACGAGTTGGGCCGCGCCGCGGCGGCCTCGATCGCGCACGGTGAAGCGATTGAGCAGCTGCCCGGCGTCAAACTGCGCCCCAATATCTTTATGCTGTACGAGCAGACCATCGGCGCGTTGTCGCCGCTGATCGCCGATCAACTGCGCGACGCGGAGAAGGAGTTTGCGCCGAAGTGGATCGAAGAGGCCTTCACGGAAACGGCCCGGCAAAACGTGCGCTCGTGGGCCTACGTGCGCAAGATTCTGGATAGCCGGGCGCGCAAGGGGAAACGAGATGAAACACGCAGGCGAGATGTTGTCGCGGACTGGCAGCGGGTCCTCGAAAAAGATTAGCGCCCCAAGTCATCCGGCCCCGCGCGCCGAGTGTGCGATCTGCGACGATCTGGGCTGGATCAGCGCTGATGTGCCGGTGGGGGATCCACGGTTTGGTAAATTGTGGCCGTGTCCACACCGCCAGTCTGAAACCAGGCACGCGGTCTCGCAAAAATTGTGGGATGCGCTGGGGCCGCTGCGCCACATGACGCTGGAAAGTTTTTCGCTAGAGGGTCACGCCGTCACGGCTGAACAACGGACTTCACTTGAGATTGCCGCGGCCCATGTCAGTGATTTTATTAAACAGCCAGTGAAATGGTTGCTTATTCAGGGAACTTATGGCTGTGGTAAGACCCATCTGGCGGCCGCCATTGCGAACGCGCTGCTGATCGTTGGCACGCCGGTGGTGTTCGTCAATGTGCCGGATTTGTTGGACTATCTGCGCGGCGCCTATAGCCCCCACGCCGAAGAGACCTACGATCAACGCTTTAACGAAGTGCGCGATGCGCCCGTGCTAATCCTCGATGATCTGGGCACGCAAAACGCCACGCCCTGGGCGGAAGAAAAGCTGTATCAAATTCTCAACGCGCGGTACGTCAACAAACGCCCGACCGTGATCACGACCAACCTCGATCTGGATGAGCTCGATCCGCGTTTGAGGTCACGCCTATCGGACCTTGACTTGGTGCGTAAGGCGCCGATTAGCGCCCCCGATTTTCGCCGCAGCGCCGTCGAGCAAGGGCAGAGCTCCATGAGCAGCCTGACGCTGTATCCCGACAAGACGTTTGAGTCATTCAACTTACGCCCCGAACTGCCGCGCGATGATCACGCGAATCTAAAAGAAGCTCTGCGGTTAGCCGAAGACTTTGCCAGACAGCCCCAAGCTTGGCTGATGTTTACGGGCAACTACGGCACGGGCAAGACGCATCTGGCCGCGGCGATTGCGAATTTTCAAGCCCAGCGCGGTTATCCGGCGATGTTTATCGTCGTGCCGGATTTGCTCGATCATCTGCGCGCGACGTTTAGCCCCGACGCCCGCACGTCGTTCGATCAGCGCTTCGAGGAAGTGCGCACCGCACCGCTGCTGGCGCTGGATGATTTAGGCACGGAATCAGCTACGCCGTGGGCGCGCGAGAAGTTGTACCAGATCATCAATCATCGCTACGTCGCCAAGCTGCCCACGGTGATCACGGCGTCGGTCTCGCCCGAGGATCTCGATCCGCGCATCAGTACCCGCATCCTCGACAAGACGCGCTGCCGGGTGTATCTGTTGAACGTGCCATCCTATCGCGGCGGGCCGGCGGTGAAAGAGCCGAAGCCGGCGCGAGCGTCCGCGCGGCGGCGATAGATAGATAACGAATGATTGTCGGTTGTCTGTCGACCGGCTTGCGTTTATAATTTTGTTGATGGGAGGTGGACGATGAGCATTGTCGCGCTTGCGAGGGGTGCCGCCCGCATTGGACCGACTCGACCCTGGCCAAAGACTTCAAGATGGAAGTGAGCGAGCAGCGTTCATCTTGAATGCTTTGCCATACTGTCTGTAATGCTCAGATAGCGGAGTGCAAGTGCTAGATAGCGGAGTGCAAGCGCTAGATAGCGGAGTGCAAGCGCTAGATAGCGGAGTGCAAGCGCTAGATAGCGGAGTGCAAGTGCTAGATAGCGGAGTACAAGTGCTAGATAGCGGAGTGCAAGTGCTAGATAGCGGAGTGCAAGTGCTAGATAGCGGAGTGCAAGTGCTAGATAGCAGAGTGCAAGTGCTAGATAGCGGAGTGCAAGTGCTAGATAGCGGAGTGCAAGCAAACATAACACTCCGGGCGATTGGAAACAACCACCACCATGCCCCTCATCTACCTTGGCACCGGCTGGTTCATTGGCGTCTGGCTCGCATCGGCGCTCCAACCGCCGATCGAAATTCTGCTTCTCGGCGGCCTCCTCCCCATCTTCGGATTGATCTTGTGGCGCGGCGATCGCCGCGCGCGCCTGATCTGGCTGGGCGGATTGTGTGCCGTGATCGGCGGCGCGCGCTACCTCGGTTCGCTGCCTCAGTTTGATCAGACCTCGCTGTCCACTTACAACGACCGCGGCGCCGTCACCGTCGAAGGCGTGATCGACGCCGAACCGGACGTGCGCGACACCTACATCAACCTGCGCGTCAAAGCCGATCGGATCACGCTGCCCGATAAGACCGCCTACTCGATCAACGGCCTGCTGCTCACGAAGCCCTCGCGCCCGAATGAATTTCGCTACGGCGATCGCGTGCGCGTGATCGGCGAGCTGATCGCGCCGCCGGAATTTGCCACCTTCTCTTACAAAGACTTCCTGGCGCGGCAAGGCGTCTACTCGCTGATCGATCGGCCGCGCGTCACGCTGCTGGCGCACGATCAAGGCAGTCCCATCCTCGCGGCCATCTTCGCGTTTCGCGGACGAGCGCGCACGGTCATCGCGCAGATTTTGCCGGAACCCTCCGCCTCATTGTTGACCGGCATTCTGCTCGGCGATGATGCCGGTCTGCCGGTTGACGTGCAAAACGACTTTCGCAGCACCGGCACCACGCACATCATTGCCATTTCCGGCTACAACATCACCATCCTTATTGGCCTCCTCTCCGCGATCACCATCGGCTTTGTCGGGCGACGGCGCGCCTTCTACATCATGGTGATCGGCCTGACGGCCTACGCCGTCATGGTCGGCGGATCGGCCTCGGTGGTGCGCGCCACGGTGATGGGCCTGCTGATGTTGTGGGCCGATTATCTGGGCCGGCAGTACGCGGCTCCGAATGCGTTGTTTGCGTCCGGCCTCGTCATGACGGCCCTCGATCCGAACACGCTGTTCGACATCGGCTTTCAACTGAGCTTTGTGGTGACGCTGGGCCTGATGATCTACGCGCGGCCCTTTGCCAACGTGACTGAAAAATGGCTGACGCGCCTGTTCAGCAACGCCCTCGCGCGACAAATCGTCGGCGTGCTAAACGATGCGGTCCTCGTGACGCTGGCCGCGCAACTCGCCACGCTGCCGCTGTTGATGCTCTATTTCCGCCAACTGTCGATCGTGTCGCTGATCGTCAATCCGCTGGCGCTGCCGGCGCAGACGGGCGTGATGGTCTTTGGTTTGCTGGCCTTGGGCGGCGGCCTCCTCGCCATTCCCATCGGGCAGGTATTGGGCTGGCTGGCGTGGGTGTTTCTGGCCTGGACGTTGGGCGTGATCCATCTCTTCGCGTCGCTGCCACTGGACTACTTCTCGCCGATCTGGATCGCGGCCTATTACGCGGCGCTGCTGGGCGCGACCTGGTATCTGAACCGCCCGGCCGATCAACGCCCCCAGCAAGTGGCGAAACTGCTCACGCGCCGCAACCTGATCATCGGCGGCGGTCTGGCCGCCGTGCTGATCGGCGTGGCGCTGTCGTGGCAGGGCGATAACCAGCTGCACGTCATCGCGCTCGACGTTGAAGATCATCCCGTGCTGGTGCGAACGGCGCAGGGCCGCACCGTCTTGATCGGCGGCTCGCGCAGTCCGTCCGGGTTGCTGGCCGCGTTGGGCGGACAACTGCCGTTCTGGGAACGCACGATCGATCTGCTGATCGTGCCGCGCGCGGACACCACGCAGCTCAACAGTTTGCTGGCCGTGCTGGATCGCTACACCGTGAAACAGATCATGGCCGTGGAAGTGCCGACGACCAATCGGGCGGGCAGCGATTGGCACGCCGCCGTAAGTCAGGCCGCGCGCCCACCGATCGAACTGCAGCGGTTGGAACTGGACCCGCAGGCGGTGATCGATTTTGATCAAGCCAGTGTCGTGATCAACGCGGCGATCGCGATCGGGCCGAGCGAGCCGGCCGCCCTCAACGTGATCGCCGCCCCCACCGATCGGTTGCCCGCGGCCCCGCAGATCATCCTCACGTGGCAGCCTTGGCTGGATCCGCGCGCCGTCGATCTAACGGGGCGCGGCACGCTCGATCTGGCCGTGACCGACGCCGGGTTGGCGTTCCACACGTCACGCTGATTTGACGGCTAACCTGTCGGGTTTTTGCGATCTTGGTGTTTTTGTGTGGTCAATGCAATGAGGTGACCGTATGACAGACAATGACGCTCTGCGCCAACAGGCCGAAGCGCTGACCCGTGAAAGCGCGGCCCCGTCGCCGGAACAAATCGAGGCGATGTCGCCCGAAGCAACACGGGCCGCGCTCCACGAACTGCGCGTGCATCAGATTGAGTTAGAGATGCAAAACGAGGAGCTGCGCCGGACGCAGGCGGAATTGGACGCGGCGCGGGCGCGCTATTTCGATCTCTACGATCTGGCCCCGGTAGGCTATATCACCCTCAGCGAACAAGGGCTGATCCTGGAGGCCAATCTGACCGCCGCCACCCTGCTGGGTGTGGCGCGGGGTACGCCAGGCCAGCGGCCGATCAGCCGCTTCATCTTCAAGGAAGACCAAGACCTCTATTACCGGCTCCACCACCAGCTCTTTGAAACGACCCCGCCGACTTGGCCGGCAAAGTCTTGCGATCTGCGGCTGGTAAAACAGGACGGCACGGCCCGCGTGGCGTGGGTCCATCTGGAAGCGACCCTCGCCCGGGATGCCCAGGGCGAACCCGTGGGCCGCGTCGTGCTGAGCGACATCACCGCGCGCCAGCAGGCGGCGGAGGCGCTGCGGGAGAATGAACACCAACTGCGGTTGATCGCCGACAATATCCCCGCGATTGTGAACTACGTCAACGCCCAGGACTTGCGGTACCGGTTTGTCAACCGAATGTATGCCGACTTGTTTGACCTCTCGCCTGAACACCTGATTGGCAAGCAGGTCAGCGAAATTTTGGACGAGGACGCCTTTGCGCGGGCGCTGCCGCTGATTAACCGGGTGCGCGCCGGCGAACAACACGTCATGTTTGAAAATATCGTGACCGTCCGCGGGGCGCCCCGCTGGTTTAGCATCAATTACGAGCCAGAGTTCGATGAGTACGGCGTCGTCCAGAATATCATCATCCTGGCGGTCGACATCACCGCGCGCAAACAAGCCGAAGAAGCCCTGCGCGAAAGCGAAGAGAAATATCGCGGGCTGGTCCAAGGCGCGCCGGATGCCATCGTCATCTACCGGGACGGCCAGATTGTGTTTGCCAATGCGGCCAGTGTGCAGCTCATGCGCGCGCGCCAGGTGGCGGATCTGGTGGGCCGCTCCGTGATCGAATTGATTCACCCCGATTATCGCGAGTTTGTCATCCAGCGCATGATCGCCGTGCGGCAAGCGCGCCAACCCTTGGATCTGGCCGAAGAAAAATTTATCCGGCTGGACGGGACCGCCGTCGATGTGGAAGTCAAAGCCATCCCCCTCACCTTCGAACGGCGGCCGGCCGGGCAGATCATTGCGCGCGACATCACCGACCGCAAGCGGGCGGAAGAGGCGCTGCAGCGCTACGAATTCATCGCCAACGCCGCCACCGAGTCGATGACGCTGATCAACCGGCAGCACGTGTTTGAATCGGTCAATGACGCCTACTGCCGCACGCAGGGCCGCCCGCGCGACCAGCTCATCGGGCATTCGCTGGCCGAAGTCTGGGGCGTGACCCGCTACCGCGAGAAGATTCTGCCGTATCTGGAGCAGTGCTTCGCCGGGCACATCGTGCGATATGAAGACACCTTCCCCTTTGAAGGCGGCGAGCCGCGTTACTATCAGATGGGCATGTATCCCTACTCAACCGCGCCGGGTGGCCCGGTGACGTATGCCGTCATCGTCACCTTCGACATCACCGAACGCAAGCAGGCCGAGGAGGCGCTGCGCGCGTCGAACGCCGAACTCCAGACCCATAATGAAGAACTGAACGCCTTTGCCCACACGGTGGCGCACGATCTTAAAACTCCGCTGAGCATCGTAGTGGGTTATGCCGAACTGCTTGCGAGCGGCTACCACACGTTGCCCACGGATGAAATCCAGCAATATCTGGCGGTCATTACCCGCAACGGGCGAAAAGCCGACGACATCATCGAGGCGCTGCTCTTGCTGGCCAGTGTCCGCAAGCAGGACGTGCGGGTGGCGTCGCTCGACATGGCGCACATCATCGATGAAGTGGCGCTGCGCCTGACCGATTTGATTCGAACCAGCGGGGCGGACCTCCACGTGCTTGATCGCGCCGGCTGGCCGGTCGCGCTGGGTTACGCGCCCTGGATCGAAGAAATTTGGGCCAACTACCTGAGCAACGCGCTCAAATATGGGGGGCTTCGACCGCGCATCGAGCTGAGCGCCACCCGCCAACCCGACGGCTTCGTTCGCTTCAGCGTGCGCGACTACGGGCCGGGCCTGACGCCCGAACAGCAGGCGCGCCTCTTTGCGCCCTTCGAGCGGCTGGGGCAGGCGAGCGTCAAAGGTCATGGGCTGGGGCTATCGGTCGTGCGCCGCATCGCCAATAAGTTGGGCGGCCAGGCCGGTGTGGACAGCCAGCCCGGTCAAGGCAGCGCCTTCTACTTCACCCTGCCCGCCGCCTAAGACCGGTCTCAGCGCTACACCGAATTGAGGATGGAACGAATTTTCTCCCCGCCAATTCGTTGCTTTCTAACTTCGGTATAGTCGCCATTCACCGTGAGAGAACACCCGGAAACAATCTCTAAACCTCGCCCCCCGACCGGTAGGGTTTCCAACAAACCGACCGGTCTCAGGAGGAATTTATGAACATTGACCTTCGTACTTTGACGATTATCATAAGCCTCACCAATGTCCTGCAAGTCATCGCGCTCTTTGTCCAATACCGGCTGGATAACACCCACCGCGGGCTGGGCTGGTGGACGCTGGGCAACCTGGCCGTGAGCCTGGGGTTTGCGGCCAATTACCTGCGGGATACGCCCGCCCTGGGTCCGATCGCGATTGTCGCCAACAACGTCCTGTTCGTCTCCGGCATGGCGTTGTTCTATGTCGGCGTCCTGCGGTTCTTCGATCGGCGCGAGCGGCGTGGATGGCTCAGCGCGTTCTGCGCGGTTTTCACCCTGCTGATTATTTATTTCACCTACCTCCAGGATGATTTGGCGGTGCGGCGGGCGGCTATTTCGGTGGCCGTGGCCGCGCTGTCAGGCTTAATCGCCCGGGTGCTCTTCATCCACCAGACCCGCTCAGTCACCGCTTCGGCCTATTTTCTCGCCGGGGTGTTTCTGGCTAATGGCGCTTTCTTTGCCGTGCGCGCGCTGGTGACCATCACCGGCGCGGAGGCCATGGGGGCTTTCACCGCTTCGCTGACGCAAACCGAGACCTATCTGGTTATCTTCACCACCAGTCTGCTGTGGACGTTTGGCTTCATCCTCCTGGTCAACCAGCGCTTGAATGCGGAAAGCCGCGAAGCCAAAGACAATCTGGAACTGATCTTCAACACTAACCCCGAC
>Ga0194044_10002007_pt1 | contig 10230 bp, 8 predicted proteins | sample JunL4417m_MetaG_FD_155460 | JGI IMG/M metagenome (GOLD analysis project Ga0194044, IMG submission 155460) | Anoxic zone freshwater microbial communities from boreal shield lake in IISD Experimental Lakes Area, Ontario, Canada - Jun2016-L442-17m | ecosystem: Environmental > Aquatic > Freshwater >...
GGGGTTAGGGGGTGGAGGTAAGGGCGGGTTTGGAACCCGCCCCTACTTTGGGCAGCAGTGCGGTACCAGAGATCATCCCGCACTGGCTATCTTCCGATCCGCAGGAAACGTTTAACGCAGATGCTTGGGTCTTTCATCCACCACCCGGAGGGCTTTTCCTTCGCTTCGGGTGATAAACTTGGGTTCGACGATGTTGACTTCAACGCCAACACCCATCATCCCTTTGATGTGGCCAGAGACTTTGGCCTCTATTTCAAGCCGCTTTTCTGCGCCCGCTTCATAGATTTCCTTTTTTCCTTCGACCTGGACAACCAGATGATCCAGATATCCTTTTTTACGGACCAGAAGGCGATATTGAGGTTCTACTTCGGGAATTTCCAGAAGCAGCGCTTCAATCTGGGAAGGGAATACGTTGACGCCACTGATGATCAGCATATCATCGGTTCTTCCAGAAAGCTTATCCATCTTGAGCAGTGTTCTGCCGCAGACGCAGGTCTCACGGCGAAAGCGGGTAATATCCTTGGTCCGGTATCGCAGCATGGGCATGGCCCGGCGCTGAAGGGATGTAAAAATCAATTCCCCTTTTTCGCCGAGCGGAAGCGGCTCGAAGGTTCCAGGATCAACGATTTCCGCCAGAAAATGATCTTCATTGATGTGCAGACCATCCTGAGCTTCGCAGTCAAACGCCATGCCTGGCCCGCAAAGTTCTGTCAGGCCGTAGGCTTCCATGGCCCGAATGCCCATGCGGCGTTCAATTTCCTCGCGCATGGCGATAGTCCATGGTTCAGCCCCAAAAACACCAATCCGCAGCGGCAGATCCCTGATGTTAACTTTCAACTCCTCAGCCCTTTCTGCGATGGTCAGGGCGTAAGATGGGGTCGATAACAGGGCAGTGGATCCGAAATCCTTCATCAGCATGATCTGGCGTTCAGTCAGACCCGAACTTGTGGGAACGACCGTACAGCCTAAACGAGTTGCACCCTGGTGAAAACCGAGGCCGCCGGTGAAAAGTCCGTGTCCATAAGCATTCTGGGTGATATCGTCCGGTCTTATGCCGGCTGACCAAAGGCTTCTGGCCATACATTCAGTCCATTGCTCCAAATCATCGGCGGTATAGGGGCCGGTGATGGGTTTTCCCGTGGTTCCGGAGGAGGCATGAACCCGCACCACTTCCTTCAAGGGAACGGCGCAGAGTCCAAATGGATAATTGTCCCTAAGATCATTTTTCACGGTAAAGGGAAGTTTGGCAACATCTTCCAGGCACTGAATATCGCCCGGTTTGACCTTCAGTTCTTCCAGCTTCCGGCGGTAAAAGGGAACTCTTTCATAAGCATAAGCCACAGTTTCTTTCAACTTTTCCAGTTGAAATTTCTGAAGATCAACGACTGGCATGCATTCGAATGTATCATTCCAGGGCATATCCTTCCTCCTTAAATTAAAATGTAGAGGCCAGCAAACATCCTGCTGGCTGTATGATTTGAATAATAACAATTTACCCGTTTAGTTTGCTTGATAGCCTGCCGCATCGTTATTGCCGTGAGGCGGTTTCAAAACCCAGATCAAAGGCGCGTATGTTGATATCGACAAATGCCGCCTTGGTTTTGGTTCGAATCGCCTGTTTGACGTGATCGGCCGTAACCGGCAGGATTCCGGTCTGGATCAGCGCACCTAACAGAACCATATTCACCGACAGGACGTTTCCTGCGGTTTTCGCCAGATCCACGGCATTCAGCGCAATCAATCGGGCTGTTTTGGCGCGGATGATTTGCTGAAGCTCCGCGATATCCGGATATACACCTTTACCAATAGCCACGGTAAAGGGAGGAAGCGGGGACAGGTTGGTAATGACGACGGTTCGGGCATTGCATTTGTTCAGGGCGCGCAGGGTTTCGGAAGGCTCAAACCCAAGTAGCACATCAGCCTCTCCATCCGAGATAATGGTACTCTGGGCGTTTCCAAACACCAGCGCGGATTCCACCACACCGCCACGCTGCGCCATTCCATGAATTTCGCTCATGCGAAGGGGGATTCCGGCCAGAAGGGCTGCTTCTCCCAGCACACTTGAGGACAGCAGATTCCCCTGCCCTCCGACCGCCACGATAATCAATCGCGTTATGTCTGACATATTTAGTCTTTCCTTTACAGCTTGATATCTGTAGAGCCAGCATCCTGCTGACTGAAAGTTATATAAACACCCTTACGCTTTTATGGGTAATATTGCGTTTTCAGGGCAGACCTGGGCGCATACCGCACATCCGGAGCAAATAACCGGATCAATCTTTACTTTTTCCGCATCCAGAAAAAAGGCTGGGCAGGCCAGTTGACTGATACAGTCCCGGTGATTCCGGCACTTATCGCTGATGTAATAAGATCGGGATTTGGTTTTTTTAAACCCTTTGGCGTACAGGGTACACATTTCCTGTGCGATCACAACCGATACCCCTTTGAAATTGAAGGCTTCGCGAAGGGTTTCGATGCTCTTTTTAACCTTGTAGGGCTGAATGATGGCGATGTGGGGAACGCCCAGAGCCCGGACAACTGCCTCGATCGAGATCTGTCCATACCCTTGGAGGTTCATCAGTCCCATATCCACACCGGGGTTAGGCTGGTGGCCGGTCATGGCTGTGATGCCGTTGTCCAGGATCACAAGGGTAAAATTGTGTTTGTTGAAAACCGCATTCACCAAGCCTGGAATTCCTGAATGGAAAAATGTGGAGTCTCCGATAAAAGAAACCACTTTTTTGTCCGTGACTTTGGAAAACCCGCAAGATGTGCCGGCGGAAGATCCCATGCAGATCAGAAAATCACCCATTGATAGCGGCGGTAAAAACCCAAGCGTATAACAGCCGATGTCTGTTGGATAAATGGTTGATAGTCCATCCGCTGCTTTCTTGACTTCATAAAAAGTGGCCCGATGAGAACATCCGGCGCAAAGATTGGGCGGGCGCTGGGGGATTTCGGGGACATTCGATAGATCCACCATCGGCTCGACCTTGCAGGGGACTCCGAAGTAGGCGGCCACCACCTGGCGCACCAATCGCGGATTGAATTCGTAGAGCCTGGAAAAGAGATCCTTGCTTTTCCCGTTGATGGGAAGGGTCAGTCCAGCCTCCTGGGCAAAGGCTTTGACAGCTTCTTCCATGTAAGGCTCGCCTTCTTCGACCACGAGTACTTTTTCGCAGGACCCTAAAAACCCCTTGATCAATTTTGAAGGCATGGGGTGTGAAAAACCAATGCGAAGGAGTTTGACCTTGTCCTGTATGCCCAGATCCCGAAGAGCGTCGCAAAGGTACGCAAAGCTGACACCGTTACATACAATTCCCCAGACGCCGCTTCCGGAAACAAAATTATAGGGGGAGGTTTCGGAGAGTTCCGCAGCCTTGTCCAGATTAGCCAGAAGCTTGACGTGAAGCTTTCTGGAAACAGCCGGAACCGTTACATAATTGAATGGATCTTTTGTAAAGTCCCCTTTGCAGACACGGTCCCGGATAGCTCCCAGTGTGACCGGCGCAGTTGAGTGATTGATTCGGGTCGTAGTCCGGAAAATCACCGGTTCCTGCAAGCTCTCGGAAAGTTCAAAGGCGTAGGGGATCATGTTCTTTGCTTCTTCAACCGAGGACGGCTCCAAGATCGGAAGTCCGGAAAGCTTTCCATAATACCGGTTGTCCTGCTCGTTCTGGCTGGAGAACATAAATGGATCATCGGCGGTAATAATGACCAGGCCGCCCTTGACCCCAACATACGCAAGGGTCATCAGGGCGTCCGCCGCTACATTCAGTCCCACATGTTTCATCACGCACATACTACGAACCCCGGAATTGGCCGTTGCGGCAGCTACTTCAAGGGCGACTTTTTCATTGGTGCTGTATTCGAAATACAGGCTTGATTCCTGGGATATCTGAAAAAAATTCAAGGATATTTCAGAGGATGGTGTGCCGGGGTAGGTGGTGGCGACCGCAACGCCTGCCTCGATGGCTCCCCTGGTAATGGCTTCATTTCCCAGCAGTACCATGGTTGCGCCGGGTTGGTCGGTCAGGAGTTTATGCATATTTGTTCCTTCAATGGATAATAAAAGAATTAACATGGATGGACAGGCCAGTCTGACCATGTTAATTCTTTTTGGTTTAAAAGTATATCCTCATTTTGACTTTTTAGATAAGCGAGTCAGGAACCATAACGGGGCGCTGCAGGATTTTCCGGCTGTGGACCATTTCAAACACTGTGTTGATTTCAGACAGCGGAAAGCATTTGACAAATGGCCTAATTTTTACCTTGTCTGAAAGGACAAGATTTAAAACAGCCGGGTAATATTGGGGAATACAGCCCCAGCTTCCTCTGGCCGAGGCATGAAAAGCCATGAGATTGGACAGCCGGATTTCCACATTATCCATGGTAAAACCCACAACCGCCAGGGACGCGCCATGAACCAACAGCCCGTAAGCGGTTTTCTGGCCGGCTGCAGTTCCTGATGTTTCAAAAATTTTCCATTCTGTTCGCCTCCGGCCCCGGCTTTTCACAAAATCGGATACGGCCTTGCGCAGATCTTTGAAAGCCAGTTCTCTGGCGTTGAATGTGGCGTCAATGTATGGAGAAATGGCATCCAGTTTGGACTGATCCACATCAATAGCGATGACTGTGGCGCCGAATGTTTTGGCAATCTGGGCTCCGAAGCCCCCGACCCCGCCAACTCCGATAAAAATGGCGGTGTCCTTGTCGCCGAGTCCGGATTCCAGAATAGACTGATAGGGAGTGGTCAGAGCATCGGCGATAACGGATATCTCCGCCAGAGAGACATCCGCCTGTCCAATTGGCTTGCCGTCCGCATTCACTGGAACATCACAAAGCTGCCCTGATGGGACGATAATATGGCTGGCGAAACCACCCTGAATATCGTTTCCAGGCATTTTCTGCGTTGGGCAGATATTGCCGAGATCCCTGTCGCAGACATCGCATCCGCCGCATGGCATGACCGCCGGGACAATGACGGCTTTCTGCTTCCAGGCTTCAGCGCCGGGGCCGGTGGCTTCAACAAACCCGCTGATTTCATGACCCAGGGTCAAGGGCAGGGGTATTTTGGTCCGAACCCCATCGTAGTAAAAGCCAAGATCGGTATGGCAAACACCGCATCCGGCCACCCGCAGGAGGACTTCGCCTTGGCCGGGAGTCGGAAGTGAGGATTCAATTTTGATCATGGGCTTGTTGACTTCTGTCATTTGCCAGGATATCATACTCATATAATTAACGCTCCTTGTAATAGGGGACTGGTTATTTTATACCGGATAATTTCAAACGCCCTTGAATTCCGGACGTTTTCTACCTGCTGTTGATAATCCTTCCAGTGCATCGGCAGTGGCGAAAATCGTGGACAGATTGTTCAGTTCAATTTCAACCGCTTCCGTCATGGATTTTCCATTTTGCTTGTCAATGATTTCAGCGGAAATCTTAAGGGCCAGCGGCGCTTTGAATCCAATGGTTTTCAGTGTTTTTGCTCCACTGTCGGCGGGTATGCTTTCCGGGACTTTTCCTTCCAGCCAGGATGAAACAAGATTCATTGTAAACATGTCCGCAAGTGGTTTGAATCTGCCAGGAAGAGCCCTGTATCGGTATTTATCCGGTCTGCCTTCAGAAACCAGAGATTGAATGGCATCCGGAATATCTGCGGGATCAACCAGCTTCTGTACAATGCCCATATCTTTGGCATCTTGAGCGCTAATGTTAGCACCGGTGAAGACATAATACTTGGCCAGTTCTGGCCCTACCTGACGGGTCAATCGCAGCATGCCTCCCAAACCGGGATAGATGCCGATGCCGGTTTCCGGAAAAGCCATGGATCCTGCGGATGTGGCCACAATAGCCTGACAAGCCAGCGCCAGTTCGCTGCCGCCGCCAAGCGACAATCCATCCAGAAGGGCGATGGTGAGTTTGGAGGAATTCTCGATTTTCAGAAAAACCTCATGACCTTTTCGCGTAAAATCCACAATATCCGAAATCCGATCCGCCTTGATCTTGTTGACAAAATATCGGATGTCTGCACCGGCTACAAAGGCTTTTCCTGCACCCTGAATCACGATGGCTTTGACATCGGGACAACTCTCGGCATCGGTAAAGCGGCTGCCGAGCTGGGCCACAACCTGCTCATTCAGCGCATTCATGGCTTCCGGACGATTCAGGGTCAGGGTTGCTATACCGTCTTTAATCACGACATCCACTAAATTGAATTCAAAAGGTTTCCCTAGTTGTTTCTGTCGTTTGAGAAGTTCGGGGAACTTGAAATCCGGGTATTTTTCGCTGATGGCCTGAACTGCGGTATATGTTTTGTCGATTCCGATCCGGTTCATTATCTCAAATGGTCCAAATGTCCACCGAAGTCCGATTTTTGCGCCGCGATCAGTATCTTCGATGCTCGCGACACCTTCATCCACCAGGGCGGCGGATACGCCCAGACAGACCCCGTACATCCGATCCGAAACGGCCTGAATCCTGGATTCGTCCACGGCGCCATCCAGATTCCAGTTTTCCTTTTTTTCCATCTGAGCCTTTAGCCTGTTGCAGGGTGCATAGAACGGTCCCAACTCGTCACCCAGTGTAGTCGCAGCATGGACGGCAATGGGGATTCCGGTAACGTTCATGAGCTGAAACGGCCCCATGCCGATCTTGAAGGCGCGCTTGGAGGCCTCTTCAATGGTCGAAATATCGGCAATGCCTTCTTCAAGCATTCTGACGGCTTCATTAAGAAATGGAACAAAAAAACGGTTTACGGCAAACCCTGGTGCATCTTTGACAAGAATGGCGGTTTTGCCATGAAGTTTTGCCGCCAGCAAAGATTTTTCGATGGTTTCTGGGCTGGTTTCAGCATGCGGGATCACTTCAAGCAGCCTGTTTTTTGCCGGGTGATAAAAATAATGGAGACCAACAAAACGGTCGGGTCTGGAAATTTGTTCAGCAAATTCCCGGACATAAAAACTGGATGTATTGGTTGCCAGAATCGTTTTTTCCGAGCATAAGGCATCTAATTTTTTGAACAATTCTATTTTTACAGCCTTGTTTTCGAAAACGGCTTCAATGATCAGATCGGCATCACGCACAGCCTCGAAGTCGGTTGTCGCCGTGATCCGAGACAGGATTTCCGCTACCTTTTCGGGCTTGAACAGTTTGCGCTCCACGCCTTCCTGGAGCAGTGTTTTGATATTATTGAGCCCTTTTTGAACAAATTCGTCTTTGGTATCAATCATGACCACAGGGATACCTTCCTGTGCAATCTTTTGGACAATACCGCTGCCCATGTTACCTGCGCCGATGACGCCGATTTTTTTGATCTGTGACATTAATTATGGCCTCCAAGGTAATAGAAGATATCAGGAAACAAAGGGTAGGGGCGGGTTCTGAACCCGCCCCTACAGAAACCTGCCCCCTGTACCCTATTTTTATTTATTTTTCCAGACAGATTTTCGTTTTTCATAAAAACTGGCGATACCTTCAAGGGTATCTTCGGTTTTCATCAGTGTATTGAGAAAAAGGTCGCTGACACTGCCGATGGCTGTGGAGAAATTCATTCCAAGATGCGATTTGACCGCTTGTTTGTTCAAACGCAGAATCAGGGGGCTGCTGGTCTGGATTTCTCCCACGAGCTTGGCGATTTCCGCATCAAACTGATCATTTTCAACAGCACGGGTGACAAATCCCATGGCAACCGCCTCATCCGCGGAATAGGTTTTACCGGTGGCGCAGATTTCAATGGCCTTGGCAGGCCCCACCAGGACAGGCAGACGGATGGCCGCATACGGCGGGAAAAATCCCAGTTTGACTTCTGGCTGGCCAAACTTGGCTTTTTTGGCGGCCACCACCATATCGCAGGCAATCGCAACTTCCATTCCGCCGCCGAGGCAAGCGCCGTGAACAGCGGCGATTACCGGAACCGGAATGGCTTCGATAAGTTCAAAAATCCGGTTGAAAGTGGTAATCATAATATCCACCAATTCCGGCTTATGATCCCCCACGTCCACGCCCGCGCACCAACTGGGGCCTTCTCCCAGAATCACCACGCATTTCAAACCGCTTTCGGCGATTAGGGATTCCAGCGCGGTATTGAGTTCTTGCATCATCGCAATATTGAACACATTGTGTTTGGGCCTGGCAAGTGTCAGACGAGCAACGCCATCGGCATAATTAGTCTGGATGGTTTTAGAATCGGTCATGTCTGGTTTCCTTTCTAATTCGCTTAAAGCTCTCTGCGAATGATCATTGCTGTTGTGACCCCACCGCCGCCGCAGATGGAAGCGCAAAGCATTTCTTTGCCCATTGTTTTCAACGCATGGTATCCGGTGATCAAAATCCGGCATCCGCTGATGCCCGTGGGGTGCCCAAGTGCAATGGCGCCACCGTGAATGTTGAGTTTGGTGGTATCAAGATTCAGGGTCTGGATATTGGTTAATACCTGCGCGGCGAATGCTTCATTGACTTCAAACAAATCCATGTCGCTTAGGGTCATTCCAGCTTTTTTGAGGGCCATCGGAATAACCACTCCGGGTCCTTCTCCCATGGTCGAAGGTTCAACCGCTGCCTGGGCAAAGCTTACAAACGAAAACAGAGGCTTTGCGCCAATAGCTTTCGCCTTTGCCCGGGTGGTAACCACAACAGCGCAGGCGCCATCGCTCATGCCGCAGGAATTGCCAGCAGTAACGCATCCGCCCTTTCGAAAGGCGGAGGGAAGTTTGCCCAACTGTCCGGAATTTGCATCGTGGCGGATGGTCTCATCTTTGGCGAAAACACCCGGCGCTTCTTTTTTACTGGCTGCCGGGACTTCAATCGACATGATTTCTTCATCAAACAGGCCTTCTTTCTGAGCGCGTGAAGCTTTCAGATGGCTGGATACAGCAAACATATCAAGGTCTTCACGTTTTAGTCCGTATTTTTCAACCAGATTTTCCGCGGTATCTCCCATTCCCTGACCGGTTATGGGGTCTATAGAGTCGCTCCAGCCATCTTCGAGGATTTTCGGGCCCATCTTGAACCCTTGCCATCTGGCACCTTTCAGAAGGTAGGGAATCGTACTCATAGAATCCATACCGCCAGCAACGACGATCTCGCTATCTCCGAGGCGAATAGCTTGTGTGGCCAGGTGTACGCATTTCATGCCTGACGGGCAGGCCATGTTGATGGTGTTGGTGGAAACGTTAATGGGAATGCCGGCCTTTATGCTGGCGGTTCGGGAAGGATTCGGGCCGTTTCCGGCCTGGCGGCATGAACCATAGATGAGTTCGGACACATCATTTGCCTGAATTCCCGCTCTGCGAATCGCCTCACGGATGGCCGCAGCCCCCAGTTCATACGAGGGTACATCCTTGATAGTACCACCGAAACGCCCCATTGGGGTTCGTACGGCGCCAATGACAACAATGTCTGATAGTTCAACTGACATGATTCTCTCCTTTTGATGATGTCATGAATCAGGAATTGCAAATAATGGATTATTTTTATTCGCAATTCCTGACCCTTTACCGTTACCGTGAGTAAGGGCGACCGGCCGGTCGCCCCTACGAAATACACGAAACACACGAAATACACGAAACACACGAAACACACGAAACACACGAAACACACGAAACACACGAAACACACGAAACACACGAAACACACGAAACATGTAGGGGCGACCGGCCGGTCGCCCTACCGTCTTTGTGTGAGAAACAATTTCATCCGCCGTACCAGTAATACAGACCATGCCATGAGCGTTTATATATATTGTCCGCCATCAACCTTGATGACTTCGCCGGTAATGTGACGGGCATTGTCCGATGCCAGAAACACGATAACGTTGGCCACATCTTCTGGGGTTCCCACGCGCTTCATGACGATCTCACCCAGGGCAAGATTGACAATTTTGTCATGAGCCTCGGAATCCTTCAGCATGGCGGTTTCAATCAGTCCAGGAGCTACGGCGTTTACATTCACATTGAATGCGCCCAGCTCCTTGGCCACGGCTTTGGTATATCCGATGATTCCTGCTTTCGAGGCTGAATAATTGGTCTGGCCGAATTTTCCGCGAATGCCGTTGATGGAAGTGATGTTGACGATTTTCCCGTATTTCTGTTCCTTTAAAAGAGGGGCGACGTGGCGGGTGAAATTGAAATAGCCTTTCAGATTTACCTCAATCACCTTATCCCACTGATCCTCTGTCATTTTCCAGCAAACCCCGTCCCAGTTCATTCCAGCATTGTTAACCAGGATATC
>Ga0194044_10002012_pt1 | contig 10212 bp, 12 predicted proteins | sample JunL4417m_MetaG_FD_155460 | JGI IMG/M metagenome (GOLD analysis project Ga0194044, IMG submission 155460) | Anoxic zone freshwater microbial communities from boreal shield lake in IISD Experimental Lakes Area, Ontario, Canada - Jun2016-L442-17m | ecosystem: Environmental > Aquatic > Freshwater...
CATTATGACACTCTTTTGAACAAAACAATTTTTTTCCATAACTATTCCAACATCTATTTGACTCTTTTTCAATTGGTTTACCACAGTACTTACAGTCTCTGAGTCTATCCATCTGTCAATATTACTCCCTAAGATTAATTTTAAATTAAAATTCTTTTCTAAATTCTTAGATAAATCTGAAGACTTAGGAAAGCCCTGCGCTTGGTACCAATATAAACTTTGATTCTCATTAAACCCAGCAAGGTTAGCGTAATATTTATATATTAATAACTGTCTATCCATTCCGAACATAAGACAATGACCACCAAACTTTAAGATTCTAAATGCTTCAGCAAACCAGGTTTCCCAAAATTTACCTGTGGGCATATCCCATTTATCCATAAAATCTGATGCTTTTGCGTAATCAGGTTTTCCGTCAGGTCTAATAATAATTTTACTCCCCAGACCGTACGGCGGGTCAGTAAAAATTAAATCAATAAAACAATCTGACATAACCGACATTGTATCCAGACAGTTTTCATTATAAATTTTAGCTACTAAAGACATACAGTCTCTTCTTCTTCTGAGTTAGGTTTAAAATAATTTATTTTTCTAGAATAACAAGTAGGACATCCAGCATAAGGTTCTTTTGTTTGTATAGTAACTAATTGGCTAAGAAATCCTGTCCAACCACAATCTTCACACTCTAACTTATCTGTTTTCTTCATAAACCACCCTTCAAATTATGAATTTATAAAAACCACAATCATATCTGTGTCCCTTCACTTAATTATAGCATCTGCAATCCTTTTTTCTGCTAATATACAATAGTCTTTTGATATTTCAGAACCAATAAAATTCCTTCCGGACAATACTGCCATTTTACCTGTAGTTCCACTTCCCATAAATGGGTCATAAATTAATTCTCCCTTATTAGTCCAACTAAGAATGTGGTCACGAACAAGTTGCTCCGGAGACACCGCAGGATGATTTCCAGCATCTTTACTTTTTGTTGGACATATAGTCCAAACATTCTCTGCGTCTTTAGTAGTTCTTCCTGTATCTACCACCATGTTTTTAACAACAAAACTACCATCTCTCATTCGATATTTTCCTATTCGTTGTTTTGTACTTAGTGTAGCTTTTTCGTGTTGAATTGGATTAAAAGTTTTTGGTCTACCTTTACTAAACACAAACATATATTCAAATGTACTAGCATATCTTCTAAGGTTTGGATATGCTGGTGCATAATTACTCTTATGGTATATCATAGTATCTAAAAGATTAAATCCACACACTTTACAAAAATATATTGCTTGTTCAAAAGATACTAAAGATTCACAAAAATCTTTTGTTTCATCCGCCACAACCCAAATAGCCGTTCCACCAGGAGTTGTTACACGATACAGTTCTTTTGCTATGTCTTCAAAATCACAAACTTCAAAAGAAAAGCCCCCCATATAATCTCTCAAGTTACCATACGGAGGGGAAGTAATAGTTGAGTCTATAAAACCATCTGGCATTTTTGCCATGGTATCCATACAATTTTCATTATAAATCTTATTTATTTCCAATATTACTCCCCCCAAACTCTTTAACTTTTCTAACTTGGTCTATATGAATTTCCCAAAACGTAGCTTGAATACACCGAGTATCTATAGGACCAAAAAATTCTAAATTAAATATTTGGTCCCAACTTTTTATCTTTTCTTCATCAGAAGGTTTTGGTTCTTCTCTATCAAGTTCATCATTTCTTAGCATCCAGTTATTAAGAACAAAATGCCATGTTTCAAAATCAGATAACAAAACCAAACTTTCATCTATTTCAAATTCAATTCTAACATGGTTTTTTAGGTTTCGATAGTGTCTAAGGTCCGGAGTTTTTTTCTTTGAACTATCCCATTGATACCAGCCCCACAAAGGTAATAATGATTGGTCCGAAGGATAACTCGAAATTCTTAATCTCATCTGTTCAACCATCCAGTCATAAGACTTAAGATAATAATCTTTAATAAACTCTGCTTCTTCGGTTGATTCAGTTAAAAATTTATCTCTATCTAAATTAATCAACCCCTGAGAATTAAGAGTGTCCCACCAAACTTTAGGTTGAATTGTCCAAATAATCAAAATTTACTCCTCTACTATTATATAGCTAAAACAAGAAAAAAAATTTTAATTTAAGTAACAACTGGCTTCTTACCACACGTAGCACACCCATTACCACGCGGATTTATACTGGGCAAGGATTTAGTTTGCTCTTCTCTTTGTGAAAAATCTTGTAACACGATTCTTCTAAGTTCATCCATAAACAATTTATCCTTTTTATCAATCTTCCAAGACAAATTTTTACAAAGTTCAAAAACTGCATGACTAAGTGTTTCCTCAATCTTAATTCTTTCTATTCCATCACTAGATATTTCATCTAATCGGTTCATAAACCTCATTTTACCGCCAAACTCGTCTGTTAACTCAATAGAAAAAGTATTTCCCACTAACCGAGTTTCTACACTACAATTATTATCAACTAGTTTCATTATTTTATTCTCCTATAAAGTAAAACCAATAATTAAAATTAACGGTAATTGATATTCAACCACCAACTTACCCCTTTATTACAGCAACTGGTGAAAGTTCTGTGACAATCTCTACTAAATCTTCTTGATTTTTCATGACTTCATTTATATCTTTATAGGCTGAGACAGCCTCCTCTAAATCTTTTATTGTTCTAATGCCATGAATAATTCCTTTGTCGTCTAATTTTTTTATTTCATCTTTGAGGTTTAATTCATTTCTTGCTCTAGCCCGACTCATAGTACGTCCTGAACCGTGGCTACAACTAGTAAATGAATTTGGATTTCCAAGACCGCGGACTATATAACTCTTAGTTCCTTGAGAACCAGGTATGATACCTATTTCGTCTTTTTTTGCAGAAATAGCACCTTTTCTATGAACAAGAACATTCTCGCCAAAATGATGTTCCATACGTACGTAATTATGTGTTACATTAATAGGTTCCCCAAATTCTACCCAAGGGGAAAACTTACTTATAATTTCACATACCTTATCTAACATTAATTGTCTATTTATCCTAGCATACTCGATACAATATTTCATTTCCCCAAGATAAAGTTTAGCTTCCGGAACATCAATTGGTAAAAAAGCAAGTTCTTGTTTTTTATCTACTACAGAATAATATTTCTCATTTAATTTAACAGCTAATTTATTATAGTGGTCTGCTACCTGTTTACCTAGATTTCTTGAACCAGAATGTATCATAATCCAGATAACTCCCTCAATTTCTTTCTGTATTTCAATAAAATGGTTGCCCCCGCCTAAACTTAATAATGATTGTCTAGCTTTTTGATATTCTCTATTGACTATTGGTAATTCTTGGTAAGGTAAATCTGGCATTGCTTCAATAGGTGCTGGGTCATTATGGTGATTAAATCCAACTGGAATAGACTTTCTTATTTCACCCATAATCTTTTTTAGTGTTTCCGTATCAATCTCCGAACTTGTTGTTTTACATGCAATGACCCCACAAGAAATATCGACGCCAACAGCATTCGGAATTACATTACCTTGTGTAACTAAAACTGCCCCAATACACGGACCTCGGCCAAGGTGTGCATCTGCCATTATCGCAGTATGTTTAAAAGCAAATGGTAGGTTAGCTAAGTTCTTAGCTTGTTCCATTGCTCCGTCTTCAATGTCATCCAACCACAACTTAATTGGAAGTCGTTCTGTAGTAATTACTTTTTTCATGTCCACAATCTCCAAAGTTGAAAATCACCAACTTTAATTGGTAGTAACTGAATCTACCTCCATCCACTCACCAGTTAGGTCATCTGGTTCTAGTACTAACTCTTCTATTTCACCGTCATCAAGCCAATGCATACACACCGCAATCCTTCCATACCCAGGACCATGACCAACTTCTGTAAGCATAATATAATAATCACCTTCTTCTCCTACTGGAGAATATTTTTTATCCTCTAACAATCCTTCAATAATTTCAGAAAATCTCACAAGTCACCCCCAGATTCTTATCAAGTAATAATTGATGGTTTCTTACCGGTCAAAGGAGTAATAATTGTATCATAGCAATTCTGACACAAATCTATGTTATCTCCTAACTGAACAGCACTACAACGATTGCCAGGGCCTTCTACAATAGGGTACGTATAAATACTTACTTGAATAGTTGCTTTTTCACGACATTTATCACATACAGCTAGTCTCATTTTTTCTCCTAACTGGTTAAATCACTTATCAGGTCACTTCCACCATCGACCTAGTTATTTCTTCGTACTCTTTTTTATTCAGTTCTTTCATCTTATCAAATACTTTTAACATAAAGGTTTTACATTGTATATCATTAATACTATCAATCCTAATTTTAAAATCATCAAACTGTTTTTGTTCTTTTTTAGCTAGATGAGCGTCTATTCTATCCCACCAAATTTTTTCTTCAGGAGTTTCAATATAAGGAATCATAGTATAGTCCTTGCAATCCAGAAACCAATATAAACACCAATAGTAAAACCGGTTAACAAAACCACTCGAATCTCAAACTTACGCTCTGGCGTCACGATTTTTCCTCCAGTTCTATTATTTTTCTTCAACCCAATCAAAAAGGAAACGGAACACTAAATATAGCCATTGTAAAACAAAACCCAGCCAAGAAAATAAGAAAAATAATAAAATATCTTGTAAATACCACTATTAACTGTATCCTCCTCTCACAAAATAACCCACAATATATTCTCCAGACCCGTTTTCTCAATCAGAAACATAGATAATCTTTGTCCCCTCGTTCTCAAAATCAAATTTTACTTCCCGTAGTCTGTATAACAATCTTCTTATATTTTCTTGGTTCTGGGGCTCCACATAGAAAAGCAAACATCCACCTCCCCCTGCACCTAAAAGTTTTCCTCCTACTGCACCTACATCCAATGCCCTTGAATAATAATCATCAATTGTTTTATTCGATATTGATGAAACCAATGATTTCTTATAATTCCATACACTATGCAAAATATACCCGATTTCAGATAATGTTGACCCTCTTGATAAGCAAGAAAGAAATGGATTACAAGGTTCTAATATAGATGCTATCTTCTCCTGAGTTTCAACATCTTCCTCTGTCTTTTTGTTTTGTTCAGACAAGATATCCGATGCGTTTCTAGTAATACCCGTATAAAACATCATAAGATTTTTTGATAACTCTTTTTTTGTTTCTTTGGAACAGACCACGGGATTAGTCTCAACAATATCATCTTTATTGAATTTTATAACGCGGAGTCCACCATATGATGCAGCATACTGATCCTGCTTACCTATAGGTTCCTTCAATATATCAATCTCAATTTCACATGCTTCCTGGGCCAAAGTTTCCTTAGATACATATTTTCCTTTATGAGCATAAAGAGCATGTAAAAGTCCTACGGTATAACTACTAGATGACCCCAGACCGGTTCCTGCTGGAAGGTCTGCCATCGACGTAATTTCTAGCCTGTCTTTGATATTAAGTTTTCTTAGGGTTTCTCTAATTATAGGATGATTGATCTCATCAATTGAATTACACATTTCAGTTTTTGAGTACTTTAACAAGTAACTACAATCAAAGTACTCACTTAAATGATTAACAGTAACATAGATATACTTATCAATAGAAGTACTAATAACTTTTCCTGAGTGTTTCCTATAAAAAGATGGAAGGTCAGACCCCCCACCTACAAAAGAAACTCTTAACGGAGTACGTGTTATAATCATCGACTCTCCTGTTCTTTAATAAGCAGTAATCGACCTACTTATCCCTAGTTATAAAATAAAAGAATAATCCTAAAAACAGAAACCCAGAAATACCTAAAAGTGCGTTTGATAAATTCTCTCCTATTTCTATCACTTTAATCTCTCCTTGCTATAATAATTGGTTTGTAACGTAGTTTATTAAACAAAATTTACCCATCTACTATTATATAGCTAAAACAAGAAAAAAGAATATTTTTTTATTGGATTTATTTTATTAAAATTGTTATAAAGAACGAGTTGTAACGTAGGGGTCCAAATCAACCCCAAACCTTTCTTCAAAATTAGTTAAACCATAATCGTCGTATGACAAATCAAGTTCCATTTCTTCATACCGAGCAACTTTTCTAAACTGTTCACTAACCCTCTCATTATATTCAGAAAAATATTCGATAGCCTGTGAATGAAAAAGTTCTAAAAGAGTATAAGTAATCGCGGCTATAGAATCTGCAATGTCTTTACTATTATGAACAAACACCCCAGAAGATAAAGCAAAGTTTTCAGTTCCCGGAACAGAAATATCATATGTATCAATTATAGGACCAATTTTTACCTCAATGACTTTATGGTTCTGCAATTTTACCCTTGATATATTAGATAATGGCATAATAGATAAAAATTCTTCATATGAGATTTCAAATTTTTCAAGTGTCCAAGATAAAATCCGGTCATTAATGCCTAGTAAGCGGTATAGTTTAGTTAAAGACGTACATTCCATTGCGGCTCTACATAATTTATCCGGGTCTATTATAGATGCATTTTTCTTTTCTTCAATTCGTCTTTTATAATCAGGAGAACTCAGACGATTTTGACGATATAAACTCATCTTATTTCTAGTTTCTGTTGAAGGGCATAAAGACCTAGTCTTAAAAACTAAATCTCTTAACTCTTCAAAATTATCACATCCAAACCAACCAGCTAAATCATCATAGGTATAATTATTGTCTTTTAGTCTCTTATCTAAAGTATGATCATTAATACCTAGTCGATCACATAGGTTACTTACTGATGAACTATTTGGGACTTCATACTTTATTAAATCAATAGAAACATATGCGTCCCTACGTATTTTATTTTCTTCTATTTTGTTACGACCTCGTATATTATTCTGAATACCGATGTTTCTATTCTTTTTAATTCTTTCTATACTATACTCATCACCCAACACTGCATTTTCTTTAATAGTTTTCCAATACTCCTTAGTAGTTCTACTCTTTTTCTCCCTAACCTCAGATGAAGTTGCTCCAGTCTGCAACTCACTATGAATTCTAATATGCTCACTTCTACTTACTAATTCTAACTCTCTTGGGTCATTATTGTTCACCGCTTTTTTATGATGAATTACATAACCTCTAGGAAAAGTTTTTATCCCTAATATGTATTTCATCACCATTCTATGAGTATAATGGTTACGTTCTTTAATCGGGTCATAAAATAACTCATACCCAACTAAGCCTTTCTTACTTAGTTTTCTATACAAAGGCATTAATGAATCATTAAGAACTAAATCTTGAGCTTCTTTATAAGTTCCATCTCTCATCATAAATCTGTGGTCAGGAGTGCAACATACTTCTTTATCATTATCTAATACAACTATAACAGTTTCAGCATTTCTTTTAGTCATTCTAGGATTAATAGCAATCCCTGGTTGGATCCCACTCTCTCCTACTGTATAGATATAAATAGGTTCATCCGGATTATAATTATCAGCCAACTCCTTAATAGTAACGTTCCTACCATCCAGTAAAGGAATCAATGTGTTAGGATGAAGGCAACCATCCTCAGTATGGTCAATTTTCTTCTTACTTTCTCTTAAGTTATCTAATTCTCTCATCAATATCGAATTACTTGGCATCTGTATTCTACCTTCGTAGATAGCATTTCTAAGAGATATATATGGACCTTTTGTTTTATCAACGGATTGAACCTTTGTCTCAAAATTTATCCTTTTCATTAGTTGCAACGTATCTGTGCTTTCGTAACTATCTGCGGTAATCATTCCTATTGGAAACCCCATGTTTGATAAATCAAGAATAAACTTTCTTATCTTAAAAAGCGGAACCTGAAATGACCCACCTCTCATAATACCCAAAGCAAGTTCAATAGTAATATTTGGTTCAACTGACTGAATCTCAGTATCAACGTCTATCATACTTGAACGTGAAATAGTTTTTAGTCCACTAATACACCCCATTGCAAATCCGTAAGCATCTCCCGTTAATCCAATATCTAAATGTATCACTCGTTTAGCACTTGGAGTTTTTTGAAGATAAGTAAGAAGAATATCGTGATTTACATAATCCATCAATTGGTCGTCATCATCAAAAGATAATTTAATATAACCGTCTCTAGCTGCATGAACAATCTTAAAACTTTCATTAAGAAGGTTTGTATTAACGATAAACTTAAACCGTGAAATAGTTGAAACACCAGCAATATCTCTAATTGAATCAATTATATTTTTATCAAAAGCATCTCGATGCTCCACAGGAACATCTATAACCATACTTTCTTGATATCTAGACCTATCTTTCGGGTCTATAATAATTGGAGGTTCTGACTGTGAACCTAAAAATATAGGAAAAAAATCTCCGGAATAAATTTTATTTCCAGTAGTCGGGTTTACAACATCTTTTCTTACTTCCCATATACACGAATCAATCACCAAAGATGACCTAACTCTTCCTTCTAATTGTACTCTCCTAAGAGTTTCTATATGTGCATCAAGAAAATCAGATTCATCACGTTTAGATGAAACAAGAAAAAGTTGTCCTGGTATAATACCACCTTCTCTAATAAACCTAGATTCCATTCTTCTCAACCATGAAGAGTACGCTTCATAAACTCTTTTGTTACCGGAACTAATTGTTCTGGTAAAGTTTGTTTCATCAAGAATTCCACCGAATATCGCTTTACCTAAGGTATGTTTTACTTGACTTGCCATAGTAAGTCCTACCCGCTTGGGTAAAACAACTTCTGCTTTTTTTGCATCATCCGCTACGCTAATTCCACGAAAAAATGGGGAGTCCGACATCATATTATGTATAATGGTCCAAAGAACATCATAAACAAGGTCTAATGAAGCATTAAACAGTGCAAATCTGATGTCTGTAGATGATGTAAGATTGTATCTTTGTTGGGGGTCATCTAGAAGAATCAATCGGTAGATTGAGTATAATGTAGCAACTATAGCAAATGTAGTCTTACCAGTTCCAATTGAACCAGTAACAACACATTCATAGTAAGAAGAGGGAAGAACAGCATGGGGATAGAGTTCTCTAAGTTTATTCATCCAGAAAGGATAGAATCCGGTATGTTCAAATGTATTGCCTAAAAAATACGGGTCTAGAACAAAAGTCTCAATACTTACTGGCATTTCTTCGTAGCCCTCAAGTTGAGATAAAAGAACCCCAGCTTCTTGAGGACTAAGCGCCTGTAGAGCCTTATCTAATTTTCCACTAATTTTCAAGGGGATTTACTCTTTAGGTAATTGACTAATTACCCTTATTCCGCTCCACCAGACGCAAGAATCTCCATTTCATCTTTGATATGTATTAAATCAGCACCAATAAGGATTAAGTCATATATAAGTCGTTTCCCAGGACCAATAAAAACAACAGAACCTCGGTTTCCTGTTTTACTTACTTGAATCAATACGGTATTACTCATTGTTATTAATCTATCGAGACTATATGGACATTTTCTCTTTTTTAACATTTTAACCAAATACACTGCTAACCCAGGATAATACTGAAGTTCATATTCAAAGTCTCTAGCTCCATATAAGTATTTTGTAGCACCGACTCCACCAATACCAAGAGCTTGAAAGAGTACAGACTTGCTGTTTGGGTCTCCAGCAAGACCAAAGAACTTCCCAATACTACCTAAAATATTCTGTGTTAAACTCCCTATGAGGGAAGAAGATACTGAACCAGCCATAGGCAGACCCCCAACTTAACCAATTAATTTTTTTAATACATCAGAAGATTTTTGAGCTTTCCACTCGGTACCAATTTGTGAACTAAGATAACTTCTGACATTTACATCTTCTGTATCTGGTGTAAACGTCTTATCTCTTAGTTCATTCCTTCGAGACAGAAGTCTACCCAAAGCACCAAAAGGTAAAATATCGTTTATAGGATTTTGAACATCAATTTCTGGACGTTCTGATGTCTTAATATCATTAAGACGATTAGAAGCATCATCAGAATCAAAACTATTTTTTAACATGAGTAACTCCAATTTTAAATGTCATTAACATTACAAGAAAAACAAAAAGTCCTTTATACAATCTGTTTCTCAACAATAGGTTTATTACTTTTTCTATCTATAATCTTTTCTGTAAAAGATTTTTCTACTGACCAGTTATTAAGTCTTCTAGTTAGTGTAGAATATTTAATATTTAGTTGGTCTGCCCACTCA
>Ga0194044_10002013_pt1 | contig 10211 bp, 13 predicted proteins | sample JunL4417m_MetaG_FD_155460 | JGI IMG/M metagenome (GOLD analysis project Ga0194044, IMG submission 155460) | Anoxic zone freshwater microbial communities from boreal shield lake in IISD Experimental Lakes Area, Ontario, Canada - Jun2016-L442-17m | ecosystem: Environmental > Aquatic > Freshwater...
ACAGTCCTGCAATTCCCGGGATGCTCTTCATGGCCTTCCAGCTCGTCTTCGCAACAGTAACGATGGCAATTATAACTTCAGGACTGGCTGAACGGGTCAAACTCTCATCATTCATCGTATTCGCGGCCCTGTGGACTACCCTTGTATATGATCCTCTTGCACACTGGGTATGGGGTGGCGGATGGGCACAACAGATGGGTGCACTTGATTTCGCCGGAGGTACCGTTGTGCATCTCAGTTCCGGTTTCGGGGCGCTGGCAATTGCCCTTGTAATTGGTGCACGTTCCGGTTACGGCAAGTACACGATGGAGCCACATAACATACCGATGACACTTCTCGGGGCTGCATTACTCTGGTTCGGCTGGTTTGGGTTCAATGCAGGCAGTGCACTTGCAGCGAACGGTCTTGCAGCAAATGCATTTGTCGTCACGAACACGGCAGCTGCTGCAGGTGCCCTGGCATGGTTGTTTGCCAGTTGGTACCATGGTAAACCAAGTTCTCTTGGGATGGTATCAGGTGCAATCGCCGGCCTTGTAGCAATTACTCCTGCATGTGGATATGTAACCCCGATGGCGTCAATTGTTATCGGTGTCATTGCAGGTCTCGTATGTTATGGTGCAATGCTCTTCCGCATGAGGAAAAACCTCGATGAAAGTTGTGATGCATGGGCTATCCATGGTATAGGGGGTCTCTGGGGAGCGCTTGCAACGGGTATCTTTGCAGCAGCAGCGGTAAACGGGGCTTCCGGTCTCCTCGAAGGAAATGTCCACCAGTTTGTAGTAAATACAATTTGTGCCTTCGCTGCGCTGATATATGCGTTTGGCATCACGTATATCCTTGCGTGGCTGGTGAACAAATTCATGGGACTCCGTGTATCTGAAGATGAAGAATATGTAGGGCTGGATATATCCCAGCATGGTGAACGTATCAATGCATGAGGTGGACCAGATGCAAAAAATCGAAGCAATAATAAGACCAGAGCGATTTGAATTCGTGAAAAAAACACTTGAAGAGAATAAAGTATACGGACTGACCGTTACAGAGGTACAGGGACGTGGAGACCAGAAAGGGATCGTGCTCCAATACAGGGGCGGGGAAATAACCGTCGACCTCATTACAAAGTGTAAAGTGGAGGTCGTGGTAAAGGACAAAGACCTCCAGATGATCCTGGATCTTATCATCAGTGCTGCACGGACAGGGAAAATTGGTGACGGGAGAATATTTGTATCTCCAGTCACGAAATCGATCCGTGTAAGGACAGGGGACGTTGAAGAATAATTACAACTCATCTATTTTTCGAAAGATTCCGGAATCCTCTGGCTTTTAATTCCCCGCATACCAACAGGTGTTAAAACAGGTCATAAAACTTCTCTTCAGAGTATATATAGCCCATATCTCTCAAAATTAACCTTTTTCTATGAATTGCATTTTCCGAATAATTTCAACACATTAATCTCCAAATACCTTATTATATCTGGTACTTGCTAATTCACCAAAGAATAAACACTGATGGGGGGACGTCTCACTCTATAGCAGTAATACTAATGGTTGCAATCACATTTCTTCTCGCATTAATGATCTCTTTTATGATACCAAATATGGAAATGTTCAAACAACCCTCATTCCTTGAAATAAAAAAAGTATATAGCTCAAATGAAGCAGGAATTTTAAATTATGATAGCCGGGTACTCCTCTATCACCACGGCACAGAACGACTGGAAAATGATCGGCTCATGGCATCATTTTACAGAAATGACCAGAAACTGAATTGCCGTATCAGCACCATGAACGGCCATAATTTCATTCCGACAGTCCATATCGGAATTCAGACAATGGCGGGCTCAGGGTGTACAGGGACATGGTGGGAACCTGGTGAACAAATTATGATAGACTTTTCCGATGGTACCTTCCACCCGGGAGACAACATCAGGTTTGAAGTAAATCAAAAGCCATCGGGAACTCTTATTTCAAGTTATAACTATGTCGCATAAACGCACGGGCACTCAGTCGTGCCACCCTTACAGGCTCCGGGATTTTGCCATCAAATGTAAAATCATCACATATTTTTGCGGAATCCGCATCTGTGATCCCCCATGAGCGGAGATAAATCGTCCTGCCGGTTTTTAGCGCTACAGGAAATCGTTCACCAAGACTCAAGTACGTTGAAATACGGTCCGAATCTCCCGGAAAATGCTTTTCGATATCCTCCATAAGACCTTCTGATGCCTCGTAGGTAACACAAATAATGGGTAAACTAAGTTCTTTATACAACCGCAGCGGGTCAATAATGTTATACCAGGATATAACGCATCCACCGAGTAGAAGGACGTTTATATCACTTCTCGCGAGTTTTTTTACCAGGGATAGTATTGAATCAGTTGCGTCCGTACCTCCAACAGTGACGGTACCAAATCCGACACCATCTATCCTGAGGTCTTTTCTCATTGCAACGCCGCAGATAACCGATTGCTCTCTCCCGGAATAACTCTCGGCAATACCCAGTGCCCGGATTCCTTTTTTGGAGATATGCATGAAAGCACTTATGCTGATGAATCTAATATAATAGATGAATGAATATTGAAAAAGATAAGGTCTGCATCCTTATCCCGACGTTAAATGAGGCCCCGACCATCAGGGAACTTGTTACGGAATTCAAAGAGATGGGTTATTCCAATATTGTAGTCATGGATGGGAACAGCCGCGATGCAACGCAGCAGATTGCTTCCGAATCCGGCGCCCGGGTGATGTTGCAGTCTGCAAAAGGTAAGGGGAATGCGCTGATAGAAGCTTTCCATACTATCGATTCACCCTATATCCTGATGCTTGATGGCGATGGGACGTACTCTCCCCAGGACGCAGAAATAATGCTTACTCCCCTTCTGGAGGGGTATGACCAGGTAATAGGGAACCGGCTGATACCAGATAACCAGCCTTCGTTTTCACGGCTGAACCTATTCGGCAACCAGTTTATTAACCGCCTTTTCAAACTGGCACAGGGAAAATTTTTATTCGATATCCTTTCTGGGTACCGGGCATTTACCAGTGAATCAATTAAACAGCTACACCTCAAAGAGACGGGTTTTGAGATTGAGACCGAGATATCCGCAGAAGCAGTACGAAATGACCAGAAGATTAAAATTGTGCCAATCCGGTATTTTAAAAGACCCGGTACCAACACCAAATTAAACCCGTTCCACGACGGTCTGAAAATTACGACCACGATATACAGGCTCGCAAAAAGTAACAACCCGATGTTCTATTTTGGTTTAATCGGGGTAATAATCATGATCGCTGGGTTTATTACCGGGACATATATTCTGTTCGAGTGGTTCTTGGGTATTGATCACCTGCCGCTTACGGTCCTTACCGTTTTATTAGTAGTCGTGGGATTCCAGATTTTCATGTTTGGGGTGATCAGTGATATGCTGCTTGGATATCATCGCGAGGTTATGTATGAATTACAGCAGATAAATTCACCAAAACGCCGTTAAACCAGGAATGCAACAAATTCATTTGATAAACAGACATGGACAGTAATTTTTTCCGTCTCTTCCACCTCAATCGTTGATACCAAATACCTTGTAACCCGATAAAATAACCTTTATCAGTCCAAAAGAACAATAGAGTAGTGAGATCTTCGCGATAATAGTCTAGCGGTAGGACAGGAGCTTCCCAAGCTTCTAACCCGGGTTCGATCCCCGGTTATCGCATCTGTTTATGCCTGAACCCGAACACGAGCTTTTTGCTATCAGGATTATTGCAGAGAACACCAAAGGTGTACTTCGTGATATTACCACCGTTGTCGCCTGTCATGATGCCAATATCATGATGATACACCAGGAGGTATTTGAATCGGGGCCGATGAACAAGCTCGCAGAGATATATGTCGAGTATGAAGGGGGGTCTGATTTTGAAGAATTGATCAGCGAACTCGAAAGGATTCCATCAGTGAAGGGTGTAAAGCCCTATAAGCCCTTTTCCAACATTTTCGGCACCAGGGTAATTATCATAGGAGGTGGGGCCCAGGTGGCACAGGTTGCACTTGGCGCTGTGAATGAAGCTGACCGGCATAATATCAGAGGTGAGCGAATCTCTGTCGATACCATCCCTCTTGTAGGTGAACGGACCGTCGCACAGGCAGTCGACGCAGTGGCAAGGCTCCCACGCGCAGCTATCCTCGTACTTGCCGGATCATTAATGGGAGGAGAGATTTCGATCGCAGTCGACCGCGTCCGGGAAGCCGGGATCCCTGTTATCGCCCTTAAAATGGCAGGTAGTGTGCCGGAACATGCAGACCTCGTGGTTACTGACCCGATCCAAGCAGGAGTTTTTGCGGTCATGCACGTCAGCAGCAAGGCAGTATTTGATATCAACAGGGTCCGCGGCAGGGAATTCTGAATGAACGTTATAGAAAAGGCTGTAAAAGCCATTATGACAGACGGGTTGGTTGTATATCCTACCGAGACGATTTACGGTCTCGGTGCAGACGCGTTTTCCGAGGATGCAATACTCAAAGTCTATGAAGCCAAAAACCGTTCCCTTTCAATGCCACTATCGATTGCCGTATCGGATTTGGATATGATGGCGGCAGTTACTCAAATAGGTCCGCAGGAAGAGGAATTCATTAATAGATTTCTACCAGGACCCGTCACCGTCATTGTAAAAGCACGCTCGTACCTCCCGGCCATGCTGACAGTCGGGACAGGGATGATCGGCATCAGGTATCCGGCGCATCCTGTTGCAATTGACCTTATCTCCCGTTTCGATTCTCCAATCACTGCGACCAGTGCAAACCAGTCCGGGGCAAAGGACCCGGTAACCCCGGGCGAATGCCACATCCCTTATGATATCCTTATTGACGGTGGAATTCTACCCGGAACATCGAGCACAGTTGTAGATTTAGTGAACCATTGCATAATCAGGGAAGGCGCACTTATTGGAGAGGTAAGAGATTACCTCTCAAAAATGGAGTGAGTCCGGATGCTTCCACCCAGACTCCGTGACTTTATCGAAGACAATGACGGGTGGCTTTATGCTGTTTCTACCTATGACAATATAGACCGGATCGGTTGTATTTTGCGGTATATACCAGATCCTCGCGGAGACAGGGTTAACAGGTCAGGGACCCGTTACCAGAAACTTGATTTCGAACCTGCGTTCCAATTGATCAAAGAGAAAAAACCATACTATCTGGACCTTATCCACCGTATCCCCATAAACGATGTGAAACGGATTTTCAAACCGGAAATTGAGCTCCCTGCCATTGCATCCAGGGATAACCGTGTAAGAAAACTGATGGAAATATTTTGTGTTCCCGCTTCATTAATGGGCTGTACCGGTTCACTTCTCTGCGGGCTGGAGATAGAATCGTCGGATATAGATTTTATTGTATACGGAAAAAACTGGTTTTTCGCCCGCGATCGACTAATATCAGCCGTACGAACGGGGCTGCTTGAACCGATGAGCGAAGAACTCTGGGAAACTGTATACAGGAAACGGAGGCCCGAGATATCCCTTGAGGATTTTATTCTTCACGAAAAGCGAAAATGGAACCGGGGACAGATAGAAGGGACCTATTTTGATCTTCTGTATTCCAGGAGTTATGAAGAAATCAGCTGTGGCCCTTCTGTAAAAGGGGAAGTGCTCGGGCCAATGACGATAGAAGCCCTTGTAACGGATGCGACGTATGCCTATGATAATCCTGCAGTATATTCGGTTTCCCATGAAAAGATTTCTCAGGTGCTCTCGTTTACCCATACGTACAGTGGTCAGGCTCTCCGCGGGGAGAGGATCAAAGCTCAGGGAATATGCGAACGCCACGGGGACGGGTACTGGCTAATCGTAGGTACCACACGAGAGGCAAAGGGAGAATACATTAAGTCCATTTCCTTGTTAGAGCATGAGAGCGCACTACATACGTAACGAGGAGCCCACCCCGGTCCCAAGGGGTTACGCGTGAAATTACGATATTTTTTTTAAACCATTTCCGAATCAGAAAAGGTCTGAAAGCCGGGTAGGCCCGGGGTCACATCGCGCCTGATACGGGCAGCCATCACATGGGGCATAGATTGGTTTTTTCGGCACTCCGCCCGCATTCATATTCATTAAGATTTTCCTGATTGAGTAGAAACGCCTCATATCACGGGGTTGGATCTCACAATAACGGCTTATTCCACTCGGGATATAATCTACTGAGGCACCACGCAACTCTTTTCCCAACATCTCCGACAGGCAGAGGGCATAACCCAGAACCCTGATCCGGTCTCCGGAGTAAATACCCGATATCGGTGGTTTCACTGACCGGATTATTGAAAAAAATGGAGCATCGGGATAAATCCGGTCTATTGTACCACATATACCGAAGCGATCGGACTTTACAAATAGATCATGTTCCGTGGGTACTCTCCATTCCTGATTGTCACATTCATCGATACACGATTCACAATATGATTTATATAAGGGATCGATACCGGGGGATATCCTGCGGACCTCATCCCAGACTTCATCTCTTTCGATCCTGCCACCAAGATGATAAGATATCTGCTTACATATGGTGTATTCGGATGGTTCCACCCATGGATTTGACCGGTCAAAAAAAACTCTCACCGGGCATCGGGCAGCTGATGAGAGCTCTGATACAGGGATAAGCCGGTTATTCATCAGAACATATCCAGCGGTTGAAAAGAACAGAAGGGTAATCGATCCGGGCCTTTACCTGTGGAGAATAAAAATCGGGAAAACCGTCGGAAGATACCAATTATAATAAAATTCCAGGAGTTGTTCCGGAAAATATAGAAAAACTGGTGACAGAGTTGGAACCTTTGAGGTTGCCCATACTTGATCACCGCTTCACCTCATCAGGCGATATCCCGAGATCAGAGAACTGACGCCTTATCTCATCAAGTCGCTCGTTTTTCCCGGTCAAAGTCTCTTTCATCTCCCTGACTGCCGATGTTATCTCTTCATATTTTCCTTGTTCAAGGTTTTCGCTTATTGCGACATGTTCAAGAATGCGAAGAAGCCGTTTTTGCACATCGGTAGCCCGGCATAGTTCCCTGTACTCTTTCAGTGTTTCCGGGGTAGCACCACTTTCCCCCGCAATCTGCATATGGGTCTCCATGAGGTCCCGACGTTGGAAAAAACGGTCTATCGCATCATACAGGGCCCGGCGGGTAATAGGTTTGTTAATATAGTCCTCGATAGAAAGTCCGAATTTTTGAGCTTCGTCGGGACTCAGGGGTTTTGCAGTCAGCATCATAACAGGAATAGACGCAATTGTGGGGGGACCTGCCTTTATCTGCTCCAATGTCTGCCATCCGTCCATTGGTTCCATCAGGATATCAAGGAGGATCACGTCGGGCCTGGAGTTTTCCAGGATTTCAAGTGCTCCTTCACCACCTGTTGCTGAAAGAACATGATACCCCCCCTGTTCAAGCATATTAACAAAAATATCGACAATCGAAGGATTGTCATCGACAACAAGAACCGTATACATCAGATTTCCCCTCCTGTTTCCACGGGTATTTCAATCCCGGGGAGTTCACGGATAATTTTCCTTATCTGTCCAAGATTAATCCCGGGACTGGTCAGGATGCAGACATATTCATCGTAGTAGGGCGCGATGATGATGTTGCCGGCAGGGATCTGGAGTGTCACCTGTATAAACGGCCCGGTCCTCATGACTGAAGAAAGTCCTTTAGCACTATTAATAAGGTCTTCGGCCACATCAACCAGGTTATCAGGATTGATATCTCCAATCGACAGAACATTTAATCCACGCCCGAATATGGTGACCGCAAGGACCCCGTGAAGGTTGATTAGCTGCCCGAGGATCAGATCCCCTACATCAGTCTTCTTAGAGTCCAGCAGTTTTCCAATGGTACGGAGGGGTACATGTGGGAAAAGCGCGGGGTCATTTTCATCTTCCTCTGCTAATGTCACGTTCCTGGATAATCCAAGATACGAGATAGTGTCTTTAGCAAATGCTGAGTATTCAGTTGAATCCATTTCATACACAGGCTGACTGTCTTCTTCTGATGACAGGACGGTCTGATGATCGCTGCTCTCAAAAATTGTTTCACCGAATGGAGATTCAACGGTGGAATCCGGGACCTCCTTTTTTACTTCGGTTGCTGGTTTTACGGGTGTTGACCGGACCGCAGTCACTTCAGCTGCAGAAGCCAGGCCGAGGGCAAGGGTCATTTCCAACGCAGAATATTTCCTGAGTTCAAACTGGATAAACGGCTGGCTCTGGAAATACTCGTATGCCGTGTGACCCTTGAGGACATTTTGACCATGCCTGAAATAATAGACCAGTGGTTTACCCATGTTAATAAGGATAAACCCACGGCTCCCCTGGATAGTCACGAGGACGAGCCCGGCAAACCGTGCAGTATGCGAGAGAATCCACTGCATTGAGGCACGCATCTCTCCAATGGATGTTCCTTCCGGCAGATTTTTTATCATAATATCATAGATAGTCTCTCTCTGTTCTTTTTCAGTTCCAGGTTTATCTGGGCAATATTCGCACTTGGTTTTGCAATTAATACGATGAATATGTGGTCTTTTAATGGTGCAGACAGGAGGATATGATCCCGGAATTCAATAAATACCATTGAAAGTGGTTCTTTTCCAAGTTTTGAAGCCATTGATTTTGACTCTTCAAGGACAAACGAAATCACTGCCGCAAGCTGGCCATCATCGAAATCTCCTGTTTTCTGGCTTTCCACAACCTCACCATTATCCCGGATAATTGTTACGGATGAAACGCCATCAATTATTATGAATTTATTAAGGATGTCTTCGAACATAACCGCTTTTCAATTATTGTGGTCTCTTCTTTTTATACATATCACCGTCTATGAAGGCCCAGGATATTAAAGATAAAAAACCTGTCCGAACCCCGGAAGGGTCTATGAAATCTGAGGCATGGACTAATTCTTCATATCCTTGAACTTTGTGAATTGAAATCAACACCCCTGGTAATTGAAGAGTGTCCGACTAAATTTTGAACCTTATTTTCAGACCTCTTTGTTACTGGGATCGTCCTTTGCGAGTGTGTCAAGAATGCGATAGGTGTTAATCAGCTTATTGAACGATGTGACAAGCTCACCAATTTCATCATTAGACATTACATCAATTTCTGCGGTTTCTATCTCCCCCTGACTCATATTTTGCGCAATATTTGATAGTTTGACAATCGGGCTCGTAATACTGCTAGCAAGGAAAAAACTCCACATAAGGACAATGGCGAGGGTAATTACCGTCAACAGAATGATTGTTGTCTGGAGCCCTAAGATTGCGGTTATGCTTGCTGTGCCACCCATTGAAACGATTCCCAGAAGAAATATCGGTATTGTGGCGACAAACAGCATGCTGATCATGAGTTTGAAGAAGATCGGAATTTGTATCCTGATCTCTTTCCGTTTTGCACTATCACTATCCTGAGCCATGATGAATACATCCCTCTTACTGTATTAATCTTTTACCAGTGATGCATAATAATGTATACCATTATCTTCATGCAATAGGAAACACAATTTTTTTTTCTTTTTGAAAAAAAATGCTTCCCATTTTATTTCCCATTTTTCCGCTTGAGATCTATCATTCATATATCTGATTATGAAACCGTATCCCTGAACGGGTTATGGAATCTAAAATATATCCTCGCCAAAAGGGGAATATCCTGAAAACCACAAAATACAGTCAGTACTGTTTTTATGAATTCAGAACAATAGTATCCAATATGACGAATCAGGAAATATCTGTAAATATTCCTCAGACACTTGACCCAGTCTATAGCAACATGATCCAGATAGCGTATAAGGAGGATGAATTCACCTTTGTTTTCCTTCACCAGTTACCAGGAGTTAACCAGGCAAGGGCCAAGGCTATTGTGAGTATTACCCCTACCCACGCGAAGAACCTCCTTGCGGTACTTGAGAAAACAATGGCAGATTTTGAATCAAAATTCGGGAAAATAGAGCCAAAGGGGGAACGCCCATCGGTTGATAATGTGACCACGATCCGGGGGTACTCCTGATACCATTTTTTTCGAACCGGTTCCGGCATACCACCCTAAATGTTAATAAATGCATAACTACTATAGATACGAGGTATTTTGCCGCCGTGGCTTAGGGGTATAGCGGCTGATTCGTAATCAGCAGGTCGAGGGTTCAAATCCCTCTGGCGGCTTCTTTGTATAGGGTTTA
>Ga0194044_10002015_pt1 | contig 10206 bp, 2 predicted proteins | sample JunL4417m_MetaG_FD_155460 | JGI IMG/M metagenome (GOLD analysis project Ga0194044, IMG submission 155460) | Anoxic zone freshwater microbial communities from boreal shield lake in IISD Experimental Lakes Area, Ontario, Canada - Jun2016-L442-17m | ecosystem: Environmental > Aquatic > Freshwater >...
ACACATGAAAAGTTTTGAACATATATTTTCAAACGCAAAGTCGTTGCGTGTTCGCATCACTCGTGCACTGTGTTTATTCATGGTGGTCGCACTAGTGGCACCTGTAATTTCGTTCAGCAACGTAAGTGCGGTTCACGCAGCTTCGTCTGGGTGTTCTACATTTGCAACAACAGCTCCGCAAACCTTGTGCGTTGAAAGTTCAAACGATGGTGCAACTGCTGCGCCATATAACTCTGGTGTTAAAGCTGGAGACCGAGTTTCGAAATTCAACTGGTTGATCAGTGCCGACAACACGGGTAATCCTGCTCTTACGGACAGCAGCGTTATTGACTGCTTGCCAGCCAGTGCAGCGGTTGATCAAACAACTGCCGATGCGGATGCGGCGCACTCGATGTACCTTCACGCTGGAGGAGCTAATGCACCGTTACCTGCGAATGAATCATCCTCGCTTGCGGATTGCCCTTGGCCTTCCATCCATGCGGTGCAGGGTCACTCAGACATCGTTGCTTCAGGCAATGAAGGTGACATTTCAGTTCTTGCAAATTTGGCAGATGGTAACTACCTCGTTTCCGTGACTTCTGTTGGATTCAAGATTGACGGAGTTCACTTCTCTGTTGCTAACCACATTGTCACCTCGGTGAACGAGGAGGCAGACAAGCCACTCATCGTCAAGATGAATCCACTGCCGAAAAAGACCACAACACTTCGCGTTCACGTGTACAACGACAACGCTTCAACTAACGGACAGTGGGATGGACAAACCGAAACTTTGGTGACGTGTTTAGTAGCCGACGGCGACACACCAACCGCCATCCAAGAGAAGAACTGTCCCAATTTTGATGACCCGACCCTTGTGGGTGACCCCCTGACCGACATGTCTGGGTTCTCCGTTTCGATCAGTGACGTTTTGGCCAAAGTAACCACTGACGTTTACGGGTATCCACTGTGCACTCAATACGAGACAGACAACAACGGGAATGTTCTCCTAAACAACGATGGCACCCCGAACCCAATCGTCTTCAGCGATGGTGGCGCTACGGGTGGATCACTAGCTGGAACTGAATCAACATGTTTGTCGGATCACTATGGCGACATTGTTATTCCGAACCTTGGACCGAACCGATATGCAGTTTCAATCACCGCACCAGATCCACGCAGCCACGACGGTGTGAAATGGATTCAGACCACAACCCTTGAGGGTGGTCACGACTGGGACTCGTGGAACCAAGAAGGCGGAACGGGTTATGACACTGAGTTGATCGTTGGTGGCGAACGAGTACCAATGATTTCACATGGCTTTGTGCGCTTGACGCACAACGACAACGTATGGAATGACGCGGAAGCAACCCGTTCACTACCTGCCAATCCAAATTCATACAGCATTAAGGAACAGGCCTACTACGACGCAAGCAGTGGATTTGATGGTGGCGCTCCTGGTCACGGCGTGATGTCTGGCGTGATCATGGTGGGTCGTTCGTACATCGGTTCCGGCGGAGCAACTCCACTTGCCGGTTTAAATCTTGCGAATGCGAAAGAAGACGGGCCTATCCCGGATGGCGTTGTTTCAATTTCTTGTTTGGCTGATTGCAGCGCTCCTACTGATCAAACCGTCTGGACTGGCCGGGCGCGCACAGATGGATCTTTCCGTGTAACAGGATTGCAAACCGGAGATTACAGCGTGGCGTTTTGGGATGAATCACAAAATTATATTCTCGCCGTATTGCAGTACCACGTAGACGGCGACCAGACCCAGCCGATCCTTCCTGCAATCACGAGCGCACAGCGCACCGGTGGGAATAGTTCACGCGTTTACACACTGACGTTTGCAGCGAAGCCAACAATTGTTGGTGGAACGATCACTCTGACCGGCGGCGACAACGGCTGGAACGGAACCTTCAATGTCTTGACTCAAACTTCCGTCGCGCCGTGGAAAATTACAATTTCGGCGAGCACACCTGCACTCAATCCGGGACGTTCGGCAACAACCATGCCTCAAGGCACAAGTGGCCCCGCCATCGATCCCGCACCACTCGATGTGGCTCATGTGCTGCTGCTTGGTTGGTTCGCCGACCTGACAGGTGTGGTGTTCAACGACTTAAACGGCGACGGCGTTCAACAATCTGGTGAGCCAGGAATTCCCAACTTCATCGTTGGTGTACGTACTCGCGGAAACTCCTTAGAGGATCAAGGTTCAACCACAGCAACTACAAACGAAAATGGCTTGTACGACCTCAGTCAGGCATACCCACTGAACCAGTTCCTCATCGTTGAGGCATACAACCCACGTTTCAAAAACACCGGAGCGTCGTATGTAACCGACAACGATCCAGTTCAACACACCATCCATAGCTCCCAAGTGGACTACAACTTCCTGCCAGTCATTGGTTTGTCAGCAAAGATGGACTTTGGCGTTCAGGCTTACGGCACCGGAACTGATTATTGGTCCGGCGATCCGACGACTCCAGTTGCCAGATACGAGAACGGCGGAATCGTTGGAACCGTTACTTACGACGTCACTCGCAACGAAGTTGATCCTGCATATTCCGTTCAAGAGGACTACCAACCAGGTATTGCCGGCATCTCGATGCAGCTGTGGAAAACGAAACGCACAAATGGAAAACTGGACACCACCGCAACTGGCGCCATCGCACAATACGGAGTTGATGCGAATGGAGCTGAGTGCAAACGTGCAGATTCCGATCGCGGAACAAATGCAGTCACGACTACTCAAACCTGCAAACCGCACGACTATTACGTCACTGAAAAATGGAATCGCCCAACTGGCTGCACCGCTCTAGACGTCAATGGAAATGAGTTGCAAGGTGAAATGGCATTGCCAGCTCACAAGGCAAAAGCAAATGTCGATTGGACCCACACAGACCCGACACAACCAGAATGCATTGAAGCCCCAATGAGTGGTTTCCAAATTGGTGGAGACGGAACTGTTGACGGCAACTATGCACTGACAAGTTTGATTAAGCCAACGGTGCTGAGCGCAGCAATTGCGAACAACACCAACTTAGAAACGCTATACGCACAAGCTCAGAACAATCCAGCAATGTCTGCTCCCCTCATTTCTGGTGACTACATCGTTGAGGCCGTGAACCCTGTAGACACCTTGAACACCAAGCAAGTAAATGACCCAACTGTTGGTGGTTACTTCTCCGGAAGTACTGCAAATCGTTTGTACCGCTTCAGCAGCGAAATGTCAGTCAACATATTTACTGGTGACTCCTATGTTCCGAATCAGGGTTATGCGGGAACGGGCACAGGAGACAACGGCGGATACCAACTAAAGGTTGATCCAAATTCTCGGATGCGTTCAGACCCCAACTCTTTAGGTTCAGGTGTTGTCGCCAAATGTGCAGGTTCCTTGTACACGGTTCCTGCAACTCAATCAGACCAAGCGGCAGCTAACCAAGACTTCACCGACAACGGTGGTTCTCCGTTTGCAGGTCGTTCGCGACCTATTTGTGACGCAAAGTTGGTCACGGTTTCTGGTGGCCGATCAATTCCTGCAGGATTTTCGATGTTCAGTGACGTACCAATTCCAACGCGGTTCTTCGGACTTTTGAACGATGACCTCAACGTGCAGGTAGATCGACGTAGCACCATGCTCGGAGAAGTCGCACCAGTTTCGAATGGTCCGATTGGTATTTACGACGAGCTCGGTCATTGGAAATACACCGCTCACAGCGATGTCAACGGTTTCTACGAAGTGCTACTTCCTTCTTCAGACACGTACAACTGCCCTCTTCCTGCAGGCCCGTGCCCGAACGTGTACCGATTGGTAGGAAATGATCCGGGAACACTGTCGCATCGCAACTTGGACTACAACCCACAGTTCCGAACGATTGCTACCGAGTTCCAAGCGTGGCCAGGTGTTGTTCACCCTGTTGACCAGGCCCCAACGCATATTGGAATCACCATTGAAGGTGCGCTGCAATTTGGTGCGCTCAGCCTGTGTTCGCTCGGTGACACCAACCCAACGTTGTACGCAATCGACAAGCCTTATTACGACCCAGCTACCGACAGCGCACACACATACGTGATCAAGGGCGTCGGCTTTGGTGCCGTCGGACGTCTCGCATTGGGTGCCACTGCGATTACCACCACTCTGTGGAATGACAACGAAATTCATTTCCAAGTTCCAAACAGCTTGCTCCCTGGCGGTTACCAGCTTTCGATTCTGAATACTCGCAGCACGTTGCAAACCGTGAACGCAATCACGTTCCACCGCTTGTCTCCGAATAGCGGCAATAACAGCACGACGTACTTCCGCAAATCAGATGTCTACGAAATCAACCCAGAACTAGCAACCGACAACGTTGGGTCGCGTACCTACACACCACAAATGGATGCTTGGGACACTGCTACTGATTCTCCCGCTGGCTTCGACGGAACGTCGTATCTCGGAAACAGTGTTCGGGGTGGTCGCGCCATTCAGCGTGCGCTAGAAGCAGCTCGCTCTGCCTCTGGAACCGGAAACAACGCTCGCGCGAAACTGGTAGTTGTCTATCCAAACACCGCTGCTAACTACCAATCGCACAACCCGTTTGGCGCATACTTCGAAAACCTCATCGTTCACAGCAAAGTGATGATCCAAGGTGTTGGCCCAGGTGGCGCTCGAACAAACACCAATATCGTTCTCGGTTCAACGATTGATGCGTCGCAATATTGGTCGGCAACTCAAGTCACTCCAGTTGGCGGCAATCAACAAACCACCGACGGCACGTATTCGGGTGACTGGCGAACTCTTGCCAATTCGTTTACTCGCCCTGGAACAGGACCTCAGGATCTTCCAGAAGGTGCCGGTATCACTGCGATTGCAGAAACCAGCACTCAGTACGGCGGAACCGTTGCCCCAACGACTCTGTTTAAAACAGGCGTGGATGGTCTCATGCTTACTGGCGGAGATCAACAGGGAAATCCGGGAAATGTGAACACATTGCCAGGAACCGCTGGCGGCATTTTGCCGACTCCAGTTGGCCCAGCACAAGGTGGAGCGATCATGCTCGACCAGTACGTTCGCGACTTCACCATTTCCAACAATCTTCTTCAATCAAATGGCGGAACCTTTGGAACCGTTCGAATTGGAACCCCAGATCTCACAGGAAATACTTCAGCGCAAAGTAACCACAATGATCGATTGACGGTTTCGTACAACAGATTTGTTGCTAATGGTGGTACCACGCTTGCTGGGGCACTTGGCTTGTTCGCGGGTTCAGACAACTACAAAGTCAACAACAACGATTTCTGTGGAAACTTCTCTGCGGAATACGGTGGCGCAATTTCACACTATGGACTATCCAATAGTGGCTCGATTTCCCACAACCATATTTATTACAACCAAAGCTACGACGAAGGTGGCGGAATCATGATTGCTGGTGCATTGCCAGCAAACACCAGCACGCTCAGCCGTGGTTCAGGCGCAGTCACCATTGACTCAAATACCTTGATTTCAAATCAGTCGAATGATGATGGCGGAGGAATCCGTTACCTCATGGCCGGGAACTTCCATCACGTTGTGCAAAACAACATTATTGCCAACAACCTTGCCGCCCATACAGGTGCCGGAGTTGCTATCGACGACACTCCAGATATCACTTTGGCAAATAACACCATCGTAAAAAACATCACTACTGCTACCTCAGCAACAAACGGAGCCATGGTTATTAACTCTGGCGGAGTTACTCGCACCATCAAGCCGGCCAACCCTGCCGGCTTAGCGACTGGACCAAACTCGGCGTTGTTGCAGAAGTCGTTGCCGATCAATGCACCGAAATTTTCGAACCCAGTTTTGATCAACAACATCTTCGCCGACAACCGTGCCGGTTGGGCCGAATTGCCTACTCAGTTCAACGCGAACACCAGCGCTATTCATGGCATTGGCGACCCATTGGACACCGAGCCAATTCAGCGCTGGGACATGGGTGTTGTTGGATGTTCGGCCTGCAGCCTTGCACCGTTCAACAGTTTCATCGACACCAACCCCGTGCTTTCGTATGCATCGGTCTCTGGTGGAATGACGCCAAGTGCCTCGAACATTCAGGAAACTGGAGACGGCAGCTTGGTTATTGGTTTTGTTAATCCACAAGATTTCGCAATCGACAGCCTCATGTGGCGCACTAACACCAACGTGTCGTTCCCTGTAATCGTTGCACGCAACGTTCCATTCCACATGTTGGCGAATTACCACATTCTGCTCGGGACTAGCCCAGCCGTTGCTGGAGCTCACGGTCTGAGCGTTGCAGCAAACACACCAACGATTGACATCGACGGCGATCAGCGCATCACCTCAATTGGCGCCGATGAATGGACGTCAAATGTTGATATGGCAGTTGGTGTCACGACCAATTCGGCATCCGTTTCAACTGGCGACCAGATCAACTTCACGGTGATTGCCCAAAACCTCGGATCCTCTGCAGGATTCGCCGCTATCGCATTCCCCCTCCCAACTGGAATAACCGGTTCGTGGGCGTGTTCTGCGGCAGATGGCGCAACGTGCCCAGCAATCATGACTCCAGGCGATTTGCAGCAGTACCTCGTTATGCCTGCTGGCGGTTCAATGAACTTCACCTTCAGCGGAGTTGTATCAAACGCAATTGCGCATGGAGCAATTACTGGAACAGCAACCATTACTCCTGCTGCTGGTCTGCACGATATTGACCCAACGAATAACGAAGCAAGCGTTGTGGTCAATGTTGCATCAGTTGGCAACCTTGGCATTGCTGCTACTGGCGTAAGCACTTCAGTTTCTCGCGGTACAAAGCTTCCATACGTAGTGACGATTACGAACACCAGCACCTCGCTGATGTCGGAAACGTTGAGTATCGCTCTCGCGGGTTCTACATCTGGTTTCGGTGGATGGTCATGTGCCGCCGTTGGAATCGGAAGCGCGTGCAGCAGTTCGTCAGGCATGGGTGGCGTGAACAACAAGGTCATCACTGTGGCACCGGGTGGAAGCGTCACTTACAGGTACTCGAGTTCGACCGGAATGGGCTGGTCGGTAAGCAACAGTGCAGCTCCGAATACCAGCATCGTTCTGACCGCCCAACTCACCGCAAATATTGCTGGATTTACCGACACCACTAGTGCAGACAACACCTCAACGATCGTGAGCAAAGTCAAATGAACGAATTAACAACAACGCCTGACAACCTCCCTGTTTTCGATCGTCGTAAGTTCCTAGCACTCGGCGGCACAACCGCAGCGTTCCTGCTTGGCACTGGCGGAATCGCCAAGGCATACATCATGCTGAACGGCTCTACCCCGCGTAGCCAAGCACCCGTTGGCCTCGACCCAGCGACTGGTCGAGAAATTACTGCCGAGGCATGGCCTGCAAACCGCATATATACGTATGCACTTGCCGGTACCGATGGTTGGGCTTCGATGCCATCTTCAGATGCATTGGGCCCAAATCATGGCGCCGCCGCAATGGATCCGTACTTTCCGGATCCGCTTGCAGACGCTGCCAATAAGAACCTGTACATCTTTAGCTTCAACAACGTGACGGGTCTTGATCGCACTCAAGTTGCAGCACGTAAGGGTCACTCACAATTCTGTGCACCGCTCATTTACTCAACCGTTGGCGACGAACTCTGGCTCACACTGACAAACCTTGGACTACAACTTCGCCCCGACTTGGTAGATGGTCACACATTCCACTGGCACGGATTCCGAAATGCAATTCCGTTCTACGACGGAGTACCGGAGAGCTCAATTGCAGTAACCATCGGCAATGACTTCACCTATGTATTTCGACCGCATGACTCCGGCACCTACATGTACCACTGTCACTTCGAAGACGTTGAGCACGTGACCATGGGAATGCAAGGCATTGTGTTTGTTAAGCCAGACCCTGCCGATCGTGTGAACCTCGGTTTGTACACCCAAAAGGCTTATGGAGTAGCCGATGGAGATGCACTCGGCGAGTCGGTCTACGACCGTGAGTTCGCAATCCTTCTCGGAGAAGTTGATGCACGCGCACACTTTAATGATGCACATATTCAAGCAACTGACTGGTCAGACTTCCACGCCAATTTCTGGACAATGAATGGTCGTTCCTACCCAGACACATTGCAGCCCAATGGAGTTCGTGACGCGAACGGTCAACTGTTGGTGCAAACCGATGGCGGTGTTGGAACTGATGGAAAGTCTGTACTCACTACTGTGCCAAATCCTGCTCTACCTGAATCACGATTGTTCAGCAACCCACTGAGCTCGCTTGTACAAGCCAAAGTTGGCGAACGGATTTTGATTCGATTGGTAAACCTCGGTTTCCAAAACCAGACCATCGAATTTCCTGGACTTGAAATCGATGTGCTCGGCCGCGATGCACGATTCGTGCCTGACAGCGCGCAACGAACAAAGACCGACAGTGTGCAAATTGGACCTGGCGAAAGTCGCGACATCTTTTTCAAGGCTCCAGATGCAGCTGGAACGTATCCGTTCTACAACCGTGGTCTCGCGAAATATGCAGGTAGCGCAGACGGAAGCGACAACTGGGTTGGTGGTCAACGGAGCGAAATTCGCGTGTACGACACGCTTGCACCGCAACTTAAGCCCAACGGTTGGTCTGGCGAATCTGCTTGGGCTGGTGAATTTCCTGTTGTTGCGCAACACACTGGTGTCACTATCTCGGCAACTGCAACTCGTGTGACAAAACGACCGAACACAGGTCGATTCATTTCGGGAACAGTCACCACCGACACGCAAGCATTCCTCTCGGATATTTGGTATGTACAAGCGACGAAAGCTCCGTTAGCCGGCAACGCATCGTGGATTCAAGTGCCCTTTACCGGAAGCGGCCCATATGCATTCAGTGTCGAGGTCGCGCGAGCAGGTAACAACGCGAACCCTAAAAAAACTTACTGGCTGCTTGCACGAGATTCAGCCGGGGTGTACAGCTCCCCTATTCAGGTTCAGATCTAAGGACTATCAACATGAAACTCACATCTAAGCGCTCATCAATTGTGTTTGTGTTGGCAATCTTCTGTATTGCACTTGCAACCCTTGTCCCCATTTCTCCAAAGACAAGTGCAGCATTCGCCGCTGAAAGCGAAGCACATTCAACCTGGTTGCGACCGATGGTTATACAAGCGAACCCGACGGCAACTCGATTTACAACTGGAGTTACGGAGTTACCGGCACAGGCTTTCAGCTTCCTGGACCAATCTTGTGCGTGAATTCCGGTGAAGTGGTTGACATTACGTTGACCAACCAACTCCCTGTTGCAACGTCAATTCAATTGCCCGGGTTCACCAACGTTACCTATAACGATGGAGCAACCTCTGGAGCAGTTGGTCCAGTATTCGACGGCACTGGAAAAATGATCTCGCTTGTCCCACAAGCAGTTCCTGCCAGTTCAATTACGTATCGCTTCAAAGCCGATCGTGCGGGAACGTATGTCTACCAAAGCGGCACTGATCCTCAGCTGCAAGTGCAAATGGGTCTATTCGGTGCAATAGTCGTGCGCCCTACCGGAGTCTCAATAACCGCTGACGACATTCTTGCAATTCCTTACACCGACGGAACAGCATTACAACACACGAATGCCGACGCGGGAATGTCGCCTACTGAAGCGGCAACCCAGGCTGCAACGGCAAAGTGCGCGTACACCAAAATTGATGACCCGACAAAATGTGATCCTCTTGCTATCTATAGCGGTTCGGTTGATGGCGAGAACATTCTGATTCTTTCCGAAATTGATCCAGCTATTCATACATTCATGGAACAAGCTTTTACTGCCGGCGATCTCACAAAACTGAATTGGAATTCGTATCCGACTGGATACGAGGCTCACTACTTCATGATTAATGGACGTTCCATGCCAGACACGCTTGCACCAAATAACGCGCCTTGGATGCCTTGGCAACCATATGGTGCGATGGCGCACGTTCAGCCTTGGGACGTGCACGTAAACGCTCTCGACATCATGCTCCGTTACATCAACGTTGGCAATGCCGCCTACGACTTCCATCCGCACTCGAACCATGAGCACGTAATTGCTCAAGACGCTGCCCTTATGAAGGGTGGCGTTGCAGGTGCAATCAATGACAACACCGAAGAGAAGTTCACCATTCTTATTAACCCAGGCGGAAGCGTGGATGCAACATTCCGATGGACGAACGAAGAAAGCTACGACGACGTCAATGGATTCCGAGTTCCGGTTGCTCCTCCCAACGGACCAAACCTGAAAGAAGG
>Ga0194044_10002016_pt1 | contig 10205 bp, 7 predicted proteins | sample JunL4417m_MetaG_FD_155460 | JGI IMG/M metagenome (GOLD analysis project Ga0194044, IMG submission 155460) | Anoxic zone freshwater microbial communities from boreal shield lake in IISD Experimental Lakes Area, Ontario, Canada - Jun2016-L442-17m | ecosystem: Environmental > Aquatic > Freshwater >...
AGGGCTTTTTCTGTTCTGTAACTGGGGCCATTGAGTTCCAAGATAACGCAGTGGTGAACAAGTCGGTCTATGGCGGCTGCGGTAGTCATCGGATCTTTGGTGGTCCATTCCGATGCCCTGGACAGGAGAAAAACCAAGAAGCTCGCCAAAGCGAAGCGATGGTAAAGGGAAGCTTCACTTCAAAGGCAAAAGGAACCAGGACCAGATTGAGATCAAGAATCATCTCAAGGATTACTATAATGAATTGGTCATCAGCTTTTTCTTTTGGATAAAAGGAGTTGATACTGCCAAACTGGGGGGGTAACACATCCGTCCCAGCAAATGAAAGCGCTTCATGATGACCTTCTTCAGGACGGTTGACAGACACCCTCCTGAACGGATACCATTAATTCAATGAGGATTGCAGCCTTTGACAGACGATAGCCAAGAAAAAGATAGCAAGGAGCAAGAGGTTGAAGCCCTTTATCAACGTTATTCCAGAACCGGGGGCTGGCGACGCAGGACCCGAAGGTATTTCCGGGCTATTAGCTGGATTCTGATAACGAACATTTTTTCTTGGGGCAAACGCTTCTTTGACTTAATCATCTCTATTATCCTGCTGCTGGTTTTTTCCCCTATCATGGTAGTAGCTTACTTATTATCAGGCTGTTCTTTCCGTCGCACCCAACGGTTCGGACAATGGTGCGTGATCTATGACGAACTTTCATTCTTCACAAATAAAGGAATGGGCTGTCGGATCGTCAAGCGGCTTCATATAGCAAGATTTCCTGTGTTGCTCAACATAGTAAAAGGAGATATGTCCTTTGTCGGCCCCCTCCCCGCCTCTCCTGGAGATCTGAGCCTTCGGGAGAGGGCAGTACGCAAGCGATACAGTGTTCGTCCTGGTCTGATTTCCCCTTGGTGGATCCGACGGCGAGCCAATATTGACTATGGAACTGAGTTGGACCTGGACTCGCAATACGTGGAAAACCACGGGATTTTGGGTGACTTAGGCATTTGCCTGCGAGCCATTCCTGCCATCCTGTACGGCGACGGGGTCTCCACAGCGCCCGATGAGATAACCATGTTGGGGATCCCGATCAATAATCTCACCATGTCAGAAGCCATAAATACCATTCTCGAGTGGCTCAGTGACGAGGGACCCAGACAGATCTGCTTCGTCAATGCCGATTGCGCCAATATCGCCTATCGGAATATAGATTATCTGGAGGTATTCCAGGGCGCAGATCTATGCCTGGCGGATGGGATCGGCCTCAAATTGGGCGGGAAGTTACTCTCCAAGGACATAGTCCAAAATGTTAATGGCACTGATATGTTTCCGATGCTGTGTGAGAGTTTCGCTGGTACGGACAGGAAATTGTTCTTGTTGGGAGCCAGACCTGGCGTGCCGGAAGGGGTGACTGAATGGATTAAAGATCATTACCCGGAAGTCCAGATCTGCGGATGGCGCGACGGCTATTTTCGACCTGAGGACGAACCCGCAATCATTCAGGCAATCAACGACTCGGGCGCCCATCTACTTCTCGTGGCCTTAGGATCCCCTAGACAAGACTTGTGGATACGCGAACATTTGAAAGAAACGGGGGTAAGAGTCGCAATGGGGGTAGGAGGTCTCTTTGACTTCTATTCCGGCCGCATTCCGCGTGCCCCTTTGTGGATGAGAGAAATAGGAATGGAGTGGCTTTACCGGCTCATCCAAGAACCGGGTCGTCTATGGAAACGATACCTTATAGGTAATGGCCTCTTCCTATCGAGGGTCCTCTGGGAACGGTTTTTCCCAAAAAACCGGGAGGAGGGGTAGAGCCATGCAGACCATAGTCATTGCCCACGGAATGTCATCTGCCACTAAGGGCCTCAATGAAAGATATCCCACTCCCATGCTACCTTTGGTGGATCGGCCGTTTATACAGCACGTGCTGGAGTTCATTGTCGAGCAGGGAGGCACAGAACTGGATGTTGTGCTTAGTCACTTTCCTGAAAAGATAGAAGACCTGCTCGGGGACGGGGCTAGATGGGGAACCCGAATCCGATTCCACTTGGCTAAGGATCCGTCTCATCCGTATGATATTCTCAAATCCGTTAACGTCAACCGCAGCGGAGCGGCTATCTTGCTGGTCCATGCAGACCGACTACCGGAAGTGGACCTTTTGGCCCTGATCCCAGACTACCAGGACAAAGACATCGTCATGTTTTGCCTACCGGCGCCCCACGAGGCTGCCCAGATCCAAGATAAAGACACCTGTGTCTGGACCGGGTGGGCGCTCGTTTCTGAGGGGTTTCTTGAAACGCTCCCATTAGGTATCAATGAACAAAGTATGGAGAGTCTCCTCTTTTCAGCAATAAAAAACGGAGGACGAATATTCGAAGTCCCAAAGGTCTTGGATGTCAGAACCTACAAAGGTCTTCTGGATTCAAATCGCATGATCCTGAACAAAGAGTTTGAGAAGATAGTGCCTAGCGGTAAGCAAATAGAACCGGGAATTTGGATTTCTCGTAATGTGTCGGTTCACTCATCAGCTCGGCTGTCCCCTCCTATATTTGTCGGAGAGAACAGCCGGATTGGGAAAGGGACCAGTCTGGGACCATTTGCAGTAATAGGCCGGAACTGCATCTTGGACACAATTAGCACGGTAGTTGAGTCGGTAGTGGCCCATGACAGCCATGTAGGTGAGGCCGTGAATTTGAAGAATGTCATCGTGGACAAAAACTGGTTGGTCAATGTTCGGCTTGGCGCAGAGGTGTCCGTAACCGATAACTTTATTCTGGGCAGTCTTGCAGGGAAACATGCAAAGCGCAAAATCGAAGGTCTTATGTCCCGGGCAATCGGCATCGCCCTGCTAATGATTATATCACCCATTATGTTGTTGATAGCGCTTTTCCTGAAGTTTTTTCGAAAAGGCCCCGTCTTCTTCACAAGAGACGTCATCCGGCTCCCGGCATCTTCTGATGAATCCTTATGGCGACAGTTTCGCCTTCTCAGTTTTCTTCCCGATCAACCGGTACCATCACAGAAGCGCCGGAGAAAAAAAAGAAGGGGAGAGATCGTGGAGCTTTTTTTTCGGTTCTTCCCGGCACTGATCAATGTGGCGTCAGGACAGATGCGTTTCGTAGGGCTTGGCCCAAAGACCCGCGATGAGATCCTGAACCTTGGAGAAGATTGGAAGGCGCTTTATCTCGGATCCAAGGTGGGAATCATCACCGAGGCCTTTGTCCGCTATGGATCTGAACCCACTGAGGAAGAGCTGTACTCAGCCGAAGCGGTCTATTCAGTTATGGGAGGACCGTGGTACGACTTTAAGCTCGTGGCCCAGTATTTGAAAAGAATTTTTTTTGGTAAATCATAGTAGAGGAAAGCGGAAATTAACCATAGTCCTCTTCCGAAACACTGCGGTAAGCTCAACCCCATAATGCTCGTCGTGAGTGAGTAACCGAAGAATTTCTTACTGCTCCGAACTTTCTCCGCACACAAGATAGTGGACTACGATTTCGGGGGGACAATTGAACCTCAGAGGTAGGCCGGAACTGCCTGTTCCATTAGAAGTGTAGCCAGGCATTCCACGATAATTCCATTTTCCCCGGCAATATTTTCTCGCGCAACTAGCGTTAAGCCATAACGGAATATTGCCAGGAAGACAGAACTGTCCACCATGGGTATGGCCACATACAACAAAGTCGGTACCGTAGTTGAAAGCATCCTCGAGAGTCTCAGGTGAGTGAATCATTAGGATCCTCATGGCGCCCTCCGGCACATTTGAGAATCCTGCGCCATAGTCATGCAAACCATAAAAGTGCGCGTCATCCAACCCAACGACACAGAATTGTTCCCCGTCTTTTGTTAGGGTAACCGATTCATTTAGAAGTATTCGGATACCATGCGCTTCAAGTTTTGGAACAAATTCAAGAAAATCATGGTTACCCAAAATTCCATAACATCCATATCTACAATCCAAGAGTTTTGTAAGGGCCTCAATTTCTCGAAAAACAGGATAATAGTTCCCGTGGGTATGGAACCTGTAGTCGCCAGTAATGAGAGCTATGTCACAGTTGAGCGTTGAGCACAGTCTTCCCACAAGGGCGCCCAAACCTTCAAAAACGTCCAAATGCAAGTCAGACAGGTGTAGTATTCTTAGCCCGTTGAATGCCTTTGGAAGGCGGTTTATCTCAACACGGTTGATAACAATCTTGTGGGACTTGATGTTTGAGAATCCTCTTTGCCAACCACCTAAAAGCTTCACAATTTTACCCAGAAGTTCCAAGGCCCAGTCTAGGTTTTCGAAGTGGAAGTAACCCAGGCCAGGTCCCAATACTTTAGCCGAATGCTCTACTTGTATCTGAAGCCTCTTTGCTACGTAGTCTTTCCCGCACCGATCTATAACTTGTTTGAGATCACGCTTTTCCATCTAACTTTCCTCAAGACTGTTTCTGAACAGTTTTCCTCTTTTTCTACTACCCTGTCCGTGGCATTCCTGGGTTGCATCACCTCATCTATGACTCTAAGCAATTTCTTCCTCTCAACCGGTTTTGAGACGTAGTCATCCATGCCGGAGTCTATGCACTTGTCGCGATCTCCTTTCAGCGCATGAGCGGTCATGGCGACAATCGGCGTAATTACTCCGGACTGTTTCTGGTATTGACGAATCAGGGCGGTGGCTTCGAACCCGTCCATTTCGGGCATTTGGACGTCCATGAGAATAAGATCAAAAAATTGTGTGGTGGCTACTTCGACAGCCTGTTTTCCATTCAGGGCCGATGTGACGGAATGCCCCATCTTCGTTAACATCACGACCATAAGCTTCTGATTGACCGGATTGTCTTCAACCAGGAGAATTTTGAGTTGTCGTACCGCTTCTTGCTGGAGAGGAGCTTTCGTTCTAACGAATCGAGAGTTTCTGGTCTCTTCATCACCGATCACGATGCCCATTTCGTTCAGCAACTGTGACTGTTTGAGTGGTTTTGTCAGGTACCCGGCAATCCCGAGGTCCCTACATTTGTCTCCGTCACCAGACGCAAAAGCAGAGGTCATAATTATTACGGGACCATTAAAAGTGCCTGGGTTATTTTTCAGATGCTCTGCGAACTGAAATCCATCCATGCCGGGCATCTGTACGTCCAAAAGCAGGAGGTCGAATGTGTCTTCCTCGCTACGAGAATGGATGATATTTAACGCCTCTTGCGCTCCACTGCTCTCCACAGGCTGCATCTTCCAATGAGAGAGGGTTTCCAACAAGATAAGCCTGTTGGTAGGATTATCGTCAACAATGAGCACACGTAGATCTTTGAGCTTGTCGATTCCGTTCGGAGATTTTCTGCTTGTCGTCTTTTTGGGCCGGTTGAACCGAACCGTAAAATGGAACTTACTCCCCTTCCCTACTTCACTTTCCACCCAAATCTTCCCGTTCATCATCTCGACAAGACGCGACACAATTGTCAAGCCCAGACCAGTCCCACCGTAAGTCCGTGTGGTGGAAGTATCAGCCTGCTCGAAGGGCTGAAAGACTGTGCCGAGCTTTTCAGGGGGAATGCCTATTCCCGTATCGGCTACCAAGAAATGGAGGGTAACAGTCTGTTCTGAGACGGTTTCAGGCTCTACGGTTAAGGTCACTACCCCTTTCTCAGTGAACTTTATCGCATTCCCAATAAGGTTCGTTAAAATCTGCCGGACTCTGGCTGGGTCACCTTCCAGTGTTTCCGGAACCTCCGGTCGGATATGACATGAAAGTTCCAGGTCTTTTTCTTTATGCGGACGGACGGCAAGGACATTTACCGTTTCCTCAAGTTGATCCCGTAAGTTGAAGTCCTCAAAATTCAACTCAAACTTACCTGCTTCGATTTTTGAGAAGTCAAGAACATCATTAACGATCCCCAACAGCGAGTCTGTCGAATTTAATACTGCTTCAAGATACTCTCGCTGCTCAGACGTAAGGGGAGTATCCAAGGCAAGATCGGTCATTCCCATGATGCCGTTCAGTGGTGTTCTGATTTCGTGGCTCATGTTAGCTAGAAACTGGCTCTTAGCAATACTGGCGGCCTCAGCCCTCTCTCGAGCATTTATCAACTCGGTGACATCTATGAACGACTCCATTCCCCCTGTAATCAATCCCGTATGATCCCGAATGAGATCGGCGTTCTTCAAAACAGTCAGAAATTGGCCATCCTTAGATCTTACTTTGCACTGCTTCCTGAAAATAGGTTCGATTCGTGCTTGATCGTATAGACCACATTTAGTTGTACATGGTGCATCACAAAACACTGTACATGGCTGCCCTCTAACTTCCTCAGCCGTAAAGCCTGTTATGTGACAAAACTCGTCGTTCGCAGTGACAATTCTTCCGTCCAGGTCAACGGTAAAGATGGCGGTGGCGGCAGTGCTTAGAAGCCTTTTCTGGAATTCGTTCGCCTTTCGAAGGCCTTCCATTACCTTCTTGAGTTCCGTTATGTCTCTCGCAATGGCCTGAAAACCAGCTATGCGTTTACCATCAAAAAGAAGTTGAACGTTTTGTCCGATCCAAATGGTCTCTCCCTGCGCAGTCGTAAGTGGCGCCTCGAAATATGTGTTAGGTATTCTTTTTGCAGCTTGTGTCTGGTAAAAGTCCACTGCCTTAGACCTGTATTCAGGGGCAATAAGTTCAAGATAGCGCTTCCCGATAATATCCGGTTCCGAGTAACCCATTACCCTCAACGCCACAGAGTTAACGAATGAAAAGCACCCGTTAGAGTCAGTCTGATAAATGATATCCGTGGCGTTTTCCACAAACTGCCTGTACCTCTCTTCGCCTTGGCGTAGGGCAACCTCTACCCGACCGCGCTCCTCAATTTCGGCGCTGAGTTCCAGGTTCTTTGCAGCCAGTTCTTGCGTTCGCTCAATTACACGGGTTTCGAGATTGTAGTAGGCTTCATTGAGCCTTCGGAACATAATCTGGCGATCACGGGCGCCTCTGTAGATCAGGGCTCCCATGAGCGACACACTAGCCATCAGGGTCAAAACGACCACAACCCATAGAACCGAAGAATGGCCGGCAAGATACCGTGATCGCTGGACTACCGTGACAAGATACAGGTTATTCTCCGTCAGCTTCCTTATTGCCCCCATAAGTTTTACACCAGGCTCGCTGACGTCTTCCAAAGTGTCGAATACATAGTATTCAGGCAAGGAACTTGAAATTCCAAAGAACTTCTTTACGTCTATTGCCTGGATTACTGCTGGACCGACAAAGACCCTTCCATCGGAACCTATTAGTGCGCTAAAATCATTCAGACTCGCTTGTGCTGACAGCCCAAGCGTTTTTTTGAGAGGCGCCTTGTCCAGTTCCATGAACACATACCCCCTCACTTCACCCCTGTAACGGAAGGGTCCAAACAAAAATAGGCGCCGTTCCTCATTTGGTTCTGGTCCGTTTGTGGAGACAATAGCCCCAGTGGCGCCATCTCCCCATGCCTTAAGTCTGTCAGGAAGATTTGAAATTTCCCTTACTGAATCGCTTTTTGCTATAATCTCATTCTCGGTTAAGTCGAAATAGGCAATCCCAGCGAACGTTTGCCGCCCTTCCTCAGTTGTAATTTGTTGAACCCTGTTGAACTCGGCGCTCAGATCCTTCATAGAGACTGCAAGTCCGTATTCTTTGGACATCCCCAAAGCCTTGTTGTGGTAGTGCGTTGATATCGTAGGGCTTTTTGTCAGTGTTTGCAGGTCTATCATTCTTTGGCTGAGATACTCATCTAAGACAGCCGCTCTGCCCTTGAATTCCTGAACGAACGTATCTTTTCTTGCTTCGACGAGTAGCTCGGATGTCAAATACAAGCGGTACAGTACGTAGCCATTTACAGCGAAGAGAACTATCAAGACTATGGCAAACGCCACGATCCTTTTGAGGAAACTACCTTCTTCACTTAAAAAACTAGTCAATAACCACACCCATGTTGTAACTCTCAGCGATGCGTAACTTCAGGAAAATGCTTCTCGATCCCAGGATAATAGGTCTGAATCAACTCGCTCAATTTTCCGCTTTCTTTCAGTTCTGCGAGAAATTCATTGAACGAAGCCAGGAGTTGTGGAGACTCCTTAGATATGCCAAACCCCATGTCTTGTTTTTCAGTTATTGCCCCCAGAATTTTTATCTTTCCCGGGAATTTGCTGAGAGCGACCAGAGAGTCTGGTACATCCAGAATCGAGATCGCCGCTTCACCCTGGACTAAAACCGCAGCCAGATCGTTTAGAGAGACGCCTTCTTTATAAATAGGCTTTGAGTCGCTCAGATTGTAAAGGGCAAGGTCCACACACGTATTTTTGATGCCAAGAACGTCTCTACCTTTCAAAAGCAATCTGGTCTGTTCCACATCTTTCTTTGGATCCATGCTCGGCTGAATGGGTCTCAATGGCGAATCGGCCTTGGCCACAACCCATATTGCCGATGGGAAGTATGGTGTCGAAAAGTTAATAACTTGCTGACGCCAGGGGATCACTGTTAACCCATTTCCAATAATGTCGCCTTTGACGGGGACCTTTTCAACAACCTCGATTTTGCCACCTCTGAGCGCAACCTTTTCTCCGGAGAGATCGCCGATCACGTTGTCCCAATCCGTTCTAACATACAAGTATTTGACGCCAATCTTTTGACAGTAGAGTTTGATAATTTGAGTGTCCAAACCTTCTCCGTCACCGGTCACAAAATTGGCATAGGGGACCCCAAGATGCAGTAGTTCTCCCTTGGCCTTTATCTCTTGTAGATCAGCAATACAATAATTGGCCATCGCCACCCCAAGAATAGCTCCAAACAGTACTCTCAGCGACCCGATCATGTTAGAATTCCCCCATTCAAGAATGTTATATACTCTCATTATCATAGTTTTTTGCGTCTTAGCAACAAATAGAATTGTCCGCTTTTGTAGCAAGTCAACAAACATCGCTACTATTTTGAGGGCTCCGCAACAATGCCATTGGCGTCTCAATTCCCTGTTACCGTTAAAGCACAATTTCTAAATGAATCTATGTTGGCTATCAATTGAATTACAACGTAACATAGCAAGTAAGTAGACCAATTAAAGGTGAACCTCTGCCGTTGCTGTTAGAAGCCGGCACTTATTGTACCCCCGAACATCCAACTGCTCCTATCAAACGTAACGTTGGCCTCGATAGTAGTTTTATCCGAACCGCCAGGACTTACATTGGCTTTGGTGGCTCTGCCGTAGACCCCATTGTATTTGGCAAAGGCTCCCATCTGGCCCCACCGAGAAATCGGTATGGATAACTCGGCAAAGCCTTCCAGAAAATATCCGGACCTGAATTCGCGTGATAAAATTGCGCCGACACCAGAGTGAGTTTCCACGGCTTCCCGGTATTCAATTTGGCCAGGTAGCGTTGGAAGCCCTATAGCCCCTGCCTTCAAATTCGCGCCGTTCAAGAAAGTTCTTTCAACCATTGCTCCAGCGAATGGAATATCTCCACTTATAGTAAGGTCGGCTCTCTGGTTTCCGTAGAAGGTTAAAGGATTTTGGGGTAGGTTTTCAGGTTCCAGATAATTAGTCATGAAAGAATCGTAACGGAATCCCAAAATCCCAGTTACTGATGTAGAAAAACGGTACGTGGCTGCAACCTGAAAATTCACCATCTGGGTGCTCGTGCTCCACGTCCTTTCCGCTACTCCTCCTCCAGTTATGTTGTATGTTTCCCGTGAACGATAATTGGCCGGAAACAGGTAGCCAAGACCCATAGCAAATCCCAGGGGACTTGGACAGCGGATAGGAACTACTAGTTCCATCCATAAGCCCTGAACATTGAACGACTGCTCTAGACTCTGGATCTGGAACCCACTACCGGACGTATCAATCGACAGAGTCGTGGGTCTGTTGGGAAACATGTACCCGATAAATACTTTTGGCTGGACTGAGAACATTGATAATGAGTCAGGTCCGCAAGACAACCCCTGCGCTAAAGAAATAGTAGGAGCAATGATGGTAAGGAAAGTTCCAATAAGCGAGAACAAGGAGGCTTTAAGTTTCACATTCGCCTCTCGGAAAGCTATCAACTTGAAGGGTAAATTGCAATTGCCCCGTCATTTCGTGCCAACACAATCATCTTAATCGTATCCGTTCAGGGGGGTGCCTGTCAACCGTCCTGAAGAAGGTCATCATGAAGCGCTTTCATTTGCTGCGACGGATGTGTTAGCCCCCCGGTTTGGCACGAAAGGAGCCGAGTGCTCTCTGAAATG
>Ga0194044_10002018_pt1 | contig 10198 bp, 7 predicted proteins | sample JunL4417m_MetaG_FD_155460 | JGI IMG/M metagenome (GOLD analysis project Ga0194044, IMG submission 155460) | Anoxic zone freshwater microbial communities from boreal shield lake in IISD Experimental Lakes Area, Ontario, Canada - Jun2016-L442-17m | ecosystem: Environmental > Aquatic > Freshwater >...
CATGCGCATCCGTGACCTGATCCTTCCTGAAGACCGTGTTTTTTTTATCCTTTTTTCAGAGATGGCTGCCACCATCAGTGAAGCTGCGACCGTATTCAACGAGATCACCCACGAGCTGCCATCAGGAATGGAGAAGGCGCACCGTGTCCGCCAGATTGAGCATAACGGGGATGAGGTCACCCGCAAAATCTACGAGAAGTTAAACGAATCATTGATCACACCACTGGAACCCGAGGAGATCTCCCGGCTTGCCCCGGTGCTGGATGATGTGCTGGACCGGATCGACCGGGTAACCCACCAGACCTGCACGTACGGGCTTGCTGAATCAAGTGATGTACTGAAGGAATTCTCTTACCTGATCCTCCTCTCCACCACCGAGATCCAGCACGCGGTCGCAAGCCTCTCGGAGCTGGGAAAGCCGGACCTTGTCAGAAACCATGCCATTGAGATCAACCGGCTCTACAACCTCTCCATCGAGCTCCAGTCACGCGCCGTGCTTGACCTGTTCAAGACAAAAGACCTCCTCCTGATAATAAAACTCAAGGATATCTATGAAGGTATGGGCAGTGTGATGGAGAAGTGCAATGATGTGGGACATGCACTCAACGATATTGCAATGAGCCACTCCTGATAGACATGGAACCCATCATCCTTTTCGGGATCGTTCTTGCGCTTGCCCTCAACTTCGTGAACGGGCTCAACGATGCATCCCACTCGATCGCAACCGTTGTCGCCACAAAGGCACTCTCCCCGCTCAAAGCGACGCTTCTCACCGGCATCTGCAACATGCTGGGGCCGTTCATCTTTACCACCGCTGTCGCATACACGATCGGCACTGCGATTATTGCACCATCTTCGTTGACACCGCTCTCTCTTGTCGTTGCCATGCTGGTCTCGATCGTGCTGGTCTTTGTCGCCACCCGGTCCGGGATCCCGATCTCCAGCAGCCATGCACTGGTGGGAGCAATCCTTGGTGCCGGCATTGGTGCTTCAGGATTATCCGCAGTGGTACTTCCCTCCTTACAATCCCTTGACCTGGTGATACTCGGGGGGATTGCAGGTGCATGTACCGGTGCAGTGGGCCTGATCATTTTTACTGTCATGTTCAAAGGAGACTGGAAACTTGGTGCCGTGATCGGGGCAACCTGCGGGGCAGCGATCGCAATCCCTGTCCTGATGGTCATTGGTGTAGTAAAACTGAATGGAATCCTTGGGATCGCACTGTTTATTTTTATCTCTCCGATACTCGGCCTGACGGCGGCGTTTTTATTTGATATTCTCATCTCACATCTCTTCGGGCATTCCCGGCAGAACCGGATGCGCAGGATCTTCCAGCCCCTCCATGTTCTCGCATGCCTCTTCCAGGCAGCAGGTCATGGAGCAAACGATGGCCAGCATGCGGTCGGTGTAATCACTGCGCTCCTTTTTTCTGCCGGGATGCTGGCAGCATTTGATGTACCGGTCTGGGTAGTACTGCTCTCGGCGATTGCGATGGGGTTGGGAACATGCTTTGGCGGGTGGCAGGTAGTGGAAAAGATGGCAAGAAAGATCACAAAAATCCGGCCCTACCAGGGTTTTTGTGCCGCGACAACAGGAAGCGGAGTCCTTGCACTTGTCACGGTGTTCGGGATCCCGGTATCCTCGACCCAAGTAATTTCAGGCGCGATTGTCGGTGTCGGTGCAACGCGGGGGAAAAATGCGGTGCAGTGGGATGTGGTCAGGGAGATGATGACCGCATGGATAATTACGATCCCCCTTGCCCTTGTTGTATCTTTTGGAGCGTATTACTTGGTTGCGTCTCTCCTACCAGTACTTGCCTGATGGTAAAATCGCCACATTTTTTACCTCCCCTGCCTGATTATCGGTAGGGTTGTTATGGGTCTTCGAGAGTTGTTGATACCGCAGGACAAGATCTTTTTTGATATGTTTGAGCAGCAGGCCGGGATCGTAAAGGAGGCCGCTGCGAAACTGGTCATCCTGACAGAGGATTTCACCAATGTAAAAGAGAAACGGCAGGGAATTGAACAGCTCGAACATCAGGGAGACCAGGTCACCCATAACATCTATGAGCAGCTGAACCGGACGTTTATCACGCCTCTCGATCCAGAAGAGATCTCCCGGCTCGCCTCCACACTTGACGAGGTGCTTGATTATATCGACGGGGCCACGGAAAAGATGTTCTTTTACGGAATCGAGACGACCGACGTCCACATGATAGAACTCGCCAAGCTGATCCATATGCAGACCGCAGAACTTGAGAGTGCGATCAAGGGCATACGCTCGATCAAGAACCCGAAATATATCGAGGAACGTTGCATCGAGGTGAACCGGCTTGAAAATCTTGCCGACGACGTGCTTGCCCATGCGGTGACCGACCTTTTCCGGACCCAGCACGCGATTACAATTATAAAATTAAAAGACATCTATGAACATCTTGAAACGGCGACCGATTATTGCGAGGATGTGGCAAACGTGCTCTCGGACATCGCGATCCGGCACTCGTGAGGGACGTAATCGTTACCTGTGAGAGACCTGCATGCTGCCTGCACCGCTGATAATCGTCATCGCCATCATTGTTATCGCATTATTTTTTGATTTCACCAACGGTTTTCACGATTCGGCAAACTCGATATCAACCGTTGTCTCCACAAAAGTTCTCTCCCCCCGCAACGCCGTCGTTTTCGCTGCGTTTTTCAATTTTATCGCTGCATTTGGTTTCGGTGTTGCAGTGGCGAGCACAATCAGTAAAATTGTTGAACTGAATTATGTCCAGACTGAGGTGGTCCCCTATATCGTGCTGGGAGCACTGATAGGTGCAATCAGCTGGAACCTCATCACGTGGTTCTCCGGACTTCCCACATCGTCATCCCATGCACTTATCGGAGGCCTGACCGGAGCCGGCATTTCAGCAGCCGGGTTTGCCGCAATCAAATGGTCAACGGTCGGAGAGGTAGCCCTTTTCATGATTCTTTCACCGATGATTGGGTTGGCATGCGGGTTCCTGTTCATGGCAGCGATCCTCAATCTCACAAGAAAAGCCAACAAGCCCACAGCCGAGAGCTATTTCAAGCGGCTTCAGCTCTGTTCTGCGGCAGCATACAGTTTCAGTCATGGAACCAATGATGCACAAAAAACGATGGGAATTATCGTACCTCTCCTCTTCTCCATCGGGTATTTCGGCGCTGCCGCTGACCCGAATCACCTTCCCATCCCCATATGGGTGATCCTGATCGCCCATGCCGCCATTGCTCTCGGGACACTTTCCGGAGGCTGGCGCATCGTGAAAACAATGGGCTATAAAATCACCAGACTCCGTCCGGTTCAGGGATTTGCTGCCGAAACCGCCGGGGCGGCGACGATTATCGGTGCCTCATTTGCAGGGATCCCGGTCAGCACAACGCACGTTATCTGTTCCTCCATCATGGGAGTGGGTACGACGATGGGGGCCAGCACGGTAAAATGGGGTGTGGCACGGACTATCATCTGGGCGTGGGTCCTTACCATTCCCATCAGTGCGCTGATCGGTTTTGTCTCGTTCGCGGTAATTCGCGTGTTCATCGGATACTAAAATTAAAAAAATTGGATAAAGAGAGGCTGTTGCATAAAAGCCACTCGGGCCGAATGTTAACAAATATATCTTAGAAAGGAGATAAATGAGGGATGCCGCAGCACTACATCACTCGCCCATCAAGCCAGCAATTTCTTCTCCCTGTAGACATGCGCGAATGGCTTCCGGAAGATGACCTGAGTAAAATCATTCTGGACCTTGTGGATCATAAATTCGATCTCAGCCAGTTCTATGGGAAATAACGTGAGGATGGATTGGGCGCTGCATTTTACGATCCAAAAATCATGGTGGGACTTATTCTTTACTCCTACTGCCAGGGAGTTCGGTCGAGTCGGCAGATCGAACGATTCTGCTATCGTGATGTAGCGTATAGGATTGTAGCTGGGAATCAGCAACCGGATCATACCACAATCTCCCGGTTCTGCAAATCATTCTCTTCAGAAATGGAGACATTATTCTACCAGTTCCTGAAAATAGTGCACGAAAATGGGATGCTGAACGTGGGTGTGATGGCTCTTGACGGCACAAAAATGAAGGCAAATGCAGCAATGAGGGCAAATCGTATTCTCACTCCGATCGAGATTGAGATCAAACAAATGTTTAAAGACTCCCGTCGCATTGACGAGGAAGAAGACAAAATCTACGGTGATAAAGGAAATGCCGATATCGTTCCGGAGACCCTGAAGACCCACAAGAGACGGCAGGAATTGTTTGAAGCGGCAAAGAAAAAAATGAGCGAAGAATCTGCCCGGGAAAAACAGGATTATGAAGAACGGGTGAAACAGCGCGAAGAAGAAGAGAACGAGAATATTGGTGGGAAGAAGATCCGGGGCCGAAAGCTGAAACCCCTGGTACCGGATTCACAGCGAACGACGAAGATCAATACTACCGATCCGTATAGCCGTATCATGAAGTCGTATCATAATGATTATTTTCAGGGGTACAATGCTCAGATTGTAGTTTCCCAGAATCAGTACATTATTACCGCTGATGTGATGAACGATGAGAACGATTCCAATCTTCTCATTCCGATGGTAAAACAACTTGAAGAACAGGATTGTTACCCCATATCGGATTCTATTTTGCTTACTGATGCCGGATACTGGGGATATTTAAACTATCTGGCAGTGTGTGACAGTCCTCTGGAACTTCTTTGTGCAACCAGAAAAGAACGTAAATTGTTAAAAATTGACGAGTCATTCCGGTTCCTTCTTGATTTGAAAGATATCTGTCGCAATGTCGGCACACCTTTTTCCAATCAAACTATTCTGGCAAGTATTGCGACGGAACTCTATCATACCTTCATCTCTAATGGAAATTTTCCTACACCCCAATCAATTGCGCGTGTGGTTATGGAAGCCAAATTCACCTCTGAAAGTGCTAAAACTACTTACTCAAAACGTAAAACAATTGTCGAACCATTGTTCGGGTGGACTAAAGAAAATCGGAATTTTAAAAATTCCAGAGACGTGGTATTGGGATCTGTAAAGGTGAATGGAAACTTATTTGTTTGACCCAGAATATATTGAAGTTCTCGGCTGATATGAGAGCCAGAACACTATCTTTGGTCCTTACGGCAATTGCATCAGTTATTGATCTATTGGGGGTATTCCGCCAATTCTTGATTCTTCAGTCATTGCCACGAAGAATTTTAAATTAGGCAACAGCCTCTACAATGACAAGAAAATATCAGTGAATAACGTACTCTCGTCCCCTATTTTGGATCATCATTGCCCATTATCTGAATTATCCCGGGTTTATCGGAATACTCTTAAGAGATTCCCCGGTTACTCACTCTCCGGTCACCGTACACACAACCGTCCGCTCCCGTCCCGCATTCACGTCCAGTTCAAGGAGCACAACCTGCTGCCATGTCCCGCATGCGAGCTTTCCGTTTTCCACCGGCACGGTCAGCGAGGGGCCGACCAGCGCTGCCTTCACATGAGACCGGCCGTTGCCATCGCCCCATCTTTTGTTGTGGGCATACTCTGCACTATCGGGACCAAGCACCGACAGCGCACGGGAGAGATCGGCAAGTACACCGGGCTCAAACTCGATCGTGGTGAGTGCGGCAGTCGAGTGCCGGGCAAAGAGGTGGACGAGCCCGTCCTTTACCCGGCTCTCTTTAACTGCCTGCTGCACCTGATCCGAGAGATTGGTGATCTCCCCTTCGCGCTGAGATGAGACATGGAATGTTTTCCGGAACAAACAATTCACCTTCCCGATATCTCGTTTCCGGAACAAAAATTCATTCCTGTTTAAAAATGCGACATCGATCAGCTCTATAATGATACTTGTGTGAAGGACTCTGCGGGATTGTGGCAGTGCTGGCGTTCAAGAAAAAAGTGGTCGTGGAGACGGAATTAATAAAGAGTGATGGAAGAAAACCCCGTCAGGAGTTCTCTTGTTCATCTGCGGGCGGGACGGTCGGTTCCCCGCCCCCGTTGATCTCGTCAGCCGGGACCAGCGCCACGCCGACAACCCGGTCACCCTTATCGAGGCGCATGATCCTGACGCCCTTGGTGCCGCGCCCGATGATCCGTATCTCACCGACCCGGATCCGGATCACAACACCGGATGCGGTCATCACAACAATCTGATCGCCCGCTGAGACCGCCCGCGACTCGATGACAACGGCATTGTCATCACGTTCGAGCAGCATGTTCCTGACGCCAAGGGTCCCCCGCCCATGTCCCATAAAATCATCAAACTCCGTCCGCTTGCCAAACCCGACATCGGAGATCGTGAGGAGATGGTCTTTTTCCAAAAGGGTTACTGCCACGATGGTATCCTCGCCCCGCATCTTCATGCCCCGTACACCCACTGCGGTCCGTGCCACGACCCGCACCGTCTTTTCATGGAACCGTAGGCTTCTCCCAAAGCGCGTCGTCATGACGATCTCCTTGGTGCCATCGGTCTGGATGACACTCACCAGCTGGTCGTTTTCACGGAGCCGTATCGCGTTTGTCCCCACGGATCTCGGGTTATCGAATTTGTCCTGCGGGATCTTGATGACCTGCCCGAATTTCGTGGCAAAGAGCAGGTAGTGGTCGTGCCGGAACTCGCGGATCGGGATGACCGTTGTCACCACCTCGTCCTTTACGTTGAGCAGGTTCACAATCGGTTTGCCTTTTGCAACCCGCGAGCTCTCGGGGATCTGGTAGACCTTGAGCCAGTATACCCGCCCGATGTTGGTAAAGCAGAGCAGGTAGTCCTTCATGCCGGCGACAAAGACCGAATCGACAAGGTCCTCTTCCTTGGTTGCCATGCCGGTGATGCCGTGCCCGCCGCGCCTTTGGTTGCGGTAGGTGTCAAGGTCAGTGCGCTTGATGTAGTTTGCCGTCGTGAGCGAGACGAGCACCGTCTTGTCCTCGATCAGGTCCTCGTTGGAGAGGTCGCTGGTGTCGATCTCGATCCGGGTCCTGCGTGCATCGCCGAACTTCGCGGAGATCTCAGCAGTTTCGCGCCGGATCTCGTCTTTTATATTGGCTTCACTGGACAGGATTGTTGTAAACCGGGTGATCTCTGCCTCAAGCCCCTTCTTCTCATCGGTGATCTTCTGCTGCTCAAGCGCCGCGAGCCGGCGGAGCTGCATCTGGAGGATCGCGTTTGCCTGGGGCTCGTCAAGCCCGAATTTGGCGATAAGGGCATTGCGTGCATTATCGACGGTATCCGATGCGCGGATCGCCGCGATGACCAGATCGATCTTCGAGAGCGCGACTAAAAGACCGTCTAAGATGTGCACCTTTTCCTGCGCCTTTCTTAAATTGAACTCAGACCTGCGCCGGATCATCTCGATACGGTGCTGGACGAAGTGGCCGAGCAGGGCGTGCAGGTTGAGGATCTTCGGCTGGCCATCAACAATCGCAAGGTTTGATGCCCAGAAACTGGATTCGAGTGCCGTGTTCTTGTAGAGGTTGTTTAAGATGACCGGCGACATCGTGCCCTTGCGGAGCTCGAAGACGACACGTATGCCCTCCTTGTCTGACTCATCGCGGATGTCGGAGATGCCGTCGATTTTCTTGTCTTTTACCATCTCGGCGATATTTGCGATCCACTGTGCCTTGTTCATCTGGTACGGGAGTTCGGTGACAATGATCCGGTCGCCCCGGTTTCCTCCTTCAGACTCTTCGATATTCGCAACACCGCGCACGACCAGTTTGCCCTGCCCGGTGGAGTATATGTTCCGGGCGCCTTCTGTGCCCATCAGGAGCCCTCCGGTCGGGAAGTCGGGGGCCGGCATGACCTGCATCAGGTCTTCGACGGTGACCTGGGGGTTGTCGAGATACCGGATCACCGCGGCGCAGACCTCACGGAGGTTATGGGGCGGCATCTTGGTCGCCATGCCCACCGCAATACCATCCGTGCCGTTGACCAGCAGGTTGGGAATCTTTGATGGGAGGACGGTGGGCTCTTTCAGTGACTCATCATAGTTCGGGATGAACCTGACGGTCTCCTTGTCGAGATCTTCAAGAAGCGCTTCGGCGTACGGGAAGAGCCTGACCTCGGTGTACCTGCTCGCAGCCGCAGCGTCCCCATCCACAGACCCAAAGTTTCCCTGCCCCTGCACGAGCATGTGCCGGTACGAGAAGGGCTGGGCCATCTTGACGATCGTATCGTAGATGGACGCGTCGCCATGGGGGTGGAACTTACCCATCACTTCACCGACCACCCTCGCGCTCTTTTTTGTGGGCTTGTCACTGGTGTTGCCCATCTCCCACATCGCGAAGAGTGACTTGCGGTGAACCGGCTTGAGGCCGTCCCGGACATCGGGAATTGCCCGGCCGATGATGACACTCATCGCATAGTTGATGTACGAGGTCTTCATCTCGTGCTCGATACTGATCGGTTCGACCCGGTGGGTAATCGGACCGCCTGCCGGGGGAGTCTTATCAGATGTCAAGGTTCGTCACCTCCTTTGCATGGCGCATGATGAAATTCTTCCGCATCTCCACGTCTTTGCCCATCAGGGTCTTGAAGATCTCGTTTGCCGCCATCGCGTCCTCGATGTTGACCTGCTTGAAGATCCGGTGTTCCGGGCTCATGGTCGTATCCCAGAGCTGCTGGGCGTTCATCTCACCAAGACCCTTGTACCGCTGGATGGACACGCCTTTGTCGCCCATGGCAGCCGAGACCGTCTGCATCTCGTTTTCTGTGTACACGTACTTCTCTTCCTTTCCTTTCGAGATGCGGAACAATGGGGGTTGGGCGATGTATACATACCCTGCCTCGATCAGTTTGAGCATATACCGGTAGAAGAACGTCAGCAGCAGCGTGCGGATGTGCGCACCGTCCACGTCGGCATCGGTCATGATCACGATGTGGTGGTACCGGGCCCGCTCAGCGTCAAACTTTTCGCCGGATCCGGTGCCGATTGCCGATATGAGCGTCTGGATCTCGGCATTTTTGAGGATCTGGTGCTCGCCTGCTTTCTCCACGTTGAGGATCTTGCCCCGCAGCGGAAGAATTGCCTGGAACTTCCGGTCCCGCCCCTGCTTTGCACTGCCCCCGGCTGAGTCCCCTTCCACGATATAGATCTCGCTTTTCGCCGGGTCGCGCTCCGAGCAGTCGGCGAGTTTGCCGGGAAGCCCGCTGCTCTCAAGGGAGCTTTTCCGGCGGGCGAGCTCACGGGCGTTGCGTGCCGCCTCGCGGGCTTTTGCCGCCGACATCGCTTTTTCCACGATGATCTGGAGGACTTTGGGGTTCTCGTCAAAGTATTCGGTGAGCGCTGCATAGACGAGCGAGTCCACGATCCCTTTCACGTTGCTGTTGCCAAGGCGCATCTTGGTCTGCCCCTCAAACTGCGGGCTTGCCATTTTTACGGATATGACGGATGTGAGCCCTTCCCGTGTATCCTCACCACGGAGTGCAAGCGGGGAGTTCTCCTTGATGATGCCGTTGCGCTTTGCCGTTGCGTTGATGGACCGGGTGATCGCGCTGCGGAACCCTTCAAGATGCGTCCCGCCCTCGCGGGTGTTGACTGAGTTCACGTACGAGTATATCTTCTCGTCATAGCCCGTGGTGTACTGCATCGCAACTTCGATCTCGATTTTGTTGTCGTCATCTTTTCTCGTGATATCGATGGGGTCGGGATGAAGACAGTCCACACCCTCGTTTAAGTATTTCACGAATTCAGAAAGCCCGCCTGCATAGCAGTATGCGGTATGGTCGCCGGACCGGTCATCGTTTATCCGTATCGTTACGCCGGCATTCAGGAATGCAAGCTCCCGGAGCCGGTGGGCGAGCGTGTCGTAATCGAACTGTGTTGTCTCAAAAATTGTATTGTCAGGGAGGAACGTGATCCTTGTCCCGGTCATCCGGTACCCGAGTTCTGCAAGGAACCGGCGCCGGTTCTCCCGCTCGGTCTCGTCAGATGTCGCAGGTACCTTCGTGACGTCCTGCTGGCCGGGGATGGTAGCTTTTGGCGCGGTGCGTGAGAACGGGGCCTGGCTGCCGTACCAGTACTGGTACCGGGCGAGGAGTTCGTCAAACGTCTCCTCGCGCTGCGAGATCGCTGTTACCGGCTTCCCCAGTGCAAACCGCATATCATAGATGTTGCCGTCACGGAAGACCCGGGCGGCGAGCGATGCCGAGAGCGCGTTGACCACCGAGACGCCGACACCATGGAGA
>Ga0194044_10002020_pt1 | contig 10195 bp, 17 predicted proteins | sample JunL4417m_MetaG_FD_155460 | JGI IMG/M metagenome (GOLD analysis project Ga0194044, IMG submission 155460) | Anoxic zone freshwater microbial communities from boreal shield lake in IISD Experimental Lakes Area, Ontario, Canada - Jun2016-L442-17m | ecosystem: Environmental > Aquatic > Freshwater...
GTGTGAAAATGAATCTCCTTAAGGGAATATACCGGACAAGTACCCCACCGCCCCCTTCATGGGTCGATGAAAAACAGCCATTTCAAGACAAGATAATGAAATCATTCAAAACAATGGGAAAATCAGGTTACCGGGGCGAGTGACTGGAGGGGGGCGACGGGGTACTTGTTCCCATATATTAATGAAGTGTGAAAATGAATCTCCTTAAGGGAATATACCGGACAAGTACCCCACCGCCCCCTTCATGGGTCGATGAAAAACAGCCATTTCAAGACAAGATAATGAAATCATTCAAAACAATGGGAAAATCAGTATATCGGGGCGAGTGACTGGAGGGGGGCGACGGGGTACTTGTTCCCATATATTAATGAAGTGTGAAAATGAATCTCCTTAAGGGAATATACCGGACAAGTACCCCACCGCCCCCTTCATGGGTCGATGAAAAACAGCCATTTCAAGACAAGATGTTGAAATCATTCAAAACAAAGGAAATTACGTTATGATAACAATTTTGGAATTATTACAAGAAGACGGATTTAAACCAGTTCACGCGACCGCAGGTGAATGCGACAGCGAATGCCCCTGGTGTGGGGGGAAGGATCGTTTTTCCTGCTTTCCAGAGCAAAAAAATTCCAATGGCCGATATATGGGTGGCCGGTACGTTTGCAGGCAGTGTGGGGTGAATGGTGATGCTGTGAACTATCTTTTGAAACGACGGGGGGTGCCGTTTTGGAAAGCAGTGAAATATCTGGGCGTTGACGCTGGCGAATCACCCTTTCACCGTCCGTCAAATTTCGTTCCTCTTTGGCAGCCGGATCCGCCGAAACCATCACCTTCCGATACGTGGCAGTTTAGGGCACTGGCTTTTGTCGCACGATGCGTTGATCAACTGAAAGACAATCCAAACATAATGACGTGGTTGCGAGCATCAAGGGGACTTACTGATGAGACCATAAAGGCGGCGCGCCTGGGTTGGAATCCGACCGATATTTATGAGGATCGGGAAGCCTGGGGGCTTGAACCGGAAACCAATAACCAAACCGGCAAACAAAAGAAGCTATGGATGCCGGCAGGCTTGGTGATCCCACTGCATGATAAAACTAGCAATATCATCAGATTGCGAATACGCAAACATGAACCCAAAGACGGTGCGCGCTATGTGGTCGTGAGCGGCTCTCGCATGGCTCCGATGATATTCTGGCTAGAACAACAAACAACTGTTTGCATTGTGGAGAGTGAACTTGACGGCTTGCTCGTTCATCAGCAAGCGGGCGATATAGTCGCTGTTGTTGCTTTGGGCAGCGCACAGACGAAACCTGATTCAGTGCTTCACCAAAGATTGATTCACGCAAAACGAATATTGTGTGCGCTTGACTATGATTCGGCGGGAGCAAGATCATCGAAATTTTACAATCGTTACTCTGGATACCACCGCTGGCCCTCGTGCTCCGGGAAAGATATCGCTGACATGTTCGAAGCTGGCGCTCCGATTCGATTGTGGATCAAGGCCGGGCTGCGTTGAATTTTCGATTGAACGTTTCGATAACTGCCCGATATATTAGCGGGTCCTTTCTGGGAGCCTCCTGGTTACGGCGGGATAACGCCCTTTATTTCTGTGCGGGTGATGGAAATAAATGAACTGGAATTTGGAACCATGCCCTAAAAAGGGTAGAAAGACCATAAAATCAGTGTGTTATAGTTGCTTGTGATTACTACAAAAATTACAAAACCGTATGTAGTTACTGCAAATATTACAAAAATGTAATAAATGGAGGTTGTCAAAAGTGAAAATAATAAACGATATAAACGATAAAAATCAAACAGATATACTGATAAAGGCCGTGATTATTGAGGCGGAGGCGCTTGTCACCAGCCTGAAAGCACTAAAACGGGCGACACAACTCAACATTGATGGATGGTCGGTTTACGAATCAGGTAGTTTCTTCAAATCATCCAAACGGATAAACGGTAAAATTTGCTCGGTTCACCTGGGCCGTGTTTTCGATAGATCGGAAGCAACAAAAAAAATCAAGGCTTGGGAGCTGGCGAACCTGGAGCCGGATCAGCCCGTGGAAGAACTGGAAACCCTGGTGGCAGATCCGCCCGTGGATGATCCGGGGAACCTGGAGCCGGATCAGCCCGTGGAAGAACTGGAAAACCTGATAGCGGAGCCGCCAATGGAAGAACCGGGGAACCTGGTGGCGGATCCGCCGGTGGATGCCCGTGAATGCCGGATGCTGATTGACCATCTTTCTTGTCCTGGTGATATGGAAGGTGGTGAAAAATGAGTGACCTGATTCAACAGAAGGCGTTTGCTTTTTCGTCGATTGATGACGTGGCAACTCGCACACGGGTAATCGAAAGAGATATCCGTTTCGATTTTACAAAACAGCAAGTCGAATCCGGTTTGATTGAAATGGGCAGGATACTGATTGAGCAAAAGGCGGACTTACTGCACGGGCAATGGGCTGAATGGCTTCTCTGTAAAGGTGTTGCTCATTCAACTGCCAATACACTGATGCAGATTGCAGAGAAACTTTCAAAATCCCAACATGTTGGGATTATGGGAATCAGAGTTCTACAGCTCCTTTCCCAGGATAGCACCCCCGAATCCGCCCGAACCGAAGCAATTGAACAAGCAGGTAACGGTAAAAAACTGACCGTGAAAGAAACGAAGCAGCTCGTCGAAGCACACCGGCGCATTGACGAGCTGCAGAAAGAGCTTGCATCAATGAAAGATCAGATACCAACAGCCGATATCAAGGCAAAGATTGACGACCTTGAAGCACGCCTGGAAGCAGAGAAAAATAAACCAGCAGTCGAAAAAATGTTGCTGAAATCTGAAATGGCGCAGATGAAAGCCGACTTTGATCTTGAGTTAAAAAAGACGGCTGCATCAGGTGAGACAATACCTGCTGATTATGCAGAATTATCACTGGCAAAGGAAACTCTTATCCGTGACAAGGCCGCGCTCGTTATCAGGATCGAACAGATTAACACTGAGAATGAAAAGCTGACAGATAAAGTTAAAAATCTCAAAAAAGAACAAGACGGCAAAGTCGCCCAGGCTGTCAATCTCAGAATGCGGGAAATTAAAGATGAGTTTGACACAAAAGAAAAACAGCTTGCGTCCGTCCAGTCAAGAATTGACGCGCTCCAACCTGAGATGAACAGGCTCGAAAGAAAGGTTGGAGACTTGTCCGCAATAAGGGAATCAGAAAAAGAAATCAGACAACACCTTATGGGTATCTCCATTGTACTCGGTGATTTGTTTTCTGATGTCGATATCCCTGAATCTGCTAACAAAGGGTTAATGGTTTTGGCGAACGAAATGGCACAGGGCGTGACTGCGTTCAAAAACTATTTGACCGGAACAAAACACATTGGAGAATATCATGAAGAGTAATTTAGCATTATGTGAAGTAACTCAAGAAACTGACTTAATGGAGATTGCCAGAAGAAGCTCACTCATTGCCCACAACAGGCTGATGTCAACCATCACTAAACACGCTGAATATGTCGGGCCGGATGGTAAAAGCGCAACAAGCAAAGCGGGATTGGCAATCCAGATCAACAGAAAGATCAAAAAAGTTTTTGGCCGGGCTGTTGATGAAATCAAAGACGACTACGGCATTGACACTCTCATGGTTATCAGAATCAAAATTGATCGAGTGATTAAGTATGGCGAATCAGTACCGTTAAATCGTTTAGCGATTAAAAAACTAATCTACCAAGCTATCGAAGATGTCTATATGTTGATGAATTATCATGCTGCAACTATAGATAAAGTTACGGTTTCCCCATGATCGAAGTCGCTCTTTCTTTGTCTTGAAATAACTGATATGATACAATAAACAAAGAGGATAATAAAAAATGATCGGCATGGACAAGATAGCAAACTACATCGGACTTAACCAGTCAGATGTACTTATGCTAATTCGAGACGGAAGGTTAGAGAATGTAACTAAGAATCAAGAGTATGTATGGGTAGCAAGCTATTTTCAACTGTTTCTGTGGAAGCTGATAAATAGAGAGCTAATCAGAGCTATCAATGATAGCAATGCACCGAATTTACAGCGTAAAGCATTTATGGCACGACTGAAACGCCTATCGCTAAGAAACAAGGGACGGCATAAATGGGATTATACACGCTACAAATAGCAGTTTCTAAGATTGCTAATATGGAAGCTAATAATCAATTGACTAACAAAAAAGGAGAATACTATGAACAATGAACAAATGATGGATCGACGTTTACCAACACAAGCACAGTTATTGAAAAAAAGAGATACAACAGCAGGGATTGAATTTGACCTGGTGGGAATTGAATCAATCGAGAGTTTCTTAGGGAAACGATCCAGCGAACTGATGAACTGGAAGCGTTATTATCAGCTACCAATAACGAAAATCGACGGGGTTTTCTGCGCCAATAAATCTCAGATAATGGCGTGGTTGGAACTGCGCGGCGCTACCATCAGAACCCTTTCCGAAACTTTACTTGAAGCCTGGTACCGGCGTGATGCCATTATCAACAAAACCAGACCGGCCAAATATCCAGGAAAGGTGCTGCGGAACATCGGGGAGATATCCGCATTTTTTTCGATCCCTTTATCCACTATTCAGGACTTGGCCAACTTTTATATTAGCTGGCCTCTGGAGCCAAAGAAAAAACAAGGGTTTGAGATATCCGCCGATGCAATGCAAGATTTTTTCGACATAGAAGGGATCAAAACCGGGACGAACGAAAGCGGGTGCCAGCATGGAAGAAGTTGGTAGGGTTTTCGATGTATCAAGGCATGAAGCAGGGCACGCCTTCGCCTTCTGGCGGCAGGGTGGGAAGGTCAAAAGCGTTATAGCTGCCCGAAGTGGTTTCAGTGATGGTATCCCCCTTGATTGTCTTGGAATCTGCGGAGGTGAGTTTAGAGACAGTTCCTTAGTAATGAATGACCCTGCTAAAATCGTTGCTGAAAAAATGCTTGCTGTCCTATTCTCTGGCGGGATCGCTGATGGAAATCCAGGCTCGACCGTTGGCGATATGGGTATGGCTATTTTATCAATGGGTTGGCCGGCTCAAAAGTATCCAGTCCCATGCCGGGACGCGGTCGACCTGATAGAAAAATATGGCCAGGATATCCCTACTGAAGAACGAGTCAACTTCTTCAAAAAACATGCGGAGGCTTTTTCAGATATACTGAAAGGTGATGATGCAGAGGCAGCAGTCACAAAATTAACACATGCGCTGAATAATGCACAGGGTCACATGGTTAGAGGCGGTGATGTCGCAGAGATATTTGAGAAAATTTATGAAGGCAAGAGGCCCGCAGAAGCATTACCAGTCTATATGCACGGCGAGCCAGGTGATAGAATCGACAGCCCGGAGCGAGCATTAGATGACCTTCAATTTCATCTTAATTTTATGCTGAAACGATTGGACGATACAGAGCTGGATGATCGAATCGAATGCGCGAGGGTCGCAATTATTCAGGCATTGCTCAGGGTGTCTTTTTTGATGTAGTTACCTGATGACACTGACACTTTAGAGGTGTTTAATTGGTAAGAAACTGGCGATGTACATCGTATGATTTTTGTCTTGCTAAGGCGGCGCGAAGCGACTCTGAAATGCTTTGCGATGCTTGTGATCAGAAATGGGAATGTAGCGAAATCGATGCATCAGATCCATTTCCGGTCGCTTTACTGTTGATGGCTGTTTTATATCCAGAGAAAAGGCATACAAAACCATGCACTGACCGCGAAAACTGCGCTTGATTGATTACAGGGCGTTAAGGAGAATATCTATGGTATGTGGTGGTATAATGGCGGACTTGGTTCACACGGCGGAGATGACCTGATGAACTGCGCAACAAAATGATTGTTCCCCAGGGCTGGCCACCCTGCACTGATGTCAGTGGAAATCGTTGGCTGGTATGCGCTCCAGAGCCGGGCCAGAAACCCTATCAGCGTGAAAATCCACTTCTTTTCCATTTTTTAGGAGTGGATTTTTTTTATCAAATCAATCATTCGGCTTCTCCCAGATGTTCAGCATTTAAAAAACTGTCAATGGCTTCAGTGTGGGCGCATTCGGTCAAGAGTAAAACTTTCTTACCAAAAATACCCGAATAAACACTGTTATTATAAGGGCATAGGTTCAAGTTGCCACCTTCAAATGCAATGGCTGTATGTGGCAACATTCGGCTTATCCCAGATGTTCAGCATTTAAAAAACTGCATTTCAAATGAAATGAATAAAAGAAGTATGTTTACATTTATAATTGTTGACAATCAAAAAAGGGTTTGGTATTCGGGGGGTACTGTAAATTACTGTAACCGGGAGCCGAATCCGTCAAAATCGGCGTTTGTGTTTTATGATGAATACTTCCAGCGAATCAAATGCGCGCTATGCCTGTCCGTACCCGAAAGGGCGGCAGAGTCTGTTACAGGACTCCAGTAAGGCTACGGCGCGTTTTTCATTGGAGGTGCCCCATGAGTCAAATCCAGTCACTTGCTTCATCCCTGTTGTTTTCGTTTTCCCTTCCTGTCTGTATCAGTAACCTTCTTTTGTCCGTGATATGCCGTCATGGTGGGGAGGTGAACCCATGATGACACCTTCTTATTGCACTCAGAACCGTGGCGATTGCTCCACTTGTTCACTCATGATTGATGATGGTTTTGATTGTCATGGGAACCTTAATCTTCTTGATATACTTGAAGAGACTGAGGATATCCTGGAACCCATTGATGATGATGAACCGGATCATCCTCCTTATTGCACTCAGAACGGCGGCGATTGCTCTACCTGTAGCCTCGTGAATTATGGCCTTGATTGCCAGAACAATCTAGTCAGTGATCGGGGGGTGAAATCATGATTGATACCCTATCCAATACCGAAGCCGTCATGCCTGATATCCTTGATTCCTTGGAAACACTCTACCAAGACATCACCAGTCTTCTGGATCAAATCATCAAAGCGACACAGTGGGGGCAACATGACATCTAAGGACGATATGGCCATTTCAAAGAAAATGGGAATCAGCGTACTTGACCTGCATGACATTCTGAGCCGCTTCGAGAGGCTGGATGCCAGGGAACTGAACCTTCTGGCAATGCAATTGATTAATCGATCAGTGATGCAATTAGAGGTGAGTCATGGATAAAAATCCCGAACACCCGGCAGACATTATCAACCTGGTTTATCCTCAGCTTGATTTTTTGGCGGGTATGCTGTGTCTTAACAATTGCGAATTGTCCGGGAGCCATTGCCTGGGTTTATCCAGTATATTGACGGATATCTCCGAACAGCTCCAGGCAGCCGTAAGGGAGGTGCCAAAATGACCAAAACAGAATCAGTGGATATTGTGGATGCTGTCAGATCGATATATCCAGAGCTGGATTTTTTATCCCTGGTTGTATCTTTTATGGCGGATATTGAGATATCCGAAAAAGTAGCTGAAGGATTGTCCCGGATATTGGCGAATATATCGGAGGAACTTCAAGCAGCCATAAGGGAGGTGGATCATGATGCAGATATCTGATTCCCTCCTAAATGAACTTATATCGAATCCAGTTTTTAAGCCAGACACAAGAGCAATATTCTTCCTTCTACAGAACCCGGAACCTGTATCCTCTGATGACATTGCAGGCGCCACCGGGATATCTCGTAAGGGTGCCAACAGGGCAGTGAAGCGGCTGGCCGGGGCAGGATTAATCATCCCTGGTGAATTTCAGGCCAAAAAGAGACCACTCATTATCACTGGTGGGGGACATATCGAATCCTCACCAGTCACAGAAAAAATCGTCAAGGAATCTGGAATCCTTGCGGAAAGACTTGACCGAATTGAGACCATGATCGGTCTATTACTGGACAGACCGGCACCCGTTTCTGTCCTGGTAGAATCCACCGGGACAATTCTGTCCACAACGGAGCCAATAAATGGTCTGGGCGTGATCAACACCGGAATGACCGGAACTGCCCAGGACATAATGAGTCCAGTAAATGGTCTGGGCGTGATCAACACCGGAATGACCGGAACTGCCCAGGACATAATGAGTCCAGTAAATGGTCTGGGCGTGATCAACACCGGAATGACCGGTCCGGCCCAGGACATAAACGGGATCGCAAGTGACCCGATTGTAACCGAACTTGATGACGCTATTACGCGGGCGGGCGCGCGGCTTGCTGCTTTAAAAGCAGCTTCTTTTAATAAAGAAAAAGCAGCTAACAGCAGCTTTTCAAGTACTCCCGCGAGTATAGGCGAGGTGTTCAAGGGGCTGTTTGGCGTTCAGGTGCCCTCCGGGTTCACTGATACGGCGGCGGTTGAGGTCATGGTTGCCAGGAAGAAGGCCGGGAAGTTGGACAATGTGAAAAGTCCACTGGCCTATCTTTCTTCCTTGTCCGGGAAAGTACAGCCACCAAATACGTCGAAATCGACAGAATTACAGCCCTCGGTATCACCACCACCGGCAAGCAGTAACCTTCCTTCGGTGACTGATAACAGGCTGAGTCATGCCGATATGGTCCGGATTGATTCAATTTGGGATGCAATAGATCATTCACAATACAAAGAAAAAGCATTGGCAAAGGATCAGACCGGTAAGAAATACCCTGTACCGGTGGAATTGTTGGCCAGATCGATATTTAACGCGGAAATGATGGCAGCACAGGGAGGCGGCGCGATATGACAAATGAACTGAAAGATTGTGCGAATTATGTGCATGGGTATGGTTGGTATTTGAAGCCGATATATCACCCAGATCAGCCAGAATGTACGCCAACTGATTTTTTGGGAAGAAACCGTAAAATTGCTGAGGATCGGCTTTATGATATCGCACAAAATGATGAAATGAACCAGGGAGGCGCGATATGAATCTACCCGAAGCAGGCTTTTTGAGAGTATGGCAAATAGTAGGCGATGTTAAGCGAGGTGTTCCGCCGTTGATCCCGATATCCAAGAGCGCATGGTGGTTGGGCGTTAAATCCGGTCGGTATCCAGCGTCGATTAAACTCAGTGAAAGAACCACAGTTTGGAAGGTGGAGGACATCAGGAAATTAATACTGGATTATGGATAATACTATGCTGGCCAGTATCACCCGGACGCTGGCCAGAATCAACCAGGCGCGACGGGAAGCAGCGAGCTGATGCAAGTGTATCAGTTATCCGGCAAAGTATCACTCGGACGCTGGCATGACCAACAAATCCCTAAAGGGACAAAGGAGAGCCAAACACCAAGAGAAAAGACCCTGAGACGTATTCGGTTTACAAAAAAAGAGGCTGGATGGAAGAGAAAATGAGGGATGAACTGATTTTCGTCATTCCTGTTCTCCAGATTGTCGAACATGCTTTAAAAAGTACATCAACACGCATTGAGGAACGGGTACCAGACTTTACCTGGGGCGCTGGTTGGATATTGGGTAAAGTGGCGGAGCATTTGGAGCTGGCTGTCAAGCATTACGAGGATTCTGAATGTTCGGCGGAGAAAGCCGAGGTGGTGGATGAAGAGAGTTGACCTGGGCGGATAGCTTGATGGCTGTTTTCAGATAGTGACCTGGGCGGATAGCCCGATGGCTGTTGTGCCGGATAGCCTGATGGTTGGGGCGGATAGCCCGATGGCTGTTGCCGGATAGCCCGGTGGTTGGAGCGGATCGCCTGATGGCTGTTGCCGGATACTGCTACCGTCAACAGCCGGATCGTGATTTATCAGGCAATGGTCAGAACAAAGAAACGTATTACTTCCTTGTTCTGTGTTTGCAGCCTGGGCGGATCGCTTGATGAACTGTTGGCTTGATAGCCTGATGGTTGGGGCGGATCGCCTGGTGGCTGTTGCCGGATGCCTGGGCGGATCGCACCATGGCTGTTGCCGGATACCTGATGGCTGTTATCAGATAGCCTGATGGCTGTTGCCGGATAGCCCGGTGGTTGGGGCGGATTGCCTGATGGCTGTTGCCGGATAGCCCGGTGGTTGGGGCGGATACCTGATGGCTGTTGTCAGATAGCCTGATGGTTGGGGCGGATAGCCCGATGGCTGTTGCCGGATAGCCTGATGGTTGGGGCGGATAGCCCGATGGCTGTTGCCGGATAGCCCGGTGGTTGGGGCGGATCGCCTGATGGCTGTTGCCGGATACTGCTACCGTCAACAGCCGGATCGTGATTTATCAGGCAATGGTCAGAACAAAGAAACGTATTACTTCCTTGTTCTGTGTT
>Ga0194044_10002021_pt1 | contig 10195 bp, 7 predicted proteins | sample JunL4417m_MetaG_FD_155460 | JGI IMG/M metagenome (GOLD analysis project Ga0194044, IMG submission 155460) | Anoxic zone freshwater microbial communities from boreal shield lake in IISD Experimental Lakes Area, Ontario, Canada - Jun2016-L442-17m | ecosystem: Environmental > Aquatic > Freshwater >...
GAATCTGGTGACATTGAGTCAGTGGCAATCCGTCTATTTTTGGGCGACGAACCTCGGCTATGGCTTTGCTAATTCCGGTGCGGGCAAAGCGGCGAATGATCCGGTGCTGTGATGTGACGGCCGTGCCCGAGCCGGTGAACGTCGCGTTGGGGGTATTCGCCGCCGTGGCGTTATTGGTCCAAGGCCGGCGGTCGTGGCGGCTCCGTCGCCGAAAAGGGGGCAACGAGACAGGAGGCAAACCGGAGGTTGGTCCGCACCGTCCGAATGGTGCGTGCGGTTAGGCGAAACCCATCGTGCATCCCGGTGTTCAAAATCGTTATGGCTAGAAGCGTGCGCGCATTCACGTTCATCGAGTTGCTGATTGTCATCGCTGTTTTTGGGGTTCTGGCAGCACTGTTGCTGCCAGCAATTTCTCGATCTAAAGGGAAGGCACAGCAGATTCAATGTGTCAGCAATCTGCACCAGTTGGGTCTCGGCTTTTGGATTACCGTCGTGCATCTTCACTCCATCAAGGCAAAGCAAATGTGGTTTTTTGCGACGGCCACGTTGAATCACCGACTTTAACATTTCTTTTTCAAGACACCGGCGACGCGGCTTTGGTTCGTTGGAATCGCGATCATCTACCCCATCGAGATAGATTATGAAGCCGAACAAGACGATGCACACGAACCGCAGCCACGCGATGCAGTTTCAAACGTGCTGGGATTTCGGGCACTGGATTCGTTGCCAACGCCCGCTTCCAGCGGCGGTCGGTGATCTTCATCGATAGACGACGTGATGCCTAACGAGCGCAGTGGAGTGGACGCCGGGAGAGCGCTCTGTTTTCACCCGCGCAGCGTCAAGTAAAAGCGGGCGCGCCAGAAAGCAGTTTCTATGTGCAGCCTTCAACCTTTGACATACTTGCAGGTGCAAGTCCTGCCTTGGCAATGGATGGTTGGGCCGAGTAGCGATAGCAGACTCCGGTTGGGGGAGACCCCTGCTGGGGCAAGCTCTGCCGCAGACGACAGCCAAAGAAGGGAAGGTGAGGCGAACCGCCCGACAAGGGCAAAGACCGGCCAGCGTAAGGCGATAAAGCCAAGCTGGACGGAGTTCGTCAGACTGGCGGATCAGGCCGTAGTAGCGTTTGCAGGCGCGGACGTGATAAACCGTGCTGAGCCAAGGGCCTGTGGGTAGAGCCGCCGTTCCAGACGCCTGGATAAGAAATGGCCAGAAACGGGTGAACGGCAGATGCTTCGTCAAACCTTGAAAAACCTAAGATGCGCACCCACTCGCCGCCGCCCCAACGGCCTCGAAACCGACATTCAGGCCATATCCAGCCACAACATCCCTTTGGGTGCGACGCGGATGGTCACCGTACGGCATAACGGCAACCCAGCGGACTGCACCTCACGTTCCAGGCAAGATGGCGAGTTGCTCGCGCAGCCACCCGGGACGGTTGGTGGTGATGCCATCCACACCGGCGATCGCTTCGGTTCGGGCCACTTCAGGATCATCTACCGTCCAGGTGTAAAGTTTCAGGCCGGCGCTGTGGACTCTCTGCACAAAGCCGCTATCTATCGGGAAGCCGCTTTCCAAATCCAGGCCGTCAAGTTTGGCGGCTTTGGCCTGCTGGATTAATTTCTCGACCGGTGGATACTTTTTGGTTTTGCGCTCGGCTGCGACCAGCCACATCACCTGCAGATGCGGAAAAGCAGCTTTGGCCTGCTTCATAGTGTCGTAACCGAACCCGATCAAGATAGTTTGCTCCGGCTTCCTACCGGCATGCTTCAGAACGCGGCCCAACTCCGGCAGCACCTCCGGGCCGCACTTGATTTCGATAAAAAGCCGCCTGCCATCGGGAATGAGCGCCAGAACCTCGTTGAGCGTCGGGATTTTCTCCGAGAACCCTTTGCCTTGCCACTTACCCCATTGGCCCACGTCCAGCCGCCGCAGTTCATCGAAGGTCGCCGCCGCGACCTTGTTGGAAACGCCGGCGGTGCGGACGGTGTCACCGTCATGAATGACGACGATCTGGCCATCCCTGGTCAGGTAGATGTCCAGTTCGTCGGCATCAGCCTTTTGCTGATAGCCGAGTTTGAAGGAGGACAGGGTGTTTTCCGGCGCATCAAACGAAGCGCCGCGATGACCGATGATTTCCACTGCAAAGCCCATACTCGAACCGAGCAAAGCTTGCGTGATGATGATGGTTAAGCAAACGGATATTTTCATAATTAAACTTTCAATCTCTTCAATCTCCGTAACCGTGCGCCTTGGCCTTCCAGCCGAGCGCACAGACGAGCGTGCCAATAGACCCCGGGGTTCTCGCCCAAACCGACCCGGTTTCTGGCATCCGTTACCCTCGGGGCTGCACGTTCCATAGGAAGGCCAGCAGGATGATGCCAATGGCGGTGCAACCAACCACGGCCCAGAGCGCGGGGTCCCAGCCGTAGTGCTGTGCAACCCAGCCGAGGCCCTTGCCCTGGATAACCCGGCCAACATAGCCGAAGAAGCCCACAAAACCTGCCGCTGTGCCGACCGCCTTCTTGGTTGTCAGGTCCAGCGACATCACCCCAGAGAACATCACCGGAGTATAGACGAAGAACCCAACCACCGCGAACAGCATCATATCAAGCCACAGCATGCCTTTGGGCGTGACGCGGATGGCGGCGAAGGCCACCAGCAAAGGGATCATCGCCATCACGCTCACCCGCCCGCGCCGCCCGCCGAGCTTGTCCGAAAGCCAGCCCATCGTCAACATCCCCGCCGCGCCGGCGAACTCGATCACCAGCGTGCTGAAGCCGCCTTGAGCCAGCGATGCGCCCTTGACCTCTTTGAGGTAGGTCGGTCCCCAATCCACCATCGCGTAGCGGGCGATATAGACGAAGATATTCGCAATCGAGAGCACCCACAGCATCTTGTTCGGCAGGATGTAATTGAAGAACAACTCTCGCGCGCTGAGTTCCTTTTCGTGATCTTCTCTTTCTTCGGGCGGAAAATCCTTCTTGTATTCCTCCACCGGCGGCAGCCCCTCGGCTTGCGGGGTGTCGCGCATCCGCCAGAACAGGTAGAAGGCGCACAACGTCGCGATAACGGCCGGCACATAGAATGCCGAAGCCCAGCCCCAATACTCGGCGCATTTGGCAGCCAGATAGCCTGCGATGCCGCCGCCGACGTTATGCGAGATATTCCACACCCCGAAGATCGTCCCGCGCTCCTTCACGCTGTACCAATGCGACAACCCGCGCGTGCATGGCCCGTAGCCCATCCCCTGCACGAACCCGTTCAGCGTCCACAGGAGCAGGTGGGTCCAGTAATGGGTTGTCGCGCCAAAGATGAAATTGCACCCCGCCGTCAGCAACATGCCCACGGCCACATATTTCCGCGCGTCGCTCCGGTCGGCGAAGTAGCCCATCACCAGTTTGCCCAGACCATACGCGATGGCGGTCCCGGCGAGGATGTCACCAATCATCGCCTTGTCGTAATGCAGCGCCGCACCGATCTCCTTGGACACCGGCGCAAAGTTATTGCGCACGATGTAGAAGGTGGCGTAGGCGATGAATGCCGATTCAAAGATGCGCCAGCGGTAACGTGGGTAGAGCCGCGCCACCTCCGCCGGCGGCAACCGCGGCGTTGGCGGGGCGGGTCTAAACCACTGGAACAGTGGGCTGATCATGCCGTTGCTTCGCTTGATCTGAGCATTGCGGCTTTGGGCTGGTCAGGCAACTTCCGATCTGGCCGTAGCGCGCGATTTCGGCCGTCCGTTGGACCTCCGTCCAGTCGAGCAGTTCGGCCATCCAACCGGCGACCTGCTGCGCTTTAGCCGCGGCGTCCCTGAAGTAGTAATGCCAACTCGTCCGCCGCACCATCACATCGTCCAGACGCACGGCCCATTCCCTGCCAACGTAATGTTCCACTGTCCTCCGGCTGAGTTCCGGCGGCAGAATTCCGCTCACTCCGTCAGTCTCGGCCGTCGCCAGCAACGGCTCCTGCGCCGTGCGGCACCGCTGCACCGCCCCATTTAACTTCTTAACGATCTGGTCAACGGTCTGCTCCCCCATCAAACGGTAGGTGGTCAGCTTGCCCCCCGCCACATCCCACCAGCCCGGCTCGGGACTGTGGATGTCGTGTGCGCGCGATATGTCCGACGGCTTCCCGCTCGGGTCCGCAACCAAAGGCCGCAGCCCGGCCCACGTGCTGATCACGTCCTCCGCAACCAGCTTGGCGGCCGGGAAAAACTGGTTGGTGATCTGCAACACATAGCCGATGTCCGTGGCATCCGCCCGCACGTCGTCGAGCGGCCCGTCGTAGTCAGTGTCCGTCGTCCCGAGGATGGTCCGCTCTCCCCACGGAATGGCAAAGAGAATGCGTTTGCCTTCGGTCATCACCACGGTCTCGGGCACCGGCACCCGCACGCGCTCGACGACGAGGTGAATGCCTTTGGTCACGCGTAACTTCACCCGGCTGTGCGGCAGGCCGTCCGCCCACGGCCCCGTCGCGTTCACCACGGCGCGGGCGCGCGCTTGAAAACTGCTCTGTGTCAGACGGTCCTCCAGATCGCATTCCCAAACCCCCGACCGCGACGCGCCCTTGAAACGGCAGTAATTCAGCACGCTGGCCCCGCTCTTCGCCGCCGAGCGCAGCGTGTCGATGGTCAGCCGCGCGTCATTGGTGAAGCCGTCGTAATACCGCACCGCCCCTTTGAGGCCCCTGGCAGCCAGGTCCGGCACGCGCTGCAACACCTGCGTCTGGCTAAGCCACGTGGACTTCCCCAGGTTGCGCCCACTGCAGAGCAGGTCGTATATCTTGACTCCAATCTTCAGTTGCCAAAGCACCCAGTTCCGGTTGCCGCGATAGGTTGGGAAGATGAACGGCAACGGGTCTGCCAGATGCGGCGCGATGTGGTGAATCACTTTCTTCTCGATACTCGCTTCCCGCACGAGGCCGATGTGCCCTTGCGCCAGGTATCGCAGGCCGCCGTGCAGCAGCCGACTCGAACGGCTGCTCGTGCCGAAGGCAACGTCGTGTTGCTCGACCAGCCCGACCCGCAGCCCGCGCATCGCCGCATCCCGCGCGATGCCCGCGCCGACGATGCCGCCGCCGATGACCAGAACATCCAGCGGCCCGTCTTTTATGCAGCGCAGCGCGGCCCGCCGCTGCTCAGCCGGGTTGGTGCTCCCATTGTTTGGCTTCTGGTTTTTCACAGTGAACCTTTTCGCTGCCGCGCTGAACGCAACTGCTCACCGAATTCCGCCAGCCCGGACACCACCAAATCGGGTGCCGGCGAATGATTAGCCCCCTCCTCTGCGGTGGTCTCGCCGGTCAGCACCAGCACCCCCAGGGCCCCGGCCAGGCGCGCCATTGCCATGTCGGTGTACAAACGGTCGCCCACCATCGCGAGCTGACTTGGCGCCAATGCGTTTCGGCTCAGGATACCCCGCAACATGCAGGGATCAGGTTTGCCCATCACGACGTCCGGAGCGCGCCCAGCAGCCTGCTCCAACGCTGCACAAACAGCCCCGCAATCCACCAGCACGGTTGGTTGGTCGGTCGGGCATATCCGATCAGGATGCGTAGCAACGAATGATTTGCCTTTCCTGATCCAATACGCCGCGCGGCACAGCCGGGAGAAAGCCAGCTCCGTATCGAACCCCACCAGCACCCCATCCGGTTCGTCGCTGGCACTGTCCGCCGTCAGAACAAAACCAGCGGCCTCCAATTCCCCCCTCATGCTCATCGTGCCGAGCACAAATAACCGTCGCACCGCCGAGAGGTGCTGCCGAAGATGCTCGATGGTCGCCTGCGTCGAGGTGTAGAGCTGGTCCGGCGTCGTCGGGATGCCGATCTCGAGCAGCCGCGCAAGGTAGTCTTTGGCGCTCTTCGAGGAGTTATTCGTCAGGAAGGTGTGACCAATGCCCAGTTCTCGCAGCAAAGCCAGAAACGGCAGGGTGGATTCAAACAATGTGCCACCGCTGTAAATCGTCCCGTCCATGTCCAGCGCCAGATGGCGAATGTCATTTAGTCGTCGCTTCATCAAGCCACCACTTCCACCGGGCACTTTGGCAAAGCCTCGATGAATGCCTGGCCGTATTGCTTGGTCAGGATGCGGTTGTCCAGCGCCACAATGATGCCCTGGTCGGTTTTGGTTCGGATGAGCCGGCCGACCCCCTGGCGGAACTTCAGGATGGCCTCCGGCAACGAAAACTCACGGAAGGAATTGCCGCCCCGGGCTTCGATGGCCTCGATCCGCGCTTCAATGAGCGGATGGTCTGGCACGGCGAACGGCAGGCGCGTGATGATCACGTTGGACAATGCCTTGCCAGGCACATCAACCCCCTGCCAAAAACTGTCGGTCCCGAACAGCACCGAGTCCACGTCCTCCTTGAATTTCTCGAGCATTAGCGACCGGGGCATGCCAGTGCCCTGCACGAAACACGCGATGCCGATCTTGTCGAAAAACGGTTGCATCAGCTCGGCGACCTCTTGCATCAGCTTGAAGTTCGTAAACAGGACGAAGGCTTTGCCGTGCGTCAGCTTCACGAAATGCTCGATCCAGTGGATCAGCGCGTCGCGATAACCCTCGGCGCGCGGGTCGGGCATTTTACCGACCACGAACAGCTTCATTTGCCGCTCGTAATCGAATGGCGTGCCGACTTGCAGACTCTTGGCCGCCTCCGCCCCGACTCGGCGGGCGAAGTAAAGTAGGGCAGGCGTCCCGCCTGCCCCCTCTTTCGTGGACATGACCGGTTTCGCACCATCCTGGCTGCCAGACGTCTCATCCTGGCCGGGCAGGCGGGACGCCTGCCCTACTTTCGTGGACCTGACCGATTCCGCGCCATGTTGGCTGTCCGGCGTCTCATCCTGGCCGGGCAGGCGGGACGCCTGCCCTACTCCAAGCCTGTATTCGCCTCCTTTCAGACCCGCTTTAGTTGGATTCTCGCGGATGTAGCCGGCGTATTTTTCCAGTTGCGCTGCGTTGCGCACGATGCAGTCGAAGGATTCATCCTGCCAAAACTTGCCTTCGCGCCCGAGAGCCTCGTTGAGTTTGTGAGCGCTAAAGGATTTCCAGGTATGCAGGATTTCCTTTAGCAGATGGCCTTTCACGGGCCGGACCAAGACATGCACATGATTGGGCATGATAACGTAGTGACTGAGCACGTAGCGCTGGCCGTCAAAGAACCGCAGCGCTTCCTCAACAATCGCTGATCGCGCCGAGTCGCGCAGCCAACAGGCGCCATGTCCGGCGTCCAACCACTGGTGAAACCGCTCGGTGAACCGCTCGTGGTAATCCACCCGCTGTTCCAGGCTGTGTGGTTCGGGATTCCGCCGATGCCATTCCTCGAACTCCTTTTCCCACTGGCCCAGTTTGTCCTGCGGAATGGAATCGCCCAGCCTGAATGTGACGAAGTAAGTGCAGTCTGCTTGCCGCCAGTGCGGAAGATGCCGCGAATAAATGCCAACGGGATCCTCCGGATGGAATGGGCTGAAAAGTAGGGGAGGCGTCCCGCCTGCCCCCTCTTTCGTAGATATGACCGGTTTCGCGCCATGCTGGCTGTCCGGCGTCTCGTCCTGGCTGGGCAGGCGGGACGCCTGCCCTACTTTCGTGGCCAGCGTCGCGCTGGTCATGATGACCGAGGTGTCGCTGCCAAAAAGCCTGCGTCGCAGGAACTCGGCCACGTCAATCGGCGCGGCATTGAGCGCCAAAGTCCGTTGCCCCCGCCCCGTCCGCTCGACCCAATAGACCGAGTTCTCGGCGCTCTGATTGAGAAAGGTTCCAACCTCCTCGCGCAACTCGGCCAGCCGCCGGTTGCATTCCATCAACTCCTGCCCGATCTCTTTGTCCTCGCTCAGCTTGATCAATTCGCTGATCGCCTCTCGCAGGCGCTGGATCGGAAGCGTGACGTTGTCCTGGACCAGCTCCGGTTGGCGAATGCGCAACTCGGTCCATTCACGGCGGCGCGCGAGGGTCGCTTCGCCGCCGCCAAAGCTGCGCTTTTTGGCCGCCTGTTGCAGCTCCTCGCACACCGTCTCGACGTTCGCGAAGAATTCAGTGGCCTCTTTCAGCAGCTCGCCGACCAGCTTCACTGCGCCGCCCTTGCGCAAGGTGGCAAGCAGGCCCCTCTCGGTGCGCGGATTCCAGAGGCGGTGCAAAGCGTAGCGCACTTGACCACTGGATACGCTCAGCCCAATGTGCCTCGAAGCGACGTGTTCCATCTGGTGCGCCTCGTCGAAGATGACAAAATCATTCCGGAACAGAATGCCGCCTTTGATTTCCTCCGCCAGCCCGCCGAGCAGCGTAAAGAACAACGTGTGGTTCACAACCAACACGTCCGACGAAAGGATGCGGTTGCGCGCGCGCTGGAAAAAGCAGAGCGGGTGATCTTTGGCGAAATCAGACGGGTAACCGCACAGCTTCGGCGCGCATAGCCCGCGCTCGGAGCATACCTGCGCCCAGACTTTCGGGTCTGGTTCCACCTCGAAATCCGACAGGCTGCCATCGGTGGTGGTCTTGGACCATTCGTGAATCCGCTGCAGTTCCTCGGCTTCCGAGGAGGTGAAGAGGTTGCCGGCCTGTTGGACGGCCTTTTGAAGGCGGCGCGTGCAGAGGTAATTGCCCCGGCCTTTAAGCATCGTGAAGCTGAACTTGCCCGGCATAATTTGCTCGAGCATCGGCAGGTCTATCTGCGTGAGCTGTTCCTGCAGGTTGATGGTGTGCGTGGAGACCACCGCCTTCTTCTTGTTCGCCACGGCATACAGGATCGCCGGCACCAGATAGGCCAGGCTCTTCCCGACTCCCGTGCCAGCCTCGACCGCCAAATGCTCGCCATTCGTCAGGGCCTGCGCCACCGCCACCGCCATTTCCTGCTGTTGCGGCCGAAACTCGAAATTCTTTGACCGCGACAGAATGCCCTTTGAAGAGAAGATGTCAGCAACCTCCTGGACCAAGTCTTTGGCTGACCCGGCGGGTTGGGATTCGATGACGCTGATCATGGGGGATTCGGGACAGGCGGGACGCGCTGTCCTACGCTGGCCGGCGCACGACCACTTCCTGGGCGGCCTGATTCTTCACAATCATGTTGGCGGGAAGAATGCCGCGCCAGTTCGTGTTCGGGTAAACCACCGACCCGCGCCCGATGATGCTACCGGGGTTCAGCACCGCGTTGCACCCGATGTCGGCGTCGTCGCCCAGCAGCGCCCCAAATTTGCGCAGCCCGGTGTCGAACGGCCGGCCTTCGATGTCCACGGTGATATTGCCCGAAACCAGCTTGACGTTGGAAATCTTCACGCCGGCCCCCAAATGTGCCCGGTAGCCGAGAATGGAGTCGCCAATATAGTTGAAATGGGGAGCGCAGGCCTTGTTGAACAGAAGCGAGTTCTTCACCTCGCAGGCGTTGCCCACGACGCAGTCGTCACCGATGATCACCTGCTCCCGAATGTAGGCATTGTGGCGAATATGGCAGTTGCGACCGATGATCGCCGGACCTTTAATCATGACTCCATCCTCGATCACCGTGCCCTCACCGATGTAAACCCGCTCGCCAACGAACGCCACCCCCTCGCAGCGATTGTGCAGACCTGGACGCAGGTTGGCCTCCAGGTAAGCATCGATTCTCTTTATCGCTTCCCAGGCATAGTCGCACCCGTCAAAGATCGCCGCGTGCGCCGTCTCGCTCAGGTTAAACAAATCCACCGGCTTGAACATGGCGGCAACTTAGGCGAAATCGAGGATGCCGCAAGCTGCGTCTTGGTGTTGAGCCGACATTGATCTCTGGCAGCGCGGTCGGGTCTGAGGTATTCTGTGCCGTCCGAACACCAGAACTGGCATCATGCGAACGGTCTATTTTGATTACAACGCGACCACGCCCCTCGATCCGCAGGTGCGCGAGGCCATGCTCCCGTTTCTGGGCGAGGTCTGGGGAAACCCGTCCAGCGTTCATCATGTCGGACGCCGGGCGCGCGCGCTGCTGGACGATTCCAGGGACCGCGCCGCCAAGGTCTTGGGCTGCAAACCGAGCGAAGTCATCTTTACCAGCGGCGGAACTGAGAGCGCCAATCTGGCGATCTTCGGCACAGCGCGCCGGTTAAAATCCAAGGGCCGTCATATCCTCACCTCTGCCATCGAACATCATGCGGTGCTTCATTGTTGTGAGTACCTTGCGAAGAACGAAGGTTTTGAAGTCAATTATCTGCCGGTGGATCAAGCAGGGGTGATCTGCCC
>Ga0194044_10002023_pt1 | contig 10192 bp, 9 predicted proteins | sample JunL4417m_MetaG_FD_155460 | JGI IMG/M metagenome (GOLD analysis project Ga0194044, IMG submission 155460) | Anoxic zone freshwater microbial communities from boreal shield lake in IISD Experimental Lakes Area, Ontario, Canada - Jun2016-L442-17m | ecosystem: Environmental > Aquatic > Freshwater >...
TTAATATCAATTAGGCAAAGCCAGGTTCGCTTGCAAATTCGTTCGGACATAACCAATGATTTAACAATGGCTATGGGTAGCATTAGCTACGATTTGGCTAAAGCTTCATCCATTGCCACTCCAGGAGCTGCAGACGCAACTTCATCAACTTTGGTGTTTAGTAGTCAAGGAGTAGATATTTCTTATTGTGTGACTGATAACGTTTTGCGGCGACAAGAAGTTAGCGCCTGTAATTCTTCAAGCCTCGCGGTGCATTCGAGTAAAATTTTAATGAATCAGCCGCTGTTTTTTCGGTTAGAAAACACGAACACTAAATTTGATAAAAAATTAGTTTCACTTTCAGTTAATCTTAGTGCGGATTCAGCTGCTTCTACCACCTTGGGATTATATGATCAAACACTTGAATCTACCTTTTTACTGCCCGCTGAGCAATTTTTCACCTGTGGCCAAACAATAGTCGATGCGCGTGACGGTAACAGCTACCCCACGGTGCTCATTGGTACTCAGTGTTGGACTGCTGACAACATGGCTTATCTTCCTAGCGTAGTACCGAGTGCCACTGGTGACACCACTAATCCTTATTACTATGTTCAAGGTTATCAGGGCGAAGATGTTACATTAGCTAAAGCACAAGTTAATTATACTGCCTACGGAGTACTCTATAACCATGTTGCCGCCCGCACAGCCTGTCCTACGGGTTGGCATCTGCCAACTGATGATGAATATGCTATGCTTTCTACTACGTTGGGTGGCATCAGTGTCGCCGGCACCAAGCTCAAAGCAACCTCTACCGTCTGGGACGGCACCAACATCTCTGGATTTAATGCTAAGCCGGTGGGTGATCGTATGATTGATGGGTCGTTTTACGACCACAGTGTTAGTACCTATTTTTGGTCGGACTCGATAAGTGATCCGCCGTATGCATGGAGTCGCTATTTGGGTTCTGATTTTGCTGAAATATTCAGGTATGCCGACGATCTTGGGTATGGCTTTTCGGTTCGCTGTCTTAAGGACTGATTTTATCATAACTTATCTTAGTTAATTTTGGTTAAAATCGCAATAACTATGGCCACGGCGAGGAACCCAACTATATCAATATGAAACAATATACTAATCAATCTGGAATAGCCTCATTGCCGATTATTATTATTCTATTGTCGGTGGTTATGCTTATGGCCGCAGTCATGGCATCTTTAGCGGAACAAAACCGTAGTACCTCGGCAGATCAGCGAGATTCGGGGCTAGCACTTAGCTTTGCCAAGGCCGGAGCAGAAGATGCCTTGTTAGCCATTGCGCGTGATAAAAATTTTAATCAAACCTATCAATTAGCCTTAGTTGAAAATGGATGCAGTGCGCCACTTAATGGTTGCGTCAACGTAAGCGTAGATGTTGGCAGTAGCCCAAAAAAAATTACTGCTCGAGGGCAGTATCGCGAATATGTACGAATCATAACCGCTGAGCCCATGATTGATGTTTCCGGTGCAATTACCTCGATAAATTGGCAACAACAATAGTTAGCGATTACCGATTGAAATTACTACCTGGTTTGGTAGAAGAGCTGGATTAACCACTTGTTTAATATCGTAGCGCTTCGATATGGTAGTAATTATTTTTTCAAGCTCAACTTGGTTAATCGGCTCCGCATAGCTGATTTGACTTTTGTTAAGGGTGGGACGCTGATTGCCAACAGAAATATTTATAAAGCCTAGTGTGGAAAGCTGTGATTTTAGGCCGGAGGCAATACCGGTTTTATTCGTGGTATTAATAATTGATATTTTTTGTATAGGCAATAATACAGCTTCAATAGCTGAGCTTGTTGCAATAACAGAATCAGTAGTAGAGGTTACCAGTGCACTAGGCAAAATATCGGTAGGCGTAGAAGTTGAGGTCGTAGTGGTTGCTATTTCTGGTTCTTGAGGTAATTGAAGCTTGCTTACGATTTGCCGATATTCAGCAATGAGTAGACGTGGACGATCGTTGGCAGCGGCCTCATTAGTGGTAAAGGCACGATCAAGCGCAGACCAGAGATAGCGAGTCGATAGGCCAAAAACAAGCACCCAACAAAGTAAAATAAAGGTTGAAACTATGGTGTATTTCAAGCGATGCCAATGCAAAAAATTACGTACTGATGTTAAATTAACGTTGCGCATAAAAATGACCTGTTATAATTGCGTTAGAGTTATCGTTCCAGCCATTAGCCCCTGACGAATTAAGGGAAAAGGTATCAGTTGAAATAAAATAGGGTAATTTTTCCGTATCAGTAATCAGATTTTTTATTGAATCCACAGTCAAATTGGCCAAATTTAAACGGTATGGTACGAGATATATTTGATTATTACCAATGAGATGATTTGCTAAAGTGGGTGTTTCGATTTTAATGGCTGCGGCCATTTTTTGTTTAGCGCACAGGCTTTCAAGCGTGTCGATAATTTCTGAAAGATCAGAGAGACTGGGCAAAGCTTTGGATAACGGTGCGGAAATGTCTTTAATTTGGCTGAATTGATGGCGCAAACGGGCTTGGTCTTCTATTTGCGCTAAAGCAGCCGCATTATTCAATCGGCTATCAACCGATTCCTTGGCCAAGGAAGTGATTTGGTTTTTTAGGGTAAAAACAATTATCAAGGTAATAATTAAAACTAAAGTCAGCCAGGCCAAACTGAAGATAGTTTGTCGTTGTAGTGGTGAAAAGTTATTTAAGACCATAATATTTTTGCTGATTTTTGATAATAATCGTTAACGAGAAGGGAATTGCTGTTTTTTTATCAAGATTTTCCAAAGGCTGGTTTTGAACCGTAAATTCCACAGATTGGTTTATCTGGGCGATTAGATTATTTAATGCTGATCTGGTGTTGGCAGTGCCAATAAGGGTAACAACCGAGTTTACTTTGTCTGATTGCCCTTGATTGATAATAATGTCTTTGGAAATTAGTGGCTGTAAATCGCCAATCAGTAGACTGAAATTTGTACCCGAGCGCATAATCTGATTAAAAAAAGAAACATTATCATTAAAATCCTTTGGTGATAGCTGTTCAAGGCCACCTTTGACAGAAGTTATACTATTTAGTCGCTGCACTTCAACCAGCTGACTTAAAAAAAGCCAGGTTAAAGCGAACACTGATACCAATAAAAAGGCGAGTAACGTTGAAACGCGAGTATAAAACGTCCAGAGTGAGCTGGCTAGTTTTTGAGCATAAGCCATTTGAGTGCTAATTTCGGTAAGGCTAATATTATTGTCTTGTTGTCTCGGGGAGATGCCTCTCATGGCCGCACCAAAAGCCACCGCCCATTTCTCGGTTAACTTAGTTTGGTCTTCGATGATTGGCAGTAACTTAATGGTGGTAAAATTTTGTTTGGTTTTTTGGGTATTGTCTTCTGTGATGCAGAAATAATCATGTAGGGGTGCGTTTTCACTCTCGGCAAACTTTGCCAATCGGCCTAGATCTTCTCCAATATGCGCATCGGTATTATTTTCTTTAGAAACGACATGATTGAGCCAGGGAATAGCACCCTTAAATAAGCTTAAACTGGTTGTATTGTGTCCGCGAAAGATTCCTAACCAGCTACTGCCGCTCGGCAGTACAATAGATCGAGCCAGGCTTAAGCCATGATATTCAATCGCCACGATATGAAAACCTGCTTGGCTAAATATATTACGGATAATATCAATTTTTTGACGTTGGGCAGTAGCTATGATTGCCAAAGTTTGTGTTGGTAGATTATAGCGTTGCCAAGAAACATAGAGCTCTTGTGGTGGTAGTGGTAGATGAAAGTTGGCAGTCAAACTGATTGATTCTTCAAGCTGGGTGTCGTCAATTATCTGAGGTAATACAAGCTGTTTTTGGTAGACAAAATCGTTGGGTATGGAGAGAATAATTAATCGCGAAAATTTTTTAGTCTTTTCCGCCAGATTAGCTACGCTAGTCTTAAGATTTTCGGGATTGATTATCTGGTCGCCTACTAAATCGGTGTCACTAATCGGCTCAAACGCTTGAGTGGCTAAGTTTGTTTTGCCTTGACGGTTATTTTTTAGCAAAACAAAACGTAATCCAGTGTCGCTAAGTTCGACGCCGGCGATTGCCTCGGTTGGAATAAAAATATTTGACCAGTGCATAAGTTGATGTCTGAATATTATACCATAAAAAGACCCAGCATGGTAACTGGGTAGTCAAGGTGATTATTATTGTGGTATGCTAATTAGGCAAAGAAAATAAAATGAGCCAATAGGCTAAGACAAATACCTAAAATACCACCTACTAAAACCTGTATCGGGGTGTGACCAATTTTTTCCAAAACATGCGGGTACGGTTTTTCTAGCACGTCATCGCTTTTTAATTCCTTAACCATAACATTCAGCATGTGGGCGTGCTGGCCAAGATACCGGCGCAAGCCGATAGCATCTCGAATAATGAGGACGGCCAAAATAAATGAGATGGCAAAATATGGCGAAGCAACACCTTGAGTTAAGGCAGCTGTCGTGGCAAGACTGGTCATCATGGCGGTGTGGCCTGAGGGCATGCCAGAATAGGCAGCAATGTTTTTTAGACTCGGCTGGCTGTGATTGCTGGGGATAAAAAATTTAGCCACTTGAGCAATAAGGGCAGAGGCAAGGGGGACGATTAATAATTCTAGATTATTCATATGGAATTTATTTATGCGATTTGTTTGGGGGTGGTGCAGGGTTTAACTGAGTTTTTGCCAGTTTCAAGCTCGGGACATTTAATATTGTTACACCAATGGTTGCCAATTGGCTTAGCCGATCAAATGAGTTTTGATGTAGTTTTGCACCTCGGTACTCTAGTAGCGGTAGTTTGGCTATTTTGGTCAGATCTGAGGCAAGTAGCTCGGGATTGGCTAACAAGCTTTACCCCAGGACAATCCAACCGCGGACGAGTTGGGTGGTTAATAATTATTGCTACAATTCCCGCTGCTTTACTGGGGGCGTTATTTGAAAATAAAATCGAAGCTGCTCTTCGTTCGCCCATATTGGTAGCCATTATGCTCGCCTTGGTTGGTGGGTTATTATTGTGGGCAGAACGAATTGGCAAACAAAGCCGTAATTTTTCCGAGCTAAGTTTTGCGGAGTCGCTCGGCTTGGGTTTTGCTCAAGCCTTGGCTTTGGTGCCTGGCACCTCTCGGAGCGGTATTATTACTATAGCAGGAATGTGGCTAAAATTAAAGAGGGAAGAGGCCATCCGTTTTGCTTTTTTATTAAGTGTACCAATTATTGCCGGGGCAAGTCTGAAAAAAATTCCGACGTTATGGCATGAACAACTATCTAGTCATCAGTGGTTGGTGCTTGGAGTGGGCTTCTTAAGCGCCTTGTTGGCCGGTTTTTTAGCTATTCGTTTTTTACTGCGCTATGTTCAGAACCATTCATTAAATATTTTTGCCTATTATCGTTTCGCTTTGGCTGCAATAATTTTGTTGTTATCGATTTTAAAAATATAATTTTTATTTACCCTTAATTATGGTATAATAATTGATATGAAATTAATTATCTTAGCGGGTGGCTCGGGTACACGCTTGTGGCCGGTATCACGTAAAAACACCCCCAAACAAACCAACGCTATCTTGGGCGAAAAGACATTATTGGAGAAGACGTACGACCGGCTTCGTCGAGGTTTTGAACCCGCGGATATTTATATTGCCACCAATCAAGCACAAGCCGAATTAATCCAGCAAATGATTCCGGAATTGCCAGCCGATCATTATATTGTTGAGCCGTGTCGACGGGATACGGCGGCAGCCATCGGCCTGGCGATGAGTCGGGTATACAGCGAAGACCCCAATGCAGTATTTGTTGATATTTATTCAGATCATTATATAAAAGATGAAGCTGATTATTTAAATAAATTGCGCTTGGCAGAAAAAGTGTTACAGCAATCACCAGAATGCGGTGTTTTAATTGGCATTAAGCCAACCTATCCCGAAACAGGCTATGGCTATATTAAGATGGGTGAAGAATGGGCAGATATTGAAAAAACCAAAATTTTTCAGATCGATGCCTTTAAAGAAAAACCAGACCTTGAAACCGCTCAGCAATATTTTGAACAATGGGAGTATCTTTGGAATATTGGGTGTTTTATGTTTAGGGTTGATCGATTATACGAACTTTACCGTCAGCATCTTCCCGAAATGGCCGCGCATCTTGATGTAATTACTGCTGCCTGGGGTAAACCAAATCAAGCGGAAGTTATTGTTGCCGAATTTGAGAAAATTGAGCCCATTTCTATGGACTACGGTATTATCGAAAAAGCCAGTAATTTATTAGTGATTCCGGCCGACTTCGGCTGGGCAGATGTCGGTCATTGGCGCACGGTTAAAGAAGTGTTAGCCAGCGAGCCCAAGGATAATGTTTTAAAAGGCAATGTTGTGGAGGTTAATAGTGAGGGTAACCTGGTCTATAGTTATACCGATAAGTTAATTACTTTAGTTGGAGTAAAGGACATGGTTGTAATTGATATGCCCGATACCTTATTGATTTGTCCGCAGGAAAAAGCTCAAGACGTGAAGCAATTAGTGGATAAGTTAAAAAATTTGGGCGAAGAGCAGTATCTTTAGTTTTTATGCGCATTGTAGTTAAAATAGGATTGATAATTTTTAGTGTCATTGTTTTTTTTGGTGTTTTAAGTGCAGGTTTGTTGTGGTGGCAATTAAATCATCGTCCGAGCGTAGCCAAGCAAGAGTTGAAAACAATTACTATTCCGCGCGGGGCAGGGGTTGAACAGATCGGAGCACTACTTGAAGAAAAAGGAATCATTACTTCGCCGTGGTTGTTTAAATTAGCCGTCCGTTATAGCGGAGAAGCTCAACGTTTACAGGCGGGACAATATGTTTTGCCAACTGGTTTAAGTCTATTAGAACTGGCAACTAGGTTCAGTCAAGCTAAGCGCGAACAAGTAAAGGTAATACTTCGGGAAGGGGAGAGTTTGCGTGATTTAGCTAAGACACTTAATGCAGACAACGTAGTGGCTAGCTCGACTTTTTATCAGGTTGTAGGTCTGCCTTTGGTTGATTACCGCACAATTAGTAGTAACGTGACGCCTTGGCCTAGAAATTATAGTAAAGAGTTTAATTTTTTAGCCGACAAGCCCGAGTATTTTGGTCTCGAAGGCTATCTATTTCCTGATACCTACAATTTTGATCAGAATAGTCAGCCCGAGCAAGTGTTATTTAAAATGTTAAATAATTTTGAGCGCAAGGTTACGCCAGAAATGCGCCAAGCAGTGGCCAGTCAAGGTAAGACACTTTGGCAGACAATTATAATGGCCTCGATTGTGGAAAAGGAAGTTCGCGATCCGGAAGAGATGAAATTAGTTGCCGATTTGTTTTGGCGACGAATTGCCAGAGGGCAGGCGTTGCAATCCGATGCCACACTCAGTTATTTTTTAAATGATACGGTGGCGGCGCACTCGGGCGCGGACCTGGAAACAGATACACCATATAATAGTTATAAATACACCGGCTTACCGCCGACGCCGATTGGCAACCCTGGTTTAGCTGCCATTACTGCAGCCATTTATCCCACCGCCAACCAATATAATTATTTTTTAAACGATTTGACTACAGGTAAAACCTATTTTGCCAAAACCTACGCCGAGCACATTAGCAATAAACAAAAATATTTAAAATAACCTATGTTCGACCAGTTGCCGAGCAATCAAAATTCATCGCCGTATTCCGGCGATGATCGCAAGCAAAATAAACTCTTATATATTTTGGTAGGTTTAATTGTTGTTGGCTTAGTGGTAGCCGCAGTAGTGGTTACCCAAAAATTAATTTCTTCCGCTAATCTAAAACCCGTACCAATTATTGTTATCAAACCAGTTGCTTCTTCGACTGGAATTTTGCCAACAAATCAGAACGCTACTTCAACTTTTGACGACTCAACCGATTTTAACACCTTGAAAGCCGAGGCGTTATCCTTTGGTCAGTTTTATATGGCACCAACCAGTACCTGGAAAGACAAAGGCACACCCATCACATTACCCCTTGAGGCAAAAAAGGATATTGCCAATTATTATGACTTTACCCGTAAAATAGATTTGCCGGCAACGGTTTTAATGCAAATCAATCAAAATGGTGCAGCGTTGATTGATACTCCATTTGTAGCTAACGATTTTACCTCTTTTGTGGCAATGGCTAGAGATCGTAATTTACCCCAGATGGTCTCAAGCGATTATATGTTGTGGTATTATCAAAACACAATGAAACAGATTTTTACTGATATCAAGGCTAATACTTTTTATTATGATCTGTGGCGGATAAATTATGACTATTTTACCCCGGCCATTGCTCGGTATCGCAGCAATCAACAAAAAGTCGGTTTGGTTAATGACCCTGCCTTCGAAGCCCAGCGTCGGGCGGCTGCTTTTTTTGCGGTCGGCCTCGAACTCTTAAAACCGAAAAAAAATCAGCTTACCGATCAGCCAATCAGCCCAGAAGGGAAATTTACTCCAGCCGAGCAAATGAAATTGCGTTACGATGTGCCTGAATATTTGGCTACGGATGTGGAAAAAGAATTAAAATTAATTTATGAGGCTAAAAGCGAGGTAAAATCACCGGTTTTGCTGTATCGTCGCAACTATAAAGAGTTTGTGATTCCAGCCGAATTAAAAAATAATCCTAAGCAGGCAAATTTTTATTTAGCAATTCGTTGGCTGAACTCAAATTTTCCATTATACAATCAAAGCGACACTTGCGAGAATTGTTTGCTTGATGCAAATGACTGGTTAATTAATCTTATCTCGAACATTTATATTACCAATGATTTTGCCAAAGATCAGGCGTTAAAAAATCGTTGGGCTAGGGTGTATAAAGTGTACGCCTATTTTTCCGGTTTGCGAAAAGATTTAACCTTTCTACATTATGCGCAAGTCATGGAAAATTTATATGGCAAAGAGTATAATCCGGCCACTGTTTTTCCGTTGGGTGCGAAACGGGCCACTGCTGAGGCTGAGGCTAAAATAATCCAAACTGCAGTGGCGGACTTGGGTAAATTTAGTGCGCTAGAAGGCGCCTATGATCGAGACAATACGAGCACCATACCACTAATTGGTATGCGTTTGTTGCAGACGGATTACTGGCCAGATGATTACATCGCCAAACAACTTAATTATCCACAAGTTGGTACCTATCAAATGGAAACCAAGGAGCGAGCTACCTTGCTAAACACTACCAGGTGCGGTAAGCAATCTGGGGATAGCACAATTTATATCCGCTGCTTAAGTTCCGGGGTTGATATTATGAATATTTTATCACCAAATGTTTCCAGTCAATATTTTATGGAAAATTCTTCCTATGAGGGGTATAGCAGTCAAATCGAAGCGATGCGGCAAGAACTAAGAAATTTTAATGTTTCCAGTTGGCACTCTTCTGATTATTGGAATTATTTAAACTTAACGGCCAAAACCATATTACCGCTCAAGCAGTATCAGGCTCCTATAAATATGTCTAATCAATTTTGGATTGATAATCAATTACGATTAGGCTTGGTCGGTTGGTTAAACCTACGATTGCCACTGGACGATGTCACCTTAAATGGAGCCAAGCTTAGTCCAGAAATGCCAGATGAAAGCCCAATTTTTATTGAACCAAACCCGGAGTTAATGGACGAACTATACGCTAGTACAAAAATGGTGGATCGGATGTTGGTTACATTGCGATTAGTCAAGGAATTAGATTCAACCGCAAAAAAATTAACCGATTTAGAAAATGATTTAACACTTGCCAAAGAGCTTATGGTAAAAGAATTAGCCGGAGAAACATTAAATTCAAGCGATCAGTCTGCTTTGTTTACTATGGCAACTAAGTTTACCTTAATTAAAGCAGGTAGAAAGTCTAATGCAAAATTTAGCGGTAAAAAAGCCATTACCTATTCAATAGACAAATTGAAATCAACTATTTTAGTCGCCAAGAACAAGGATAAACCATTTTTAATGATTATGCCAGTTATTAATTACAAAGAAACGGCAAATTAAAATTATTTGTTAAACTTCTCCTTTCTTGCTATAATATAGTCAAATATTATATCGTTAATGACTCCTAAAAAATACTACCTCGCCATAGTTTCTCTGCTTGCTGTTTGTCTGACAGCTGGCATTTTTTTTGTGGTAAAGCACCATTCCTTAGCTGACACTCTCTCACCCGATGCCATCGGCATCCGGGTATTACCCAATCCCGACCGGGTGAG
>Ga0194044_10002024_pt1 | contig 10188 bp, 5 predicted proteins | sample JunL4417m_MetaG_FD_155460 | JGI IMG/M metagenome (GOLD analysis project Ga0194044, IMG submission 155460) | Anoxic zone freshwater microbial communities from boreal shield lake in IISD Experimental Lakes Area, Ontario, Canada - Jun2016-L442-17m | ecosystem: Environmental > Aquatic > Freshwater >...
CGGTAATATATATGGGTTGTTGTTTTGGTGTTAGTATAAGGTCTCCGTTAATATATTCTATTATATAGTTTTGAATATTTTGAATGCGAATTGTTTCTGTCATTTTGGTATTTTATTTTATTTGTTTGGTTGTTTGTTTGTTATAAAAAGCATTTCAATTTTTATATTTAATTACTAAAAAAGTTTGAATAAAAAAGGGTGGGGTTCCCTTTTTATTTTTATCTATTTATTTGTTTTTATTTATTTGTTTTTATTTTTTTATTATTTTATTAAACTAATATTTAGTCATCTTCCTCAGAACTATCTTCACTTTCATCAGAATCATCTTCTTCCGCACCATATAATACAACATCGTTGTTTGAATTTATTTTACCCATAAGGTCTTTTTTTTCATTATATAGTAAATTGTCGGGTGTTTTAAAATAAATTACGCCATCATATTTAAACTTTACTAAACCATTTGATTCATCGTTTGATGAACTAGTAGGTTGTTGGGTTTTATTTATTCCTTCCACTAGTTCATTCACAAATTTAGCAAGAGAATTGTGATTTTGACATTTTTCTTCATCTATTTCATTCAATCGTTTATTAAGAAGAGTATTATAATTTTTACTTATTATGTTAAGTTTTTTAACTATCTCATTATTACTTTTACAACTATTTTTATCTATTTCAGCTATTAATTTCAAAGATGCAACAAGAGTATTATAATCTTTATTTACTATTTTATTTAGTTCTTTATAACCTCCATAAAGAGTATTATAATTTTCATTAATTTTTTTATCAAGTTTATCATCAAGTTTACATATTTGGTATTCAATGGTTTCCATTTCACAACGTAAATCATTCTCAATCTCCCCAATAATGTTACCTGGTTCAATCACCCGTTTTTCAATCACCTCAAGTTTACGATTAATATCGGGAATAAGGTTATTTTCTAAAATATAAATTTTATGTTTATATTCTTGATTAGTATTTTTAGTTTCATTCAAATCGTTTTCAAGACTTGCAATTTTATTTTTATTTTCTTTAATTTCTTCTTCCATACGTTTCATTTTATCGTTGGTATAATCCATAAAACTCATCATTAAATTATTCATTTTACTTAATTTCTCATCCATTTCAAATTTGGTTACTGTTGACATTCTTTTTTATTTATTTGTTTGTTTGTTGTTTGTTGTTTGTTGTTTGTTGTCATTGTATAAAAAGCATTTCAATTTTTTATATTTAATTACTAAAAAAAGTTGCAATAAAAAAGTCACCCTTTTTATTTGTTTACTTATTTATATTTTCTATTATACTCTTTTTATGATTTGGGTTTAATTATACTAAAATTATTTATAAACGTTATCATCAATCTGTTAAAATGTTGGGGTTTATTCAATACCAATTTCTTCTTCTTCTTCTTCTTCTTCAATTAATAGGGTGTCTTGAGCATCATCAATAGAGTCAGTATTTACTAAACTCGCATCATCTGCTTTGCTCGATTTTACAATACTTGACATAAATTGGTGTGCTTGTTTTTTGTTATTTTCAATCTCCTTTTCTAATTGTTTTATAAGGGTATCGTTGTATTCACAATACTCGACGATTTCTTGTTGTCGTTCAAGTGATGGGATTGGGAATTTTAACTTGTGTAAATCTTTTGAATAAATGTGTGGTTGTGCTGACCCATTCTGTAATTGATATATTTTATCTTGGATTGTTTTTAATAAATAATATAAATAAGTGTTATTTATTGAGTCATTTTTTGGTATTATTGAAAAGCAATCACTCGCCCATACTTTTTTATTATATTTACTAATAAATCCTGCGTAGGCCCCACTTGAAGAACATAAAATAGTATTTTCATGAGTATTATATTCATTATGAAATCCCATTGGGTTTTTTCCTCCACCAATAACAGGATATTCTCCTTCAATTAAATATTGTTTAGTTATATTTTTTCCATTTTTAAACTCACAAACTTCCCCAAGTATTTTCACAATATTACATTTATCTAAACTATATAAGTATAAATATCTATGTTTTCTTGTTTTGAAAAACTCTATTTGTTTAGATAATTCAATTGATTGGTCTTGCCATTCAACTAATTTCTCAAAAATATCATATTTTCCATCTAATAATAGTTTAAATATATCAGTATTTTTATAATATTCTACAACACTTCGTAAAACATATTTATATGTAAATAAGTCATCAAGAATTTCAACAATTTCTTTTTGTTTATCAAGTGATGGGACTGGAATCTTTATTTTAGATATGTCATTTGTTGATATATTTGGTTGTGCAGTTCCTTGTGCTAAATTTAATATTTTTTCGTCAATATTACAACAAACATACCAATAATATATGTATTTTTGACTAATACAAGTTTTAGCATTTATCTTACCTACGCGTTGATTTAAGTAAGATTTTTGTTCTAAATTATATATACCGATTTTTCCTGTTGTAGCACCACTTAATGCTATTAGTATATCTCCTTTTTGTATTTCAAACAATTTATATTTTGTATTTTCTTCAATATATTCTGTTATTTTATTTTCAGAAATAATTCCATTTTGAATTGATTTAATTTGTAGAATACCAATATTTGTTTCATTTTGTTTTTCATAATCAGTTGATTTGAATGAATAACCATTTTTAAACTCACAAACTTTACTTAATTCAATCCATTCAATTTCATCTTCATCTTTACTTTCTTCTTCCTCAATACCATATTCAGTATAATTTAAAGAATATTTTTTAGATGCTATTTCATTTATATCAACTTCTTTAATAAAATATTTTTCTTCTGTATCTGGATTAAAATCATAAAACTTTACTTTTTTAGTTGAATGAGATTTACAAAATTTTAATATTCGTTTTTTTCCTGATATTTCAACTACATCTTTTCTTTCCTTCTTTTTAGTAAAGAATAAAATACAAGTTTTTGTTGCGGTTGACGTAAAAGTTCCAGAAGGACATAATATGACTTCGTGCAAATTACAACTTTTCATCAAATATTCTCTTACTTTATCATAACCAGATGACGAACCATACATTTTTTGACCATCTAACATTACAGACGCACATCGTCCGTTTATGTTTAAACAATGTATCATCATTTGTAAGAATAAAACCTCAGAATTTTTACCACCGGTTTTTATAGGTATATAATTATCTAATATTTCTAAACTACCAAGTGATGTTAATAATTCATCATACTTTATTGTTACTGAAAATGGAGGATTTGCTACAATATTATCAACTTTTATATTATGAAATTTTCTAATACTATCAGCACAAATAACATTTGGTAATATTTCACCAGTATTAATTAGCATATTTGACAAACATAAATTATAGATTTTCCCTTTTATTTCAATACCATAAATATTTTTAATTAATTGATGTCTTAATTCTTCACTTGTTATTTGATTTGTTTTTTCAAATTGTTTATAATGTTTAATAATAGTATTTAATATACCACCAGTTCCAGAAGCAGGGTCTAATACACTTTCGATTTCGCCATTATCTTTTAATTTTGGATTAACCAAATTTACCAATAATTTTTTAACTTTTGGAGGTGTAAAGAATTGTCCCAATTCACTTTTTTTATTTCCACCAGCACCAAACACAGCATCGACAAATATACTTTCATATGCTTCGCCCAATATATCATAATCATAATTATTGAAATCAATAGAACTTAACAAGATAACAATTTTTTTTATGGTAGTTGATTCTTTAATAAATGTTTTTTTTCCATCTTCAAATACATCTTTAAATTTAGGATGTTTTGATAATACTTCTTTCCATAAAAACTCATCAAATATTTTTTTTATATTACTTTCTTTTTCTGGAATTTTAACATATTCAATTAATTTACTGAATTTTACATATTCCAAATATTCTTTAAATTTTTCATTTCCATATTTTTTAACACCATCTTTATATAATTCTAAATTGTAAATATCAATAGAACCATTTTCTATATGTTTTTCTGCTTGTTTAAGAATTAAGAAATGAGATAATTCGTTTAACGCTTCATCGCCTATTAAATGTTCCGCGTCATTACGCAATATATCTAAACATGTTTTGAATAAACTATGTAATTCTTGTATTTTACCATTCGTCATTGATTGTTGTTCTTTCTTTTCGATTATTTGATTAATTGGTATACATCCGTTCTTTTTAGTAAGATGTCTTTGTAAATCAACTTTTTGTTTAAACTTATGTCCGCAATGTTCGCAATTGTAATTCATTGTATTATTCATTGTATTATTCATTGTATTATTCATATAGATTGTAATATAAAGTAATAATAACGTTTTAAATCAATTTTTTTATTTAATTAAAAAAACCCATAACTATTTTTAATAATATACTTTTCAAGTTTTTTTAACTTTTTTACTTAAAACTCAACTAATTCTTCATTTTTGTTTTGTTTAATTATTTCGGTTAAATCGTTAATATCATAATATTCGCACCATAAATCATACGGAGGAAGACTATCATCTAATACTTTTAAAGATTTTGTTATATTTGTAAATTCAAAATCAATATTTATTTCGTTAGATAAATACTCGCTTACTTTATTTTTACAGGTTTCAAAATCATAATATACTCGTTCAATACTTAAATATTCAATCCAGTTTGTAAATTGTCCTTTGAATACTATTTCAGGTTCTTTGGATAATCTATTGTCTCTTTCGCATAATTCATAATAACTTTCTTTACTTTTTATACTTTTATCGGCAATTATTTTTTTTGCTTTTTCATATGATGTATCTAGTTGAGTTCTTTTTATTGTGCTCAATATTAATATTTTTGTTAGTTCATCATCATACTCGCCAAAGTCATCACACTCGCCATACTCATCAACCGGTTCACTTTCTTTTTTTTCTATTGTTTTAAATTTTTGTTTTGGGATTTCAATATTAATTCTAAACACTTTAATTTTTTGATTAATAGTTTCATCTTCTAAACCCATTTGATAAATAATTTTTTTAACTTTTTTCAAGTCGGGGTTTTCATTATTTGAGTCATAACTATTCAAAATTGGTAATATAATTTTGGTGATTTTATTAGGTTGTTTTTCATTTATTCTACTTGCTCTTAATGCGGATTGAACTATACGGATATTTGATGTCATATTTTCAGCAAATACAACAGCATCTAATAGGGGGAAATCCCATCCTTCACCCAAACAATATACACATGCAATTATTCCAAACTTAGACGTTTCAAAATTATCAATTATTTTTTTTTGGTCTGTTGATTTTATTCCACTATCATAATTTGAGTAATATAAATCAAGTTTATTAAAATAATTATTTAAGAGAATTCTTATAAATTTAATTAATTTTAACGAATTAGTCTTGTTATTTGAATATACCAATAAATGGTGTGAATGTCCGTCAAATATGCTTTTCAAAGATGCAAACGCACTCAAAAACAACCTCTTATCATTTTCTTCTTTAATTTTAAACCGCAATAATTGTTGTTCTAACTGTTTTTCATTTGTAATAATAGTTTGAATCACATACTCACAAATAATTTCTTCATTAATTGCCCATAGCAAAGTTTTTCTATCAATTATTTCTCCAAAATAATCAACATTATCATTTGAAACTACAATACCATCATCACACATACTTTCTAAGTTTTTAAGTGTGGCTGTTAATGATAATTGTTTTACAGATGGAATGTTTAACATTTGAATATATTTTTTTGTAGTATGTGCTAATCGCATATTATATGTAGTTAAATGATGAACTTCATCTAGTATTTTCATATCAAATACAAATATTTTATCGCGTGTTGCCGTATATACTTTATGTGCTGATGAATATGTTGTTATTACAATACATTTTTTTTGATTATTTTCTAAAAATCGCATTATATTTTCATTATTTTCTCCACACGAAACAATTAATATTAAATCCTTAAATGTTGGAAATAATTTACTTATGACCCCTTTCCATTGTTCAACTAACAATAAATTAGGAACACCGATAAGAATCGTTTGTGAGTTTAAACGTTGAGTTATCCATAATGAAATTAAAGTTTTACCGATTCCACATATTAATACAAGTAATCCCTTATCATTAATAATAAAATATTGAAATGCTTTATTAATAATCTCAATTTGGTCTTCTCTTGGGGTATATTTAGGTTTTTTTATTTTTAATTCGTCAATAAATTTGGTTTTATTTCGTATTGTTGTAGACATTTGTGTGAGTGTTTTAACTAATGAATTTCGAATTCGTTTAAACGTTTTTTTTGCTCGGTCAATACGTTTCAACTTTTCAAAATGTTGTTGTTTATTTTGTTTATTAATTTTTAATTTTTGAATAAACCGATTAATATCTAGGTTATCAATTATTTCTGAAATGTTAGTTCGGCGTTTAATACCGTTAAGTCTATATTTTCTTTCTAACGTATCTATTTCTTCTCTTGACAATACCTTAAATTTAATATTCATCGATTCCAAATACGGGACAATCTTATCGATTACACAAACATCATAATATTCGGTTCCGCCTCCTTTATAATCATTATATTCTTTAAAATAATTTTTTAACGATTTGTCGAGTAATTTCATTCTATTAAGCGGTATTTCAATAACCATTATAAATGTTCCTCTTACGTGTTCGTATGTAGTATATGCGTCCCCTCTATTTTTTCCATTTCCCGTAATCCCAATTTTTATGATTTGTTTTAATACACATAATTCGTTATTTCTAATATAAATTATTCCGGTTGGTTCTTCCATTTTATAAAGTCTTATAAGTTATTAAAACAACTATTTAAAAAAATTAATCATTTTTTTTATTAATTATTTGTCTCTATCTCTCTCTCCGGAATTATTCTGTGTCAACACAAATGTATAATTAATAGACCCCAAAAATATTCTGTGTCAACACAATTAAATAAATAATAGACCATCTCTCCAAAAATATTTTGCATCTATAGAGACTTTAAAAACAATAACTCAAGGTGCTATGGGTGCTATGTCGTTTGGCGCATATCATCAGTATACTACAAATAAAATAATGGAATTAAACAACGAAAAACAAGATTTCCAAAATAAACTGTTTATGGAAAAACTAGAAACTAAACATAAAATGGAAATGAATTCGTTGCTTGAAAAGGTAAATAAACTAGAAAACAGACGGTGGTGGTGGAATTAATACTTATGGTTATTGGTCATATTTATAATGAATTAAATATAGATTTCTAATATTAGAAATTTCCAATAAAAATAACGCATCAGATTTAGTTCTTTTAATGTTATATTTTTCATTAATTAAAAATGTTGTCATCTCGTATATATCTGAATAACTACATGTCATTAATACTAATTCGTCCGTTAAAATATTATATAAATAATAATTATTTATATCACGGTCTCTTTTATATTCATAACATAATTTGTATAATGCTAATTGAATATAATTCTCTTTTTTTAGTTTAGATACACATTTAAATTCATATATATTATTGTTATTAGAAATACAATCAATATATCCATTTATATCTATGTTTAAATGCGTACAATTTACAAACTCCTCAAATAAAGCGTTGGGTGATAATTTTAATTTATGTAATCGGTCTACGCATATTGATAAATTTTCTATTGACAACCAGTTATACTGAGTAATTTGAATTAATTTAAATAAAAATCCTGTTTTACAAGTATTCCATACATTTGCGATTTGTAATAAGGATACTGGATCTAATTGTTTATTTATAATATCCTTAAATTCACAATTATTAACCTTGTTAAATAATTCAACGATATATTTATTCTCAATCTTAATATTTTCAAAAATAGTTATGTTTCCTGTGTGCAAATATTCAAAATAAGCAGGTATAGCCATTCCGTTTAGTTCGCTTACTTCTTCAAATAAGTTTCCATTCTGTTTAGTTTTTATAGGGATATTAACTTTTTTATCTATTTCTTGTATTTTTTCAAATTTTAAATACTTAAAACACGTATCTAATACTTCCTGTGGGAGATGATTTAATAATTCACAAACACCTATTTGCTTTGGTTTTTCATTTTTGGGATCCTGTTGTTTAATTTTATGATTCCAATAGAAAGGTTCAATTAATTCACAATAATGTTCTATATTTTCTTTACATAAAAAATCTAAATAATCAAACTCAACGCTATGAAATAAACTTAAATGTTCTAACGCACGTGTTGTAGCAACATATAACTCGTTCGGACATATATGTCTATTTACATTTTTTTTATAAAATTTAAAATATGAATTATCAAAACCTAAAACTAAGACAACCTTTCTCTCTAATCCTTTTACTTGATGAAATGTTGAAAACACTAATTTATGTGCTAGAATATCTTTATCTAGTGTTGCGTCATCTCCGCTAGGAACAAAAATTGGTATATTTCGGATTCCAGTTTTTAACTTATTTTCTAAGTATCTAATAGGAGATCGTTCGTTTTTTATTGATGGTGCTAATATAAATATATCGTTTGGTGAATATCCCATATCTAAATAATAATATACTTCCCATTCTATTCTATTAAAACTGGGTTGCCGTTCCGGATGATAACTATCGCAAATGATATATCTCGGTTTCTTTTTAAAAATTTTATAAGAGTGAATTTTATCTTTTTTTAACATACATTTATTTATAAATTCGCTCATTTCAAAGGTTATCCGAAAACTTGTTGACAACTTTAGTTTTTTCCACGGTAAGTTATTAAAAATAAATATATTTTCAGCAAATGTAATGAATCGTTGATCCGCACCATTAAAATCAAAAATACTTTGTTGTTCATCACCCAATATACAATTTTTGGTGTTGATATTATTATTATCACGAAATATTTTACATATTAGTTGAAAATATAATGGGGATATGTCTTGTGCTTCATCCAATATAATTATATCATAATTATATTTTTTAATTAATGAAGTATTATTTTTTAATAACTCAATAATTTCAGAATCGGTAAAAGACAAATTATTGTAGTATTTAACACAAAACGAATGATACGAATGGGTTTCAATATTAGTCAATTCTAATTGTTGTATTTTTTCTCTTGTTTCTATTTTTAGTTTTGAATTATAAGTTAATAATAATATATTAGAATCCTTAAAATGTGTCGCAATATGCAAATTACACGTTGTTTTTCCGGAACCAGCAACACTATCTATTATAACATTATTATTATTTATTAATTCTTCAATAACACATTGTTGTTCGTGTGATGCTTGAGGTAAAGGTAACATTATATTATTATATTAATAGTTGTTTAAATCCATTTAAACAACACGTAGAACCTAAGTATATTTTTACAAATTGTCAACAAAAAATATAGTTAGTTGACTATAATTAATTATTTACACCTATTTTATTTCAAACGTAGAGTATTTAATCAAATTAATCTCGCAATAAAAAAGGGAACAACCCACACCTTTTTTATTTTTGTCGACAATAACTAATTAGATTTTTACACAAGTAAACAAACAAAATTTTTCTATACTTGAATGAATAATTTTAAATCCGTTCTCTCTCAATAACTCGGTCATTTTACAAGCTTCATTTCCTTGAATAATATTTCCCAATTCATCCTTTTCAGACCATCTTTTGGTTGGTTCGATAATGTATAATTGACCATTACTCTCTAATATTCTCGACGCTTCTTTTATATAATCACGACAATTTGAACCCCACATCGCAAGACTCAAAATGCAGATGTCGACACTATCCTCTTCTAAAGGCAAATTAGATATATCACAAGATATAATCCTGTCATTTTCAGAAATATGGTCGTAATTCATAAAGTTAAAACGTGCATCATTTTTAAAATGGTCTGATATTTGTCCTTTTCCACATCCCATGTCTACAACCTGTTTTGTTCTTTTTGTTTTTATTTTAGTTAGTTCTTGAATAATTCGATTTCTCGGAATTCCTTCAGTTGGAAACGATTCTTCGTTTTTCTCAGATATTTCGTGGTATTTTTTCCACAAGTCCGGATTCTCTTTAAATTCATTATTTAGATTTTGAGAATTCATAGTTTTATATCGTTGATGTAATTGAGACATTTCGGTTTTTATTCTTGTTTTTCTTTCCTCTCGGATTTCCTCCCTTTTTTTGGAAGATTTTGGAAGATTCATTACTTTCTTTTTTATTGGTTCTTCTTTTATTTGTGTTTCAACAGAATTT
>Ga0194044_10002028_pt1 | contig 10182 bp, 10 predicted proteins | sample JunL4417m_MetaG_FD_155460 | JGI IMG/M metagenome (GOLD analysis project Ga0194044, IMG submission 155460) | Anoxic zone freshwater microbial communities from boreal shield lake in IISD Experimental Lakes Area, Ontario, Canada - Jun2016-L442-17m | ecosystem: Environmental > Aquatic > Freshwater...
TGACTACATCAGCATCGATTTGTTCTACACTAGTCTTTTCTTGAGCAGCGACGACCGTTACGTCGATTTCAGCCTTGTGAATCGTCAATTCCTTTAGGAAATTAAGTTCTTCTTTCGACTCGAGGCTACGAGGCGTAGTGAGCTCTTCGTCTCGCCAACTGAGCTTTCCTAAGCGGGCAGCACCGTCACGTTGTGTTACCTCGAACAGGCGCGTCATGTTTTCTCACAAGGGCAAGAGCTTTGCGTAAGAGCTAAGCTCGATCAGGTCGTCGCGATTCCACTTGTCATCATAGGCGAAGGTCGCTTCAAGGTTTTTGGCTCTAATCAGCTCTATCAGATTTCTTACGGCAGATTTGGTCGAGGCATAGTCTGGATCGGGGACTTCAGACTGGCCGATAGGATACGTTTCTGCAAGCTCTTGCGGATAAGGACCAAAAGGGGCTTTCATAAGCAGGGTCGTGTCAAACTCGTGTTCTATATCTCGGGTCTTCTTCCTGTTGGTCGTAACGAGCACGCGGCTGGTCAGTTCAAGGTTGTTAAGCTTTTTCAAGAAGCGTGCTACGTCCGGCCGCTCAGCGGATTCCGTACTCGTGTAGAGAAAAGAACTCTTCAGCGGTTCGATGGGTTCAAAGGACGCGCACCTTTTTTGGATCGTTCGGAGGGCTTGTAAAAGCGCAGGATACTGGCATCGCCTTTCAACCAGCTCCCAGAGTTGCCCGTCACTTATCGCTTGCTTGACAGTTTTGAGCTCAGCAAATGACACCCAAAGGTTATGCTCGGCAAGTTCCCGTTCCGTGAGTTTTGGATCCCCCGCTGCGCAGACTGGACAAGAACACGGCAAATAAGCTAAGTTTTGGAGTTTGTGAGTGCCGCTTGCCGTCAGATACCGCCCGCCTCTCGCGTAGAGTGCGTAGGCGGCCGAATCGAACAGATCGCAGCCTAACGCTACCGCGAGAGCAAACATCATAGGATGTCCAGCTCCAAACAGATGAATGGGCTTATTCAACGCCAATCCTGCCTTGCAAGCCATAATGACGCTGCTCAGATCAGCATACCGATATGATTCCATAAGAGGAACGACGGCACCGATCGGGTAAACGTCCGCACCGAGCTTGCTGAGCAGCCGCGCGTGCCGTTCTCTCAAGTCGAGGTGCGTGGACCCTTGGATAGGCGCTGCTAAGAGCATTTCGGCTCCGCAGCATTTTTTAGCCTCCAAAATCCGCTCCAGCGTCACGTTGAGTTCTCTGAGTGCCCGTTCAAACGGAACGTCAGGAGGCGTAGGTATATCAATTGGAGTTCCGATGTCTGACCCTATATCGCGCTGGAAACCTACTATCTCTTCAGAGTGAATTTCTAAGCTCCCATATGTGGAGAGTTGAAATGACCCGGAATCAGTCATTATCGGCCCGTTAAATCCGAGCACCTTGTGAATCCCTTCAGAGAGCGCCGCTTCCTTCAAACGCGGATTCCGGTAGACGATATATGCGTTGGTCATGAGCGCTGTAGCCCCGAACTGACGCATCTCCTCAGGCGCAATGAGCGCTACGTTTGGATTTACGACCGGCAACAGGGCCGGGGTTTCGATCGGTCCGTGTGGCGTATCAAGCTTGCCAATACGCCCGAATACGTCCTTGTGCGTGATTTCAAATCGGTCAGTCATCGCCACCTCGTGGCATGACGATGATCTCCCTGACGCGCGCATCGAAAAAGTTGTTCATGTGTGCTGGACGTATCACTATCGCGGTGTCAGAGCCACTACCCGTGCCACCGACGGCGATAACGTCTTCAACAGGTATTGCGCCTGCATCAGCTGCCATGATCGCTATCTCCACACATACTTTGAGTCCGTGTCCGAGCAAGGAGCGAAGAGCTTCTGCGATGGTCTCAACACGTGAAATGCCACCGAATTTCCTAGAGATACTCCTTTCAATTCCTGAAAGCACATGCGATTGGGTTAATACCGTAACTCCTTCTCTTTCGAGCATTTTTCTTGTCCGCGCCAAAACGCTGCGCGCCTTCTTGACCGAAGCCTGTATGGTGCGTTACAACGACCAGTTCTGCTTTGTTTTCGAGCGCAGCAGCAAATTTCATCGCGGTGGCGCCTGTCGTGCTAGCCACAACGACTCGCTTCAGACCGCCCCTAGCAATGTAGGTCTTGACGGCGTCGATGACATCCTCTGTGTTTTGGGGGCCGTGCCTCTCTAGATAAATGATTTGTTCTTTTCGCATTGCGCATCCCTCTCTTTAGCCCACAAAGAGAAGCTCAGCGTTAGGACCCGTGGGTCTTTACCACATCTTTAAGGATTCCAAGGGTCTCTCTCGAGAACATATCGGCAATATCTCTTCCGATCGAAAGGCTTTCGTCTGGTTCGATGCCGAACGACGTTAGGCTTGTAATAGCGACACCTTTGGGCGTCCCGCTTGTTGTTATATTAATCCCAAGATGCATCTTCTCGCTGGCTATGCTTGCCGTCGCAATGCTCACTGTGAGCTTCTCGTCTGCAATGTAGAGATCATCGCCAGATCTCGTAGTCTCGATACCGTACATGTTTAGCACGGCTTGCGCGGAAATAACGAGCAGTCGTTGCAACAAGTAGGAGATGAGCATGTTTCCTGGACTGTCGAAACGTTCAATGATGAGATGGAGGACATCGTCTCCGGTTATTTTCATCTTTCCACGAATATCTTCGCAGTCTTTCATACGTTCTTCCGAAACGTCCATGCCGCCCCTAAAAACGAGAATGCAATCGCCGAGTGTGCCGTAATGTTTGTAACCCCACAAAGGTTCTATTTGCGATCCATCGTAAAACACGGGTTCTTCTATGACCTCAACGAGCATACCTCATACTCTTTTTCTGAACTTAAATACTAATGGTTGCAAGGGTTAACACATATAAAACTTAGAAACAAACCTGTTTATTGTGAAAATTATTGGCTTTTCGTCTCTAAAAGAGACGTTACTAGCGTATCCTTCCATGGAGCTGCTTCCGCTCTCAGGTAGACTCTCGTTTGGAATCGGCAGGCGAACCTGCATCGGTAAGTGGCAGGCTGGGGTGTATCATCCGTGCGATAGTGAAGAAGTCCCTGTGTGCGGGAGTTGCCGTGAGTTTAATGCCTGCGCAATTTGCACAGGGACGTGCCTGAAGGACGAAAAAACGTGTTTAGAAGAGCACGCGGTATACGTCGCACTATTTAGACCCGACATTTTTAAGATAGGCGTTACGAAAGCCAGCCGACTTAATGACCGGCTGCGAGAGCAAGGTGCAGATGTGGCTGCAGTAGTGGACTATGTCTTAGATGGCGAATTAGCTAGAAAACGCGAGCGTGAACTGCAGGGGTGTTACGGGATCAAAGGGACAGTCCGCCATTCTCAAAAAATGCTCCTTGACACTGAACTCGATTGGGTAGCTTGGGAAGCAATGAAAGCAAAGATGGACATTCTTGATGAGATTAAGCTTTGCTATTTTAATTTGCCGCTCTGGATGCGGCCCTTGCAGGTGAAGAATATGCTCCTGGGCCGCGTCATTGGAGTAAAGGGGCGTCTAGTCGTCTTTGAAAAAGACGCGACACTATACGGCTTTGACCTCAATTATATCTTAGGCGCAGAGGTGTTTTCGATTAGAAGCTCAAAGAGGCAGCTATCGCTTAACACATCCTAAGGTCATTGTTTCAGATTCAAGTGGTCTTGGCGTACCTTTTTATCACAGAACTCTGTGCTACGCTCCGCGAGCCAGTGAAAGTTTTTTTGATTGGAATCGGCACACTGAAAAGTGGGCCGAGATTGAAAGGGGCGCCACTAACAAAAGGAATAGGCTGTAAGGACGTAGCTGCTGTGCTCTGTCAACAAGGGGTTGGTTGGATATAACGACCCTGTCGTGAGACGAGGACGAGCGAGTTTTAGGGTCATTATCGGATGTCCTGCAGCAGGGCGCTGCCACGAAAAATGAGGGAGTTATCAAAAAGTGCTAGCGTACACGCTGGCCGTTCACACGTAGAGATAAGACACGCACAAATAGCGGCCGCTAGTATTTTCTTTTGTGCATAATCCTAGTCTATTGCGTGGCAATATTGAATGCAGTCGTAACTCCTTAGCTGCATCCGACCACTGACTGCGGGCTCGAAAATCGCTGTGTGCGTGGCGGCCTTAATCATTTCATAATATGTATTTTGTCTGAGTTTTGCTGCCTTGTTGCAAAACTGCTATCACGTATTGTTTTAATCTAGAAGTCAATTCGTGGGAACTGACCACACTCAGGGATCCTCGGTTAAGAAGAATTTTTGGACAGTCGGACAAGTGACGCGTCCTAGCGGAAATTTACGGCCACTAAATCGATAAAAGAAGCGAATAGACGAGCCCGTTTGGGCCTAGTTACTCAATCGCCCCCACTGACGAACCATATAAATCCCCGGATCCTATCCTAAAATGACTTTTGAGCGTGGACTCGGTAAACAGTTTTGTGCTGAAGCGTCGTTGTTCGCAGCTTTATCAAGTCGGACTGGGTTTAGAATTTGATTGTTTTTTTGTATGAATCAGTGTATGTCAACGTGGACGGTTTCGCGGCCTGAGGCACTTCGAACACCATGACTCCTGATACTTTGTCTCTGGGTTGTGTCAGACAAAGCAGAATGACGTTCCTGCAGCCGCGTGCAAGATCCCAACAAGACAAAATCGTTCAACAACAAGCTCTCTGCAGTGATTAACGATATCGATGCGGGCAAGCATCTTCGAGCGTGTATTCCAAGGGCCCTACTTTTTTCTCCTGACATCTTTAACAAAAATCCCGATGAAAATCAGCACTATGCCTGCAATGATACTAATAACGTTTAGGACGCCAGGTATATTAAGCGCAAATCCACTTACTGAGATACCATACGCAGCGCTTCCGACAAAGAAGAGACCCACCACGATTAATAATATCCTAATACCCAAATCCCGTACCATATTTACTCCTCCTTTCGTCGTTCGTTATCCAAGAAATTAACTATTTGTGAGTGCAATACTGGCTGACGTGGCTTAAGTGTTATCGTTTAACTGCGGCCCATCTTTTATCGTGTGATGGCTCGAAAAATAAGGAAGTTATCAAAACTGCGTCAGTGCGCGCATTGCACGCGAGCACATTGAGAGAAATACCCTCTAAACGGTTGCGCGAGCACCAATCGTAGCACTTTAGCCGCATCCGAGCACTGACAATGGTCTCGCGAAAATCGCCGCGATCATTGGCTGGCTAACAGTCCCGAGCACGCGAGGTGCGCTTACGCTTCCCTTTCAATGGGCTCTCGCACTCGGCATGGTCGTAGCAATCCTATATTGCATTGGATTAATTGGGACCACTCAACAGCACCGCGGAGGTCCGCTTGTCGTTTGTGTGACCGTGGAAATTGATTCAATCGACATCGTCTCTGGTCTGATAACTGCATCGATTAACGCGTTATACGCGGCTGGAGGTTAATCTTTCTTGCTTTGGTGTTCGGAACGGCTTGCGCAGCTTATTGGCAATACGCTTGAGCATACATTCCGTGACAACTCCTTTCGAGTGTATTCTTTCGACACCTCGTCTAGAAGAGTTTTTATTTCTCCTAGTTATTACAGCAAGGTTTTCCAGTCGTAGTTCTGTGCGTGAATCGTTGCTCTCCATCGCGCGGTAAGGCTTGCAAGGTAGTAATCCTTAGCTAGCTCTTCCTGCGACTTGCGCGTAGTCGCGCGCGGCTTATCACAACGATTAAGGTGCTCAATGCGATCTGAACAATTATGCTAGCTGTTGAGTGTTGCCCAGACCTTTTTGCCGAAGGTGCGCTGCCAAATCACGAGCTTTTTGAAATTCACCGCAGCAAAAGCTCGCTTCACCGCGCAAAAGTGGGTTATAGCTATCCAATGATTCGGTTACCTCAAACATTCTCAAAACTCGCTGGACTGTCGAAGCTCATCTGCCAAACAGTTTACGATGGAGCGCTAGCCTCTCTCGTTGTTGTTTCTAACAGCACAGTTGCAGCAAAAAGTGCTGAGCGATCGGAAAACGCTAAAGTCAACGTTAAATCCCTCCGCTTTGACATGGCGGAGGTCGCGGTTCCGAATCCGGCCGAGACATTGTTCTTTTTACAATCGGCCACACTAGATCAGTTAGAAGATGATTCCATCCAAACTTTTATTTAGCCGCTATATTATTTCCCCATTTATAGAAATCGTGTAATCTTTAACTATTATGTTTTTTTGGGCTTTTTCCAGTGCCCTTTGGACTACAATCTCAATACCCGAGCAGCAGGGCACTTCCATATGAACAATGGAAATCGATTTTATATCCTGTTTCTGGAAGATTTCAGATAATTTATCCACATATTCTTCTATGATTTTATCCAGTTTGGGACAGAGAATTATCAAAACCTTATCCTTTAGGAATCTTTGATGGAAATTAGTATAGGCAAATGGGGCGCAATCGGCCGCCAATAAAAGTTCAGCATTTTTCAGGTAAGGTGCATTGGGGTTTAAAAGCTGCAAGTGTATGGGCCAATTTCCGAGTTCTGAAGTTAACATCACCTGCTTATGAGGCTGATTGTCAGATCTAATTAAATCCCGCGTCATTGAACCGGGACAACCGCAGGCCAATGGTTTTTCTTCATAATCTGGAATTTCGATGCTATTTTCCTTCAAAAAGTCAATAGCCTCATTTACAAGATCCTCTTGGCCATGTTCCTGAAGATGCTGCAGGTGGGCTTTTATAACATTAGGTCCTGCTTTTGCGATATTTCCCATAACCTTGCACTCATCATAAGGTTCGGCTTCTCTCGTTTCAATTTCTATAGCGCCCTCCGGGCAATCCCCGATGCAGGCTCCTAAACCATCACAGAATAAATCACTTAAAACTCTGGCCTTCCCATCAATTATCTGTAAGGCACCTTCAGGACATCCAGTTACACAACTGCCACAACCAGTACATCTTTCCTCATTAATTCGGATAATATCTCTTTTCAAAACATTCACCCATATCCGCCGTTTTATTGAATTTTTGGGATTATTTGCCCCATATCATTGTTGAGATAATAGGAATAATCCTATATATATGAAAATAAGCTGATAAAATTACCGTACATGTAGAAAATATGTTTAATTTACTCTTTCTTTTGTTTTTAGTTATGTTCATATTCTGCCAGATATTTGAAATATTCATCCCCAGATATGGCCAGACTAAGGAAGACAAGCTGGTATTCTTACTAATAACCATTCTGGCGTGAACACCGGTAGTTTATGGTACTTGACCCTGGGCACTGCCACACCAAAGCCGTCAATTGAGCCTTTGTCGGCGGCGAGGATTATGGCGAGAAACAAGCACAACAAGAGCAAAAAGTTGCACAACTCTGAAATTGTGAACGACGCTGGTTATTCAATGATTCTTGTTCAAGTTAGGGTGCTTCGATTTACCTAAAAAAGAACCCTGCAGAAGTACTTCAGGGATTGAAAAAATTCTTCCATCATCTCTCAATGGTGTTCCGCATTTTTCAGGAATCCCTTTTGTGCATGAACTTGGGCCCGGTCCAGTTCCAGTCCCCAAGGAGGTGCATAGCCGCCGGAACCACGTAGGTACGGACAAACAGCGCATCAACAAGGATTGCGAATCCAAGGGCGAATCCGAACTCCTGGATCATTGGTGCGGATGAGAACATCAACGTGCTGAAAGCTCCGGCCATGATGAATCCGCAGATCGTAATTATTGCGCCTGATCGCTCAACCGCGTAGGTAATTGCCTCATCATTAGACTTCCCTTTCATCACGTTCTCTCTAATACGGGTCGTCAGAAGAATATCGTAGTCCATCCCGAGTCCGAGACATACCACAAACAGGAATATAGGAACAATCCACGTCACAGGTATGCCCAGCAGTCGATCGAAGAGCAGGAAGGTGAGTCCCAATGTCCAGACGACGGTCATTACGATCGTTACTATAGAGCGAAGCGGCGTCAGATATGACTTCATGACAAAGAACAGCAAGAGAAATATTAGGACGACTACTCCGATCTCGATCCACACGAATTCAGAAGTCGTCGTCTGTGAGGTGACGAAGAGCGATACGGCACTCCCAGTGACCCAGCAGTTGGTCACCACGTCACTGTAAGTAATACCGAAATCATCGACAATGTCCTGTATGCCCTTGATAGTGTCGAACGAACGTTGAGACAGCGGCTCATCTTTCGTGACGGTAGTTATCTTTGCATAGTTGAGGGTTCGGGCTCCCGTAGAATTGTTGACAGGGCCTCCGAGCGACCCTCCGAGGAAGTTGAGGATGTAGTCGATCGACTGTACTTTATAGGCGGCAGGAAGCTGGCTTGCAAGAACGGTTGACACAGCGGCCTTTAGTAAATCTGACGGCACGGCCTGCAATGCTGTGGACTCATTTCCATAGAGGGAAACGAGCCGTGCCCAGCTAGTCGGTCCGTAGGCGAGGCCCACGTTCTGACGCTCATCGGTCATGATTGTCTTGGCGAGCGAATCGGTCAAGTTGAGATATCCACTCGCGGAGCGGTTCCAGATCAATAAGGGTATGGTGGTGTTTGCCAATGTCATAGAGGATGTCGTCGCGATCGACTTGTTAAATTCAAGAACAACATACGTGGGCATGATTACCCCGCCGTTGGTGTTCTGCACTATAACGTCGACTCCTTGTTTTGCCTCTCCATTTGGCATGGTGCTAATCATGTTGAATGAAGACGACGAGGTCGTCGCTACATAGGCAAGGGGGATGGTGATAAGGGCGCAAGCGATAATTATTGCCCAAGCGTACTTTATTGCCTGCTTTGCCGAGGTGGCGAAGTACCGCTGCCCAAACCTGGAGAACGTTCCATACAGTCTCTTCATTGCCTTGCTATCCTCTGAAAAAGTCTCTATAGTTGAAGGATAGAATATCCGATCTCCAATGAGCCTGATAATTGAGGGGATTAACGTAAGCGCTGCCAAAAGTGCGATAACTATTCCAGAAGCGAGGACTATCCCCATCGTGCTAATCAAAGAAAATGAACTAAACGACATGACACCGAATCCGATAATGACTGCACATCCGGATATGGTGATAGACTCTCCTGCCCATTTGACCGATTCTCTTAGCGCGAATTCCTCATTTAGGCCATTCTTGCGCTCTTCCCGATATCTTGCAACGATGAAGATGCAGTAATCACAGCCTGCGCCGAGCATTGAAACAAGCACTATGATCTGCGTTATGTAGTAGATATCTACGACACTGCCTAGGAAGAACACGAAGCAGAGCAGTATTCCATAAGCAAAACCGATGACAATCGGCGGGGTGGCGGACGCAACGATCGACCTAAAAAAGAGCCCTATGAGCACAAGGACAAGCAGTATAGTGAACGGATCTATCTTTGATACATCCGAAGCAGCTCCCGATTCGGTGTCGTGTCCGATCGCAGACTGACCTGTTACATAGGTCTTCAGGCCTTCGGTGTTGGCATTCGATACGAGCGACCGTATCGTGGGCACTTCTGCGTTTGGTTTTTGGTCACCTGAAAAAGTGATAAGGTACATGTGTATGCCGGATTTTGACACACTGTCGTTCGAGAACCTGCCAGCAAACGACAAGGTTGCATCATTGCCATATTCTCCCTTTAACTGCGTCGCTAATGATTGTTGGAATTGCTGTATTGAGGCCTCTTCGGCGGCATTGCTGAAAGGAACAACGACAATGGTGGACATCTTGGACGATGCATTCGTAAAGAAATATCCAGAATCGTAGATGAGCTGCATCCCTGCGGCTGACTCAGTTTTCGATCCTCCCATCGACGTTTGGTCATAGTTGAGAACACTGTTAGACTGCATGGCAAACGGGATGGATATCAGCAGTGCTACCACCCAAAAGGCGACGATCGCCTTGGGGTGCTTAATGATCGTGTTTGCTAATCGTTCGAACAAACTTACATCGGTCATGTTATGTTGGTCGTTGTCATTTCGTCAGTTGATTATTTAATTTTTGGGGAAGCACAAACTACGAGTTTCAATATTTGACAGGGTGCAGAAAAATGACTCAAGGAGTGTAGCGAAGCTTAAGCATTGTCTTGAATACGTAAAAGCTGAGGTATAACCTCTTCATACCACAAATGGAGGGGACAACGCTGGTTTGCGATAGTTTTAGGCGATTTGCACGCGAAGGGCATTCAAATCGCTGCCACTGACGAGACCACGCGT
>Ga0194044_10002029_pt1 | contig 10181 bp, 6 predicted proteins | sample JunL4417m_MetaG_FD_155460 | JGI IMG/M metagenome (GOLD analysis project Ga0194044, IMG submission 155460) | Anoxic zone freshwater microbial communities from boreal shield lake in IISD Experimental Lakes Area, Ontario, Canada - Jun2016-L442-17m | ecosystem: Environmental > Aquatic > Freshwater >...
CCATAAACATATTGTCGGCATTTAGTACACTTTGTCCGTTTAAATAAACCTGTGCATATGTATCCAGTCCCTCAAATACTAAATCTCTATTCGATTCTAAATTCTCAACGCTGAATTCTGTTCTGTAAATCCAGTCTTCCTGTTCTATCCATTGTACTTTCTTTTCGTTGTCCCTGTAAAACGGGTCTTCGATGATTCCGTTTGCAAGTAAATCAGTGTGTGCCGTCCCCGGCACTGTGGCAGGCAAGTACTTTGTGTCTTTTACATTCTTAAAACTCCATTTGTCAAACTTTACTTTCGTTACCTGTGCAAACAAACAGTTACTGATTAAAAGTAAAACTATAAAGAATAATATTCTTGTTTTGTTCTTCACTTTGAATTTGCCTTCAGGTATTCCAATAATTTTAAAAGGTTGTCTATGTATGGAATTTCAAGCTCTGCAACAGGTTTCTTAAGCTCTGTAAGTTCGGTTTTGAATTCATTGTATTTGGCATCGCTTATTGAGGCACCTTTCTCAATTAAAAGAAGTTCTTCCAGTATTTTCATCGACCTGTTCAGGTTCCTGAACAAAGGAATCAGTTCTTTTGCTGTCGGGTCACTTTGGTAGTTTAATAATGTCTTTTCTTCTAATGTTAAGAATGAGTCGTCGTTTTTAGGAATCGGCACATTCTCGCCTCTGAGTTTTTTCCCTATTAAATTATTCATGTATACCGATGCAGGGGCATCAGGCGTTGCAATATCAACCACACGGTTCAAAGGAGTTGATTGAGAATACTTTGTGTATCTGTGCCTGTTGTAATACTTAACAGGTTCGCAAAACTCTGGCAAAGCAAATATCTTAAAAGAATCATCTTTAAACTTCAGATTCATAAACATATTCAGCTTGCTTTCTGAAATCTTTACACCCGTTGCAATCAAAGTATTATTCGCAAAATTATTAAACCGCATAAACATCATTTCATTATTATACAAAGAATCCTGCCCAAATGCTTTTCTTCCCGACCATAAAACTTCTGCAATCGCCGCAGTCCTTGGCCAGATTCTTGTGTCGACGTTGTCTTCGTTCACAAGCTCTGCCCACATAGTCGCTTCTCCGCCAAGTATATACTTCTTCTCTTCATTCGTTAAGTTGATATTCTCCGGCAGCGGGTCGTTATAGTAATGGTCAACCATACTCTGGCAAAGGTCTATGTAATACCCGTTCGATAAAATTGAATAGTATCCGTTCTTTGCCGCTGTCACCATTCCTTCTTTTCCCTGCCACGAATGTATCATCGTGCTCTTCGGAAGTTCGTTGCTTAGTATCTCGTCCCACCCAATCATTTTTTTTCCGTACTTCTCAAGTATTTTCTGTAATCTTTTGTTAAAGTAAGCCTGAAGTTCGTGATTCGATTTTAAATTATTTGCCTTCTTAAATTCCTGTATTGCTTTGCTTGAATCCCATTGCTTGCCGTTGTTTTCATCGCCGCCAATGTGCATATATTCATCGTTAAACAAACCGGACATTTCCCTGAAGAATTTATCGAAGAATTCGTAAGTCTCTTCTTTTGTCGGGTCAAACGTTGGGTCAAACACTCCGTAATGTCTTTCGATTTCATATTTACCGGGAAGGCTTGCATATTCAGGGTATCCTACAAACCATGCAGATGAATGTCCCGGTATATCAAACTCAGGCACTACACGGATTCCTCTGTCATTCGCATACTTAATTATTTCCTTCACATCTTCGTGCGTAAAGTATTTTCCGTCTGAACCCATCTCGTGCAGCTTCGGAAATGTTTTGCATTCAATCCTGAATCCCTGGTCTTCCGATAAATGCCAGTGAAACACATTCATCTTTGCCATCGCCATTGCATCAAGGTTCCTGAGTATTACGTTCTTCGGAATAAAATGTCTGCATACGTCTATCATCAAACCTCGCCATTGAAAACGCGGGGAGTCTTCTATCTTTAACACGGGCAGACAGGTCATTCCCTTTTCGGTTTGTATAAGTTGTAGAATTGTTTCGAGTCCGTGCATTGCACCAATGTCGGTATTGGAGTTTAGTATAACCTTTTCCTCCGTTACTTCAAGCGAATAACTTTCGTCAGTCGAAACACTTATTGTGTCAGCACTCTGACAGTTTATTTCAAGCTGCAGATTCTTTCCGCCTTGTTTTTCTGTCTCAGTTTTATAAATATCAAATGCTGTTTTTATTCTTTGGTTTGTTCTTGCTGCATATTCAGAAAGCCTCTCCGATGTTTTTCCCGTGTACTTAACATTCAGGTCTGCGACGAAATAAAGTAATTCATCTCCTGACTTTTCAAGTTGACGCGGATACGGTATTACATAGTCAGTTATCTTTAATTCCTGATTTGAGTTCTGTGAATTTGCAATGCCTGTAACTAAAAGTAACAATAATATTATTATACTATTTAACGGTAAGAATCTTTTCATACTAAATGTTTTAATTAAAGTATTTTTCGGGATTGCTCAGTACTTCTGTAAGTTTGTAAAAATATTTTGATACGTGTATACCGTCCATCAGGCAGTGATTCACCTGCACCGAAAACGGCATCATTATTTTTCCGTTCTGTTTAAATTGCTTTCCGTAGATAATTCTCGGAGTTGTGTCTTCATATCCGCTTCTCATCGGATTTGTAACACTCGTAAACGATACCCACGGCAGCGAGGAAATAAATATCAGGTCATCTTTACCCTTTTGCTTTTCACCAACTACAATTTCTCCCTTTGCCTGCTCTGCCGCCTTTTCGTATTCTGTCAGAAATTCTAATAGTGAGGGTTTATACGGAATAATGAAGTTTGTGTAAACATCTTCTTCTGCAATACTTGCTACGCCGGGATTAACAACGTCATGAATTATTATTTTATCGTCCTTTATTCTGTACCTGAACTCTTCCATTTCATTGCAGCACTTCATCACGCTGTAAAGCACAGTCCTGAACAAAGACATTTTATTCTTCTGCGAATATCGGAATGTGTTTGTAATGTCTATATTCGTGCAGATATTAAAATGCGGATACTCAAACTTCTTGAAAAATTCAAAGTGTTTCTTTCTCTTCCAGTTTTCTATGTCTAAATATTTCAATGTACTTCCTTAAATTTAAAATTAGTCCCCACTGTCAATCCTGCAAACCCATTCCCATCTTGTCATTCCTGCATGTTCTTAGCAGGGGGTACCCTCTGGGTCATCTCTACAAATGCAATTTACAATTAATATTTGAATCTCTATCCTTAAAAATCTCTTCTCTGTGGTCTCTGTGCCTCCTCTGTGGTCTCTGTGATTCTACCACAGGTTTATTCTCACTTTATATACCTGAAATCTGTCCCCGCCTTTAAATGCAGCAGAAACTCATACATCAGTTTAATGGTGTTCTCTATGTCATTCTTGTGTACCATCTCAACTGTTGTGTGCATATACTTCAATGGTATCGATATCAAAGCTGATGCAACACCCATTCCTGAATATGCAAACGCATCAGTGTCAGTTCCTGTCGAACGTGATACTGTGTCCCTCTGGAATTTAATCTTCTTCTTTGTTGCAACGTCAATCAGCATTTGCAGTACGTTGTTATGTACCGCAGGCCCGTAAGTCAGCACAGGTCCGCCGTCTGTCTTTGTGTCGCCCTGTGATTTCTTATCATACATCGGAGCGTGTGTGTCGTGCGTTACGTCAGTTACTATTGCAAGGTTTGGATTTATTCTTCTTGAAATCATTTCCGCCCCGCGCAAACCAATCTCTTCCTGAACTGAGTTTACCACATATAATCCATACTGCAATTTATTCTTTTTCTCTTTCAGCATTCTCGCAACTTCTGCAATCACAAACCCGCCCATCTTATTGTCCAGTGCTCTTCCAACATAAAACTTGTCATTCAGCATAATCAGTTCATCTTCAAATGTTGCAACGCATCCGACGTGTACTCCGAGTTTTTCCACTTCCTTCTTCGACGTGCATCCGCAGTCGAGAAATATGTTCTTCATCGTAGGTGTTTCTTCTTTCGCCGCATTTCTTATGTGTATAGCGGGCCAGCCGAACACTGCTTTCACCGTGCCCTTCTTCGTGTGTATGTTCACTCTCTTCGATGGCGCTATCTGATGGTCAGAACCGCCGTTCCTTTTTAGGTAAATGTATCCGTCGTCCGTTATATAACTAACAAACCATGAGATTTCGTCTGCATGTGCTTCAATCACAACTTTGTATTCTGCCTTCGGATTTATCACGCCCACAACCGTTCCATACGTGTCGCTCATATAATCGTCGATGTACGGCTTCATATAGTCCAGCCAAATCTTTTGTCCCGGGTATTCGAAACCCGTCGGTGACGCTATGTTCAGGTACCTCTCTAAAAATTCCTTACTCTCTTTTCTCATAATATTACAAACAAATAAATTTTACAAACTCTGTTAGTTCTACGTTCCCGAAATAATATTTCAGGTCTGTATCCTTTAAAGCATTAGAAACTTCTTCTTCCTTATAAATAACTTCTTCAAGTTTCTTCTCCACGTCGGCTGAGTCGCCATACCCGAGGAAGTCCCCGAAGAATTTAATATTTTTAATCTTTCCTTCCTTCACAAAAATTCGTGCATCTACCTGTCCAAAGTCAAACCTGTTCACCTTTTGCATGTTGTACTCGGGCGAACGTCCAAAATTCCATTCCCACGTTTTATACTTCATCTCCGAAAGTTTATTCACGGTTTCCCATTCTGTATCACTTAATTCATAAGTCGGAACAGTTTCATATTCTTTAAAAACATTCTTTATGATTTTCTCTCTGAACTCTTCTACGCTCAATTCCTCTTTCAGAAATTCTGAAATGTTCGCAACTCTGCTTCTTACCGATTTAATTCCCTTGCTCTCAATCTTATCAAGCTTCACGTTCAACGCCTGAACCACGTCTTCAATGTGTGAATTCAAAAGCAGTGTTCCGTGCGAGAACATCGATTTTAAATTCGTGAACTGTGCATTGCCCGAAATCTTTCTTCCATCAACTGTAATATCGTTACGTCCGCCAAGTTCAGCGTTTACACCCATTTCCCTGAGTGTTTCAACCACGGGCTTTGTAAATTTTTCAAAATTATGAAAGAATTCAGGTGAATACTTTGTTATGAAACTAAAGTTAAGGTTTCCGAAATCGTGATAAACAGCACCGCCTCCCGAAATCCTTCTTACAACTTTTATTCCCTTTGCGTCAACATACTCTTTGTTAATCTCTTCTATCGTGTTCTGATGCTTGCCTATTATTATAGATGGCTGATTAATGTAAAACAGCAAGTACATTTCATTCTCAACATTCAGATTCCTTACGCAGTATTCTTCGAGTGCCAGGTTTATAGTAGGGTCGTTGCTTGTGTTACTTATTAATTTCATGCTTCTCTTTTTTCTCCGGGTTTGTAAAGTATCACTTCTGCATCTTCAATCGTAATCAGTCCGCCGTTTCTGCTTTCCTCAAACAAGTTTTCTACTTCGGCGATAAACTTTCTGATTTTATCATCTGCGTCAACAATTTCAACTATAACAGGTAAGTCATTCGAAAGTTCTATCATCTTCGACTTGTGCACAATGCTGTGCGCGCCAAAGCCCATAATGCCCCGCGTTACAGTTGCACCCGCAAGTTCAGACCTCTTTGCAAGAAATACTATCTCTTCATAAAGCGCATTGTGTTTATACTTATCCGATTCACCTATGAAAATTCTTACAAGCTTTAAATTCTCTTTTCTTTCCATTTCAAATTAATTTAATTATAAATATTCCAAGAAAAGCCGCTACCACACCAAGCACTACCGATAACAATATGTACGAAATGCTTTCGAGCCAGAGCCCTTCCTGCAAAAGTTTCAGCGCGTCAAGCGTGAATGCCGAGAACGTTGTGAACCCGCCGAGTATTCCCGTTGCAAGAAAAAGTCTTGCCTCGGGAGAAAGGTTTCCCTTTTCGACCAGCCCGTAACAACTCCGATTAAAAGCGAACCGATAATGTTTACAGACATCGTTCCGTACGGAAACGAAGACAGAAATTTATTCTGAACAGTTTGCGATAATAAGTATCTGAAAATACTTCCTACAAATCCACCCCGAACCTATTAGCAGTAAAATTTTTATGTTGAACAAAGATGCTTTTTATTTAGCTTAAAATTATGCAAATCAAACTTAAAAATATATAAAGATAATTGTATCACTAAACCCGCCTGACTTAATTATAATACTTCTTTTCTGTGGCACTTATAATTTCTATTGCCGATTAAATTCATTTTTTGTAACTTTATATAATTAAATTAACTTACATCCCTATGAGTTTTTTTGAATTTAAAATATATCTACAAAAAAGAAACGCCGGGCAAAGTATTGTTATATTAGCCGTTTAATCACACTATGCCTTCAATATGCCTTTAAATTGCCTTCAACATGCCTTCAAAGTGCCAGATAACTTCGCCGCAGATGGGCTTCAGCCTCGCTTTAACAGGCTCACAACAACTAATACAACTTATAAAACATACATACATCTAATAATATGACTAATGGGACGCGTAACTAATCAAATTACAGGCACTGCACGGGGAAAAGTCGGAAACCTCGTCTATAGGGCGAAAAAATCAGGTGAAAGCACTGTTTATCCGCTTAACACCGAAAGAAAGAAACCCGATACACCCCTTGCAATTTCTCACAATAACAGGTTCAAAACAATTGTTAAGTTTGCTGCCGCTGTTAACGATTCTACTTTCCTGAGGTGTATCTGGCGGCCCTTTAGAAATATCAAAGGCGATAATGCTTTCAATAAGATTCACAGTTTTAACTACTGTAATTCTCATTCAGATTTTATGGATAAATCCGCAACGATAGTGCCAAATGGAATAAACATGGAAATTCTTGACTTTGTACCAAAAGAGGATTATTTCACCATAAAGTTTTTGCCGACCGAAGAACTTCTTTTACATTTTAAGCATCCTTGCGTAGCAGTTGTTATTATTTACCTTAATTCACCTTCATCAAAACGTAAAGGACAAAAAGTTCTTGACCATAATTCATATTTGACTTTTGAAACTGAAATCGAAGACCGTGATTTCACGGCAGGGAAATCTGCCAAAATTAAGTCTAAACAATACAAAGGTTCATTTAAAATCATAGACGACTATAGAAGAGTACGTGTTTATCTTTCGTTTGTCTTTGATTCTGTTTCTGGAAAAAGAATGTGGACTCAGTCCACGAGTTATCTGTATAAAGGTGCCGAACTTGACCTGCTTCACGATGAAATGATACAAAAAAGGTTTGATGAGCGTCAGAAAAAACTAAAAGAGCCCAAAGGCAAATACAGCGAACTTAGGCTGCGCTGAGGGTTATATTCTATTCCTCTTATTTTTCTTTAACGTAGAACTAAATTAGCACTTGTAAAAAAAATCAGTTTACATTATTTTCTTTTATTAGCCCTAAAAAACGAATTTTCGCCAACTAAATCTTTTGGGAGTTATGAGTATGGCAGCATCTACCCCGAAATATAGAAAGAGATATTTAGCTTTTATTTCTTTTCTGGTTATTCTTACTGCAATTCTTGCAGGTTTCTTCTATTACAGATATGAAGAAAAAGTAATCGTTAACAATCAGAAGCAAAACTTAGAAGCAATCGCTGAACTTAAAATTGAACAGATTAGGAAATGGATGGAGGAGAATGTTCAGAATGCTGATAACGTTTCGAAAAACCCTTATTCGCTGAAAGAGATTGACGACTTAATAAACGGTACGGGTGAGCCCGGATTAAAAGATGTCATAATAAACCGTTTGAAATACCGTGTTAATAGTTTTCAGTATGAAAATATTTATCTTACTACCCCCGCTGGAAAAGTCATTCTTGCGGCTAACGATAATGATAATAAAATTGACACTTCCTTTTTAAAAGATATAAGACTTGCAGGTGAAAAGCGTGTTACTATGTTCAGCGATTTCAGGTTTTGTAACATCCACAACAAGATTCATCTCCTCGTTATTTCTCCAAACATTAACAGTAAAAATGTACTTCTTGGTTTTCTTGTTTTTGCCATCGATCCGTCAGAGTACTTATACCCTTTAATTCAAAAATGGCCTACTGAAAGCGAAACCGCAGAAACAGTATTGTTTGAAAAAAATGGTAATGAAGTTTTATTCATAAATGAATTGCGTCATCAGCCAAATTCAGCTTTAAAATTGAGAATTCCTCTGAGCAATGTTGATCTTCCCGCAGTTAAAGCAATCAACGGTGAAAGAGGTATAGTTGATGGCACAGATTATCGTGGCAATAAAGTTCTTGCTTATGTTACACAATTAAAAGGAACGAACTGGTATATGACTTCGAAAATTGATAAGGACGAAGTATTTGTCGAACTTAAGTACAGAGCTTATTTTATAAGCAGTATTGTTGTTTTAATGGTTTTGTTTACTTCAACTCTCGCTGCATTCGTGTATAACTCTAAACAGAGATACATTCTTAAATCACTGATTGAAAAAGATAACGAACTTCACAGTAGCCGGGAATTGCTTTCTGTGGTTGGCAGTATTGCGAATATTGGCGGTTGGGAATTTGATGTTGCTAAAGATAAAGCTTCCTTTACAAAGGAGGTTGCCTTAATTCTTGATATAAATCCGGATGAAGTTTTAAGCTTTGAAGAATCTGCAAAATTTTATGTTAATGATTCAAAAGATAAGTTTATAACTGCAGCTAATGATGCAATAGAAAAAGGAATTCCGAATGATTTGGAACTTGAGATAGTTACTTCAAAAGGAACACATAAATGGATTAGAATAATCGGTAAACCGATTAAAGTAAACGGAAAAACAGTAAAGCTGCATGGCTCTTTTCAGGATATAAGCGAAAAGAAAATAGCAGATGAAAAACTAAAGGAAAGTGAGTCGCATTTCAGAACTTTGCTAAATGATGTTATGAGTATTTCAATTCAGGGCTATGATATGAACGGTATAACAAATTATTGGAATAAAGCCTCTGAAAAAATTTACGGCTATACTGCCGAAGAAGCCGTTGGAAAAAGTTTGCTTGATACTATTATACCTCCCGAAATGCGCGAAGGCGTGAAAGCCGCAATAAAACAAATGTACGAAACAGGCATCGCAATTCCTGCTTCGGAACTTAACCTGATGAAGAAGGGCGGTTCCAGAGTCGATGTTTTTTCAAGCCACGTTATTTTAAAAACCAAAGGTCGAGAACCTGAATTTTACTGTATTGATATTGATATTTCAGAAATGAAAAAACTCGAAGAAACACAATCGTTCTTAATCCAATGTGGCAATCAGGGTGAAAACTTCTTTGAATCTCTGGCAAAACATCTTGCGGAAACTTTAAAGACGGAATATGTTTGTATAGATGTATTAGAACCAGATGGAATGGCAAGAACACTCGCAAATTATGCCGAAGGAATGTTTGACGAAAACATAACTTATACTTTAAAAGATACTCCTTGCGGAGACGTTGTTGAAAAAAGTATATGTGTTTTTGAAAAAGACGTTAGAAAATTATTCCCAAATGATTTGGTTCTTCAGGATATGACAGCCGAAAGTTATGTCGGTACTACATTGTTAGACTCGAAAGGAAAGCAAATCGGCTTAATTGCAATCATTGGAAGGAAGCCGCTGGAAAATTCTCATCTTGCCGAAAGCATATTAAAGCTTGTTGCAATCCGTGCCTCAGGAGAACTTGAAAGGTCCCAGTCAGAGGAAGCATTAAGACTTAGCGAAGAGAGGTACAAATTATTTATTAATTCAAGCAAAGATATTATTTTCCTGAAAGACGAAAACTTTAAATATGTAGTGAGTAACGACGCTAATAATAAATTTTTAAACAGAGAAGAATTCGAAATCCTTGGAAAAGATGATTCAGAATTAATGCCCGAAAACGTTGCCGTACACTGCAAAGCGGGGGATGAGCATGCAATTGAAAAAGGTAGTTTTATTGTCAACGTTGAAATCGTTGATGAGAAATATTATGAAACAACTAAATTCCCGGTTAAACTTGCAAATGGTAAAACAGGGGTTGGTGGTTATATTCGCGACATTACAATCCGTCGAAATGCCGAGGAAGCTCTTAAAGTAAGCGAAGAAAAATACCGCGCTCTTTTCGAAGCAAATAATGACGGCATATCAATTTTCTATCCTAACCCGGATGGAACAGCAAGTAACTTTGTTGACGTAAACGATGCAGCCA
>Ga0194044_10002031_pt1 | contig 10179 bp, 14 predicted proteins | sample JunL4417m_MetaG_FD_155460 | JGI IMG/M metagenome (GOLD analysis project Ga0194044, IMG submission 155460) | Anoxic zone freshwater microbial communities from boreal shield lake in IISD Experimental Lakes Area, Ontario, Canada - Jun2016-L442-17m | ecosystem: Environmental > Aquatic > Freshwater...
AGATGGCTTTGCCGGTGTCGTTCAGGGTGAAGAGCTCGTCCTCCATGTCGCCGATGCCGGCGACCAGGGGCACGATGATGATCTCGCCCTCGATCTCGCGGGCGACGACGTCGTCGGAGGGCTTGTACACGTCTTCCAGGGCGATGCTCATATGCGCTCCACTTTCGGTTTCCGATCCGCGATCTGCCATTCAGGCGAGGCGCCCCAGCCGTTCCCCGATGGCATCCACAGCTCCACGAGCCACAAGCAGGGCGTCGTGCGCCTCGGCCTCCGGTGGCGCTTCGTCCGCGCCGGGATAGCGAAACGCCCAGGCAAAGACGGTGAGGTCCCGGGCGGGATCGAGCGCCACGTTCAAGGACGCGTCGATGCTTTCGCACGCCGCCGCCAGTTCGTCGAGGTCATGGGTCTTACGGAAGATCGTGTCGTGCGCCGTGAGGAAGGCTTTCGCGGCCTCTTCCGCCGCCGGCTGGCAGTGGAACAGCGCATCTTCGATCAAGGGAGGATCAGCGGCCAAGTCGACCTGTGCGCTCCTCAGGTCATTGTCGGCCTTGCGGAGCCAAGCTGGACTTCCCGTCGCTTCTCATCCGCCATAAAGCAGCTCTCCTTCACGCGCCACAGTGGCGGGCAGCGACGACGCGACGGACAAGCCGCGCGCGAACTCTTCGTGGGTAAGGACGAGCACGTCCTTCGAGATTCCCATCCCGCACAGGGCGCGGAACGCCTGCTGTTCGCGTTTGTAGCGCGGCAGCGGCGAATCGCGGACCACAACGAGGAAGTCGTAGTCGCTGTCCTCATCCGCTTCGTCACGGGCGCGCGATCCGAAGAGGTAGATTCGCTCCACCTGCAGACTGGCCCGTAGGCGCCGTACTGCTTCGGCTGCCAGATCGGCCACCGCGATCGACTGGGTCGTCTCGATCATGATCGTTCCTGCTTCGCCTTCCTTCCCGCCGATGATACCCCTATTCAGGGGGGCCAGAAGGCGTCGCTGTTTCGCGGCGCGCAGCGCCGACTTCGCAGCGGCGCCGGCCCGACCCCGCCTCGGGCGGCCACCACGCCCGCCAGGCTGCGCCGCCCGTCGAGCTTGTTGTCCCAGATGGCCTTGCCGGTGTCGTTCAGGGTGAACAGCTCGTTTTCCATGTCGCCGCTGCCGGCGACCAGGGGCCGCTCATGATCTCGCCCTCGATCTCGCGGGCGACCACGTCGCCCGAGGGCCTGTAGACGTCCTGGTCTGCCCTCCGAGCCGTGTCGACGCGCGCGCCAGATGCACGGGCACGAGAGACCGAGGGCCGGGGCTCTCGCCGCACTTCACTGCTACAGTCGAGACCAGCGCCGGGTCGATCGATCGCCACGATCATGCGCGCGGCAGCGGGCGCGGCCGCGGGAGAGACATCGAGCAGGGCGCATCCCCCGTGACGAGCGGGGAGCCCGACACGCGCCGCGCGTGCGCGCACGGGGCGATCTCGACCGGCCTGCCGCTCAGCTTTGGCGCCCCGCCGGTACCGCCAGGCGCCGGCGTCCACATGGTCGAGGTCTTCACCACCGGCATCTCCGCTCATCCTCACTTCAAGCCGGGCAGTGTGGAGAAGATGCTGTTTCTCAGCCTGCCGATCCCAGACCCACCGGGCTGCGTTTCGGCTGCGCCTGCCCTGACCCGCTTGGGCGCCGGCGTCATCAAACCCTTCATGGCGACGAACCTGCCGGCGTTGCGCCACAGCCTCCGCTTCACGATCGGTCCGGTCACTGCGGCCGAGCTCTCTGTCCCCGTGGCCGAGCCGGTGGCGTCTATTCCGGCACGCGGCCGAAGCTCCTCGTGGGGGCTCCTTGTTGAATCGAAAGTAGCTCACCGGGGCGCAAGGGGGCGGCAGGCGCCGAGTGCTTGGCCGCCGATGTCGGCCGTGGCCCCGAGATCCGCGCCATAGGGATCCGCATGAGAATCCTGCCTCCCGGCGACGCAGCGGGCCAGGAGGCGGTCATCGCCTTCTACGTGCTCGCATTCATGGACCGTCCGATCCTGCTCCCTTGCGTTTGAGCAGACGGCCGACTTCCGCGGTCCTGATCATCGGCTTCCTTTCAATTGTCGATATGGCGGGCTTCATCAATGACGGCGAAGCTCATTATGTCTGTTCGAGCTTACGATCACTGCCGGTCGCTTCTTTGATGTGCGTTGATCACTGAATGGGAATGGTACAAGTACTACATCTCCCCTTTCAAAGATCATCGTATGCAGAATCATCGTCGTTATCCCAAATCCTCTGAAAAGATGAGACAGACAGTACCTGAGACGATCTTACGTAATCCTCAATGTCCTTATTTGCACCTGGAGACTGTATGAATTCATACACCTGAATCAGCGCATTCTCCGGAAGTCTGTCAACTTCATTCTTTATCAAGTCCTTTACAGACATATAGCCTCATACCTCCTGAAGAATTGGGATACTTGTACGCTTTGCGGACAACCACTTGCCTGATCGATCAGGGGCTGTCCCCAATCCTTCAATCGGCGGCGACAGAAACATCCGGATGGAGACAGAGCGAACACCCGTCCATGGACTCGCTTCTCGTGCGGATGCGGGGGTCCCTCATGCATGGCGGTCGCTGCGCCGCAGCTGTTCGGGGCGCCCGCCGCTTCCGGCAGCGCGCCGTTTCGCACGAGCGCACCACCTGTTCATCCCGGTAGCCGCGCTTGTCGCCCATTGTACGCCCCTTGGGAAAGGGGGCGACATGCTCCTGAGGCGCCGCCGATGACTCGCGAGCGCGCAGCGCCGCCGTGGCAGCGGCGCCGGTCGTGCCCCGCCTCAGGCGGCGACCAGCATGCGGCGCTGCACGAGCTCGGCGACGAGGCCGAGCACGTCGCGTTCTATGGCGCCGTCCTCGGAGCCCTCGAACTCGGTCTCGATCGCGGCCACCACGCCCGCCAGGCTGCGCCGCCCGTCGAGCTGGTCCCAGATGGCTTTGCCGGTGTCGTTCAGGGTGAAGAGCTCGTCCTCCATGTCGCCGATGCCGGCGACCAGGGGCACGATGATGATCTCGCCCTCGATCTCGCGGGCGACGACGTCGTCGGAGGGCTTGTATACGTCTTCCAGGGCGATGCTCATATGCGCTCCACTCTCGCTTTCCAGTCTTCGATCTGCCAGGCGGATTCGCCAGGCTCCAGCAAACCGAGGTCGCGAGCCTGTTCGTGCGCGACCTCGCAGAGGTACTCGACAGGCGTGTCGAGGGTGCCGCTCTCGGCCCACGACTTGGCCGGGCACTGCTCGCAGAGGCCCTTGAGGAAGCAGACCGCGCAGCGGCGCAGGTACTCGGGGTTGGTGGCCTTCGTCTCGCGGAGCCTCGGGAAGGCTTCGGTGAGGGCGTAGCGCAGGCCGTCCGGCCGCTCGCGCAGGCTCACGACCGTCTCCGGGGCGCGCATGGGCAGGCAGGGCTGCACGTCGCCGTAGGCGTCGATGCAGGCGCCGTGACCGGCGCCGCACGAGAACAGCACGTCCCCGGGCGGCCGCATGAACCTGGTGCAGAACTCGCGCATGCCCTTGAGGTAGCGCTCGCGGTCGCGGGTGAGGAAGGCGACGCCGTGAGTCGGTGAGAGGCGCACGCCGCAGATGGCGCGGTTGCGCAGCTCCGAATCGCGCCGCCCGCGCAGGTCGAAGAACATCGAGTAGCCGGGCGGCTTGGTCATGGCCGGCAGGGTCGCCGCCCATTCCTCAAACTCGGCGACCTCCCCGGCCAGCCCGGGCAGCAGCGCGCCTTTGACGACGAAGCGCACGCCGCGGTCGAGCAGCAGCGCGACGCCGCGGCGGAACTCTTCGTAGGATCCGCGGCGCCTCGTAGCGGCCTCGTAGGTCTCCTCGCTCATGCCGTACACGCTGACCTCGACGAGCTCGAGCGGCGGCACGCGCGCCAGCAGGTCGGCGAGCTGCGGCGTGACGCCGCGGGCGTTGGTGAAGAGCATCACCTTGAGGCCGAGGCGCCGGGCGAAGAGGTAGAGCTCCTCAAAGTCCTCGCGGATCAGCGGCTCGCCGCCGGTGAAACGCACCGAGAGGGCGCCGAGGGCGGCGGCCTCGGTGAGTACGGCCTGCACTTCGGACGTGCTCATCTCCCGCCGCTCAGCCCCCTCGTCGTGCTCGGGCAGGCAGATGCAGCAGTGCACGCAGTCGTTGTCGCAGCGCTCGGTGAGCTCTACGTCAATGCGCCCGAGCAGTGGCTTGCCGTGCCGCCACAGGGGCTGCTCGCCGACCTTGCGGCGGGTGACGTAGCTCATCTCGTCAGAGCTCGCCATCGAGGAGCTCGGGATGCCGGCGTAGCCAGCCCAGCATGGCGTCGCGCACGCGCCGGATGTCCACGCTGCGGTTCGCGCAGATGTCGAAGAGCTCCGCCGTGGTCACCTCGTCGTAGAAGTGCGTCAGACGATTCCGATAGCCGGCCATGTCGAAGAGTACGGCGCCGCATGCCTCATCCAGGACGCCCGCCCGTCGCAGGGCGAGCGCGATCTGCTTGTACTCCAAGGCCCCCTCGCCCAGCCCCTTGGCCAGGATGTGACGCCCGAGGTCCAGCAGTGCCTCCAGGGCGCGGCGCAGAAACGACTCCGCAGCGGCCACGTCACGGGCATCGCCCTGAAATGCATCAAGACTCCCCAGCGGGAGAGTCGCGAGGCCGCGCAGCATCTCATCGAGGATGGCCGACTTGCGCATGACGGTCGCCAGGCGCACTTTCGACGGGCTCAAAGGTCGCTCCCCACCGTCTCGCGCCACTGCTCACGCAGAAGCGGCGCGAGGTCGGCGGCGCGGCCCAGGTGGTAGAGCTGCACCTCGGCTTCGGCATCGAGGTCGGTGGCCAACAGCAGCTCACCGCGCACCACATCGGCGGCCAGAAAGGCGTTGGCCTCCGGCAGGATGATGAGATCGACGCGCGGAGCGTCGAGCAGGGTCTCGAGGCGCTGCACGATGCGGACCCGGTCCTGCGCGCTCAGGTCGCGCCCGCGCAGCGGCTCTACCCCGATATCGACGTCCGAGCCGGGATGCGTCGCCGCCGCCGGGCCGCCGGTCGCACGTGCCGCGATCTCTTCGGCCCGGCTCCCGAACACGTAGATCGCCAGCAGTTCGTACTCGGCGGCAAGCGCTTCGAGCCCCACCTGAAGATCCTCGTCCATGCGGCCATTATGGCACGCGGGTCTGTCGATGCGATCGGCACGGGCTGCGCTCAAGCAGGCACGCCCGTGGAGGTCGGGGGGACGGCAAGGCGGCCGCCTGGAGCGGGCGCGCCCCGCAGCAATCCCTCGCTGCTCAGGTCTTCGTCAACGTCCGGCCAGTGGATCCCGTAGCCGCCGCCGCACACGCGCCAGTTCAGCCGCTGCTCCGGCGTGGCATGGAGCAGGCGCGGATACCAGACCAGCGGGACGGTGATCGTGCGCCCATCCATCAAGTCCACGCTCAAGGTGTCCTCGGTGAGATGCGCGTCCTTGACCCGTTCTCCCGGCCTAATGTCCGTAGTTGGCATACCACTGCTCCAGTAGTTCTTGTTGATGCTCCCGCAGCATCCGCTCCACCTCGCGTAGCTCAGCGGGACTGAACCCCAGATTGCGCGCCAGAGCGAGAAGCTCAAGCCAGAACTTGACGGAAAGGTCGTCGCGATCCACGTGAACATGCGGAGGCTCGTTCTCCAGGTCGTGGCTGTAGAAACATATGCGATTGCGGCCCTACCCGCTTCACTGTCGGCACATGCGCTCCATTCACCCAGTGCCAACGAAACCCTACGCCGCCTCGCACGCCTGCACAAGGTGGCGCCCCCATGCGTTCTGCGGCACCCGCGGACCCGGCCGACTCTTGAGTCGAATAGCCGTCGAAATCCTTACTGGACGGGAGCTTGTATCACGGAGGCAACGCTCCGCACGAATGACTCCCGCAGGCAGCTGCAGCAGGTTCACGGGAGCGCCACCGCCGGCGTGGGCCGCTGCGCCAGCGCCTCGATCTCGGGCACGATCGCCCCGCTCTTGTCGAAGCGCATCTCGTAGCACGGCACCTCGTTGGCGATCTGCTCGATCGTATCGAGCGACTTGTGCCACCAGTCGGCGGTCACGAACGGCTTGATGATGGTGCCCATGAGCTCGCGGCGCACGGCGGCGCGGTCGAGCAGCGGGTCGATGCGGTTCTCCTTGCTCTGCCTCAGGAAGAGGATGCCGGCCAGCGGCGCGTCGGCCGACGAGACGATGGGCACCTCGCCGTGGCTCCAGGTGCCGTACACGCGAAAGCCGCCGCCGGGTTCGCGGCGCACGATGTTGCGGTCGTCGCAGAGCACCTCGCCGACGCCCTCGAGCAGCTTCATGGTCGTCGACTTGCCGGCCTCGGAGTGGCCGACAAACAGGAAGCCCTTGCCGTTCAGCACGACGCCGCCCGAGTGCAGGTAGCAGCCGCCGCGATCGGCGAGCACCCGTGAGAGCATGATCTGGTCGGTGGGGAACATCGTCACCGAGGCGATGCCGCCGTCCTTCCAGCTCTGGGTGCGCGTCTCGTCGTTGTAGACGCGCAGGCGCGTGTGGTCGTCGTTGAACACGGCCACGCGATGGATGCTCTCGTCGCCCTCCGTCGGCGAGATGCCGAGGTAGATCCAGGAGCTGCCCTTGCGGTAGATGGCCCACGGCGGCTTGCGGTAGACGAGCTCGCCGAGGTCTTTGCCCTCGAGGTCGGGGAGCGCGAAGTGGTGGCGGATGGTGAGGAGGTCGCCGTTCGGGCCGCCGGCCGCGGACTCGGGGCCGCCGGCGCCCGGCGCCGGCGCCTCCGTCTCGAACTGCTCGAACTTCGCGGCGAAGGTGTGCGCGTCGATCGGCAGATCGGCATCGATGCGCACGGTCATGCCGCCGACCGCGTAGTAGCGGCGATGCTCGCGCGCGTGACGCGCCTTGCAGGCGCGGTTCTCGCGGGCGACCTCGCAGAGATACTCCACCTTCGCCCCGTGGCGGCCGTGCTCCAGGTAGCCGTACACGTCGCACCAGCGACAGTCGGCGCGCAGCTCGCAGGCGGCGCAGCCCTCGAGGTACTCCGCGCCGCCGCGGACCTTGTCGGCGAGCGACGGGATGAACTCTTCCCAGGCGGCGGCCACGGCGCCGGGGGCGATGCCGGCGCCGGAGCGTCCGCCAGACGCGGAGTCGCGCTTCGCGCCGCCCGCGCCGGCGCCCACCGCCGGACGCTCGGCGACGGGCGCGCCGGCGCGCAGGTCGTAGCGCAGTTCCGCGTCCTTGACGAAGCAGCACCAGGTCATGCCACCGTAGGGGTCCACGTGAAAGTCGCGGCGGCCGGCGATGCAGCGCGCGAACAGCCTGTCGTCGCCCGCCTCCGCGCCGGCCTCCGCCGCCGCGCCGCCGTGCGCGTCCGACACCGGCGACGCCAACGTGGCCGCCGGCTCGAGCGCCGCCGCCGGCTCGTCCCCCGAAAGGTCCGGCTCGTCGAGCGCGACGGCGTCGGCGGGGTCGAGGCGCTGGGCGGCGATCTCGGCGTTGCGCGCGTCCCCGGCGCAGGCGCTCATGTACAGCCACGGGGCGCCCACGCGCCAGTGCTTGCTGAGCGACCTGGCCAGATCCTCCATGGCCGCCCACTCGTGCCAGTTGCCGCGCATCGGGATGAGCTGCACGGTGAAGCCGGCGCCGGCCTCCTGGAGGCGCGCGAAGCCCTCCATGAGCGCCTCGAATCCGCCGGGGTTGCGGGTGACCTCGTCGTACACCCGCGCGCTCGCGCCGTACACGGCGATCATCTTGCTGCCCTTGCGCCGCAGGAACTGCGCGATCTCGGGGGTGATCAACGTACCGTTCGTGTTCAGCGAGTAGGTCGTCGCCTTGGCGGTGACGTAGTCGAAGATCTCGGCGAAGTCCGGGCGCAGCATGGGTTCGCCGCCCGAGATCGCCCATTCGCGCGTGCCCAGGGCGCGCGCCTGGTCGACCACGTCGCGCCACTCGTCGGTGGTGAGCTCGTCGCGCTGCTCGGGGGCGTTCTCCGGCAGCCAGAGCCAGCAGTGGCGGCAGTGATTGTCGCAGCGGTAGGTGAGGTCGATGCTGCCCTTGAGCGGCAGGCGCGGCAGCTGGGTCTGACGACGTCGTTCGGCGATGGTCCGCCTCCGTTCGAGTAGGGCGCGGGAGCACGGCGCGGGAGCCTCCCGACTGCTCGGCCTCCGGCGCCACGCCTATCTTCCGGGTCTGCGGCGCGGTCGTCAAACGGCCGCGCGCGCTACCGCGTGCTTCGTTTGTCAAGGCGGCATGCCGGCAGGGCGCCACGCGCCAGCGGTTGCAGGGCGCCTCCCCATCAACGTCCACCGACCTACTCCGACAACATCACCGTGCGGCGCCCATGTCACCCGCAGACGCCCACCTCCCGGCCTGTTCCGCTGCCGGCATGGATGAGAAGCCCCTACACGACCCGCCGGGTATGCTCCGGGTGTCGAGATCGGGGGCTCACATGGTCAGCATCAAGATCAGCGTCGAGAAGCGTGCAGACGGTTACGTCGCCTATCCTTTGGGGCTCAACGGCGCGGTCGTGGGCGAGGGCGCCAGCTACGACGAGGCCCTTGCCGACGTCAGGTCGGCGATCGAGCTCCATATCGAGGCCTTCGGCGCGGACGCCCTCGACGCAGAGTCGGCGGTACTCGAGGCCTTCGGCGCCGAGACGACCCCGGCTGGATGAGCCCAAGATGGGACCCGCACCCCTCTCACGCTGCCCGGCCATCCTACGATCAAGGGTTCCACACTCCGGACGATCCGCACCCAAGCGCGGATAGCCCGCGACGCCGCGCCCAAGCGCGGATAGCCCGCGACGCCGCGCCCCATCTTCCCGGTCAGCGGCGCGGTCATGATGGCGTCGCACACGAAGGTTCACATTATGGTGTACTGCGTATCACAAGGCGGTATCCTGAACAGGCGCCACGCGCCGACGCCGGAAGCCGGTCCCGAACATGAACGCGCCGTCCGAGGAGTCAGTCGCTCATGGGAGTCGCCATCAAGAACGTCGAGGTCGAACGGTTGGCGGACGAGGTCGCGCGGATGACCGGCGAGAGCAAGACGCAGGCCATCCGCGTGGCCCTGCAGGAGCGCCGCGACCGCCTCGCTATGCGCGTCACCCCGGCGGCCAGGGCGGCGCAGCGCCGCCGCTTCCTGGAGGGCGAGATCTGGGCCGACATCCCAGCCCACCTTCTCGACAGGCCGCGCGACAAGGCTCACGAAGACGAGATCCTCGGGTACGGGGCCGACGGCGCATGAAGGCCAGCGGCGCATGATGACGGCGGGCGCGGCATGATGACGGCGGGCGCGGCATGATCCTCGACTCCTCGGCGCTGGTCGCGATCATCCTGCGCGAGCCCGGCTGCGAGGCCGTGCTGGCGCATCTGGAGACGGCCGGAGCGCTCGGCGTCGGCGCGCCGACGCTCTCGGAGACGGCCATCGTGCTCGCCGCCCGTCTGGGGCGCGACCCGCGCCCCAAGATCGCGCGCCTGCTCCAGGAATACGCGGTGACAGTCGTGCCCTTCTCGGACGCGCACTGGGTCGAGTCCACAGAGGCCTTTCTGGCCGACGGCAAGGGCCGTCACCGCGCCGCGCTCAACTACGGCGACTGCCTCACCTGCGCGGTGGCCAAGCTCTCCGGCGAGGCGTTGCTGGCCACGGGCGGCGACTTCACGGGCGCCGACCTGGAAGTGGTCGCGCTCCGAGCGAGGCCGGCCGGCGTGAGCGTCCCTGCAGAGCGACGGTCGTGCACCAGGCGCCGGAGTGGCAGCGGTCGAAGCGGTTGAGATCAGCGCTCGCGGACGGCTTGGCGCGCGTACTTGGCAAGCAGGCGCGCCGGCCGCAAGAGCCAGTAGAGCCACTCGAGCCGTGCGGGCAGGCGCACGGCGTCCCAGTCCTCGGGGCCCGGAGTCAGGCCGCGCATGACCAGGTGGTCGAGCGCGTCGCGCCCGCGGTCTTCACCGCGGACGCGCCACCATAGTGTGGCCAGATGATCGCACGCGCCGGGCCGGCCATCGCCCGCGCCGCCGCCCGCGCCGCCGGCTGCCTCGCCCGCGCCCCCGGCTGCCTCGCCCGCGCCCCCGGCCGTCCGGCAAAGGTAGCGCGCGTAGCCGGGCGCGACCGGGTCGCGCGCGAGGCCGCGCAGCACCGCCGCCGGCACGGCCACCGGGAACGGCCGGCAGGCGTGCGCGACTCCCACCAGAACG
>Ga0194044_10002035_pt1 | contig 10171 bp, 2 predicted proteins | sample JunL4417m_MetaG_FD_155460 | JGI IMG/M metagenome (GOLD analysis project Ga0194044, IMG submission 155460) | Anoxic zone freshwater microbial communities from boreal shield lake in IISD Experimental Lakes Area, Ontario, Canada - Jun2016-L442-17m | ecosystem: Environmental > Aquatic > Freshwater >...
AGATAATAGTGAATCTAAAAATTTATTTGATTTAATTAAATTAGACATATCTGTATCTCAAGCAGAATTAGTAAAATTAACTGCAAAAAATTTAAATATTCCTGAAGTAGAAGAATCTGATGATAATCATAACCTTCCACTATTTGATTTAGGTAAGAACAAAAAAATGTGGAACGAAGTTTGTAGAGAGGCTGCTCTTTCATTACAAGATATAAAAAAACTATTACCTTTGATGAGAGGAGCAAATAAAATAATATCATTAAGGAAAGCAGCAGGATCTACAGCAGGAGTTTCAGACGAAGCCACTGATGAATTAATAAGAGGAAAAAACTTAAAAAAATTTTTAGAAAAATATTATTTAAATAATTTTAAAATACATAGTATTTTTGATTTTGATGCAAAAGATATAAATGATGATTATATTAAAGACACTGGACCTAAAACTGTAATGGTTCCAATGAGTTCTTTTGTTGCAATGGAACAAGGTCTGCAACAAGATGATCAAGACCATGAACCTGGTGAAGAAGAACCTGAAATAGAAGTTATTGATTATAATACTGGAAAAAACTATGTTAGACAAATGGCGTTATATTCAGATAAACCTGGAACATTTACTATATTAAATGAATATAAAGGTAATAAATTAAATGAAAACGTAGTGACAGAAGATGGAACTACATATTATATGACTGAGAAATTGCCTTTAGTGAATGAATATTCACAAATAAGCGTATCGCGGGAAGTAAGTGAAGGTGTTGATTATTTTGAAAATAATAAAGATAAATTTATAAGAGAAGGAAAAAAAATTTCAGATATTTCTATACCACTATACATAGTTTATTCTTGTTTAAAAAGAGTAAAAGATAAAAAAACAAAAGATAAAAAAACAAAAGAATATAAAAAAGATGTTAATGGAAATTTTGTATACACAGCTTTTCATATATCAATTATAATATTATTTGATGGAAAAATATATACATTAGGATACGGATTAGATGCAGAGATGGATAAGACGAAAAAAGAAAAAAATCAACTAGGTCCATTACTTACATTATTACAAGATTTTGAAAAAACAATAAAACTCAGAGTACCCAGCTTTGAATCTGTTAGTTTATTTGGTACTGGAATAATATTATCTCCCGATTCTTTGGATATTGATGATGAATCATTCAGTTATGATATAATTGATATGGGAATATTGGAAAAAAAACATATTATGAGGTTAAATACAATATTTAGTTCCATTTCACAATTATATGCAAATACAATGGTTATTGAAGGCAAAAAAGATTATGATTTAACAATTGATACATTTATAGGTGAAACTAACACAATATATTCAAGATTATCATCAAGTTATTTACAAACTATACAAAGAAATTATAAATTGTTCGATAGTTTCACACAAATAATGAATTGTAGTTCTTTTTCTGAATCTATATTTTATGATAGCATTGATTGTAGCAAAAGTAAATTTTTAGTTATTAATTCTGATCCAAATAAATGTATAAGTAAAAATGCTAATTTTAGTGATAAACGAAATGTCGATGAAAAAATCAAAGAGGTGTTTAATATTTATTTTGAAGAAGCAACTACAGTGAGCGACTTTGTTGATTCATTAACTAAACAACCATTACCAGTAGCAGTAGCGGTCCCAAGGACTATACGAGCAGCAGTAGCACCATCGCCACCAGCAATAGACCATTCTGGAACATCAGCGATGGGATTCAGTTCACAACAACGACAACAACCACAAGGTTGCGATCCAGAAACAGGTACGGGGTGTGTAATAGCTGGAGGCGCGCCACCACGACAATCCACTAAAAAACAGAAACAAAAAAACAAAAAGAAGAATAAAACAATTAAAAAGTAGAATAACAAATAGAACAATAAGTAATTTTTTCACAAGTTTCACAATAGTTATCAATATCATCTTCCTGATATTGATGTTTACATACTGATTTTATTTGTTGTACAACATCTATCATCATTTTATTGAGAATTTGCAATTCTTTATCAACAGTATTTTTATTAAAATAAACATTAAATTCAACTAAAAAAGAATTAATAAAAGGACTTAAATCTTCTTGAATAGAATTAGAAAATTCTATTTGTTCATTTAAAATACTAATTTTAAGTTCTATTTGATTTTTAATCTTTAATAATGCATATAATTCTTCACTAATATCGTCTGTGTTCATTATAACAATAATTAATATATTATATTTAAGTATATTCTATAAATAATCAAAAATTATTGTTATATATTATTTGTCTATCTATTTGTCTGTCTATCTTTACATATATCTTTATTATCAAATTAATAATATTATTACAAATACATATTTTGCCAGGTCATATTAATATCACGATCTGTTTTAATTAATTTATCAACAATATTTTTTGTAACAGTAAAAGGAAATTCAACCTTTAATGCCATTTCTTCTTCAAATAAATTTGAATCACTCTTCATTAAACGATATAAATTCAATTTTGTATAAATAATTTCCATACATCTTTTTAAATTACGAACACCATCTTCCTTATTACAATATTTTTCAATAATATGATGAATTGTATCATCTGGAATAATAATATCTTCTTGTAAAAATTTAATTTGATCACGAATTTTTGGTAACAAATAGTTATTACTTATAAATGTTTTTTGTTTTTGATCATAACCTTTGGTCATAATTCTATACATACGATCCTTCAAAATAGGATTTACTTTGCTTTCATCATTATAACTAAAAATGAAGAGACATTTACTTAAATCAAAATCAATTTCCGAAAAATATTTATCATGAAATTGACTATTTTGAGTTGTATCAGTTAAATGTGTTAAAATACCAGCAATTTCTTCACCTTTTGGAGTATCACTAATTTTATCAAGCTCGTCAAAATAAATAACTGGATTCATACATTTACTATCAATTAATATCTGAACTATTTTTCCCCAAATACTTCCTTCATATGTATACGAATGACCCTCTAAGAAACTGCTGTCAGTTGCACCACCAAGTGCAATAAATGCAAAAGGACGATTTAATATTTTACTAATTCCTTCTTTTACGAGACTTGTTTTACCAGTTCCTGGAGGTCCATGAATAGCAATAGCTGTTCCGATTGCTTCAGGATTTGTAACAAGTTGTCCCAATAATTGCATAATTTGCATTTTTGCATCATTTAACCCGTAAACTGCGTCATTTAATGTTTTTTGAGCATTCGCTATAAATTCATGACACATATCAACACCGTCTTTAATATTTACTGGAAGAGTTTTAAATTTACCAAAAGGAATACGCATAAATGTTTCAACCCAATTTTTTATTTTGTAAAATTCACCAGTTCCTGGCTCCATATAACGCAATGAATTTATTTTTTTCATTGCAGCGGCTTTGAAAATGGGAGGAATATCTGCTTCTAATAAAGTAAGACGATATGGTTTTTCAATTCTTGTAATTTTATTGATTTCTCTGACTTCTTTGATAATTTTTTTTTGTTCTATAATATCGAGTTTATTAAAGAAATCAAAATCATTCATTGTATTTTTATCACGAATAATTTTTTTAAAAATTCTACCATGTTTCTCTTTTGTCTTTTTAATTTTTTTATCATGTTTTTTTTGTTTGTCTTTCATTTCATTTTTACAAACCTTAATACATTCCGTAATTATTTTATTACCTTTATATTTATTTTCAAGTTCCTTAAAACTTTTTAAAATTTCTTCATCCTTTTCTATTGATAAAATACTTTCATCTTTTGATAATGATGAAGAAGATGAAGTTTTATTTAATACATCTTTTATCATTGATGCTACAATTTCATTTCTCTCAGATTTAGAATTATCTTTTTTAATATTATTATTTTTGTTTTTCTTTTTACATTTTTTATCGTGATCGTCATCAGTTTCCGATTCATCAACATCATCATCATAATCATCATCATCATCTTCATCAGAAGATTCATCTGAACTAACTTCTTCATCTTCATTTTCAGTATCTTCAACCTCATCATCTTCGTCATCATAATCTTCCCATTCATCATCATCATAGGATTCGTTACCACCTATTGTAAATATAATATTAAATTTATCACCTTTTGATGTATAATTTTCTTCTTCATCGTCATCATCATCATTATCATCATCATCACTTGTTTCATTTTTTTTAGTTTTGGAAGAAGATTTATCTTTTTTTATAATTTTTGATTTTTTTGTAATTTTTTTATTTGTTGTTGTCTTTTTCAAATCTTTTTTTTTAGATGTCTTGCTAGGTTTATAATCAGAATCGGTGTCATCATTGTCGTCATTATCGTCAGTATCATTATCGTTTTCGCTGTCATTATCAATCTTTTTATTTGATTTAATTAATTTTTTAATTTTATCACCCATTTTAATATTTTTATCTAAATTTTTTGAAGGAAATATTTTTGCTAAAAATTTTCGATATTCATGAACATCCATTTCATCTTCATCTTCTTCATAATCATCCGAATCATCGGAATTATCAGAATCAGAATCATTATGATATTTGCGATTTAATACATTCTCATTTGTTTTTTTTGAGCTTTTAATTTGTTCTCTTTTAGTCATTGTCTGATCTCTTGGCATTCTATTATAATATAATTTGTTTTTATATTTATTTGTAAATCAATTTTATTATAAATGAGTTAAATATAGTAAAATCAAAAAATAATATATTGAGTTTAAAATAAAAATTGATAATAAACAATCTAAATATAATTATATATTATAAGGAAGAATGTCAAGAAATACCAATTCAAATTCTCAAAATAATAATTCAAAAATTATTGGAATACAATTTAGTATTCTGTCTCCAGAAGAAATTCGTAAAGGTTCTGTGGCAGAAATTACATCAAGAGATACATATATAAATAATAAACCTATTATTGGTGGATTATTTGATCCTCGTATGGGTGTTCTGGAACCAGGTCTTATTTGTCCTACTGATGGATTAGATTATATGCAAACACCTGGATATTTTGGACATATTGAATTGGCTCGCCCAGTATTTTATATTCAATATTTGAGCACAATTTTAAAAGTTCTTCGTTGCGTTTGTTTCAAATGTAGTAAATTACTAATTAGTAAAGAAAAGTATAAGCAAGCACTTAAGATGGCAAATGATGCAAGATGGAAATATGTATTTGCTTTAGCGAGTAAAATGAAACGATGTGGCGAGGATATGGAAGATGGTTGTGGATGTTTACAGCCAAATAAAATTAGAAAAGATGGTTTGGCTACTATTTATGCGGAATGGAAAAATGATTCTGGTGAAGAAGGACAAAATAATATTGTTATTAAACTTACTGCAGAAATGGTATTAAAAATCTGTAAAAGAATTTCTGATGAGGATGTATCTTTTATGGGATTTAGTCCAATATGGTCTCGTCCAGACTGGATGGTATGTCAAGTTATGGCAGTACCACCACCTGCAGTAAGACCATCTGTAAAACATGATGCTCAACAAAGATCAGAAGATGATTTAAGCCATATTTTAGTAAATATTATTAAAACAAATAAAACATTACAAGAAAAGTTACAAAATAATGCCCCAGCCAATGTTATAGATGATTGGACAACTGTGTTGCAATATTATGTTGCCACCCAAGTAGATAATAAAATTCCTGGTGTTGCATCTGTAGCACAAAGATCTGGTCGCCCATTAAAATCAATTAAAGACCGTTTAAATGGAAAAGGTGGTCGTATGAGGGGTAATTTGATGGCAAAAAGAGTCGATTTTAGTGCTCGTTCAGTTATTACAGCAGATCCTAATATTTCTATAAGAGAACTAGGAATTCCCATGAAAGTTGCAAAAAATATAACTAAACCTGTTCAAGTAAATGCTGTCAATAAAGCATTCTTAATGAAACTCGTTCAAAATGGACCTGATAATTATCCAGGTGCAAAAATTTTAGAAAAGAAAAATGGTGATTCGATAACTTTAAGATATATTGATCGTAAATCAATTATTTTAGAAGATGGAGATATCGTTCATAGACATATGATGGATGGAGATGCGGTACTATTTAATCGACAGCCAACATTACATAGAATGTCAATGATGTGTCATATTGCAAGAATTATGCAACGAGGTGACACCTTTCGAATGAATGTCGCTGATACAAAACCATATAATGCAGATTTTGATGGTGATGAAATGAATTTGCATATGCCACAAGATGTTGAAGCCGAAGCTGAATTGCGTAACTTGGCTGCAGTTCCTTATCAAATTATTAGTCCTGCCAATAATGCACCCATTATTGGAATTTATCAAGATTCAATGCTTGGTTGTAATCGTTTTACTCGTGAAAATATTCGGTTTACTCCTCGCGATGCAATGAATATTTTAATGATGTTTCAAAGAATAAATGAGAAAATATTAAATGCAATTATTGATGAGAATGGGTTTGTTACAAATTTTGAGATAATGTCGCAAATTCTACCTCCATTATCTTTAAAATATTCTACAAAATTATTTAAAGACACAGAAAATAAATCAAAATCAAATAATGTTTTGGAAATAAAAGATGGTCAATATTTACGAGGTCAAATGGAAAAAGGTGTGTTAGGTGGTGGAACAAAAGGTCTTATTCAACGCATTTGTAATGATTTTGGAAATTTTGCTTCTGCTAATTTTATTGATGATTTACAAAATATTATTACTGAATATATGAAATCAAGTGCTTATAGTGTTGGAATTAGTGATTTGATTGCTGATGAAAAAACAACACAAGATATTATTAAAATTATTACAAATAAAAAAATGGATGTAAAAAATCTGATTGATCAAACGCAAATTGGTGTTTTTGAAAATAAAACTGGTAAAACAAATGAAGAAGAATTTGAAACACAGGTGAATAATATTCTAAATCAAGCATCATCTGAGGCAGGTAAAATTGGATTAAATAGTTTGAGTAAAGATAATCGGTTTGTTATTATGGTTAGTGCAGGATCTAAAGGTTCCGAATTAAATATTTCACAAATGATTTCTTGTCTGGGACAACAAAATGTAGATGGCAAACGCATTCCTTATGGTTTTGATCATCGCACATTGCCACATTTCAGTAAATATGATGATAGTCCAAGTGCTCGTGGATTTGTGGAAAGTTCTTATATTAATGGACTTAATCCTCAAGAATTATTCTTTCATGCAATGGGTGGTCGTGTTGGTCTCATTGATACTGCTGTTAAAACATCAACCACAGGTTATATTCAGCGCCGATTAATTAAAGGTCTTGAAGATTTGATGGTTTCATATGATATGACAGTTCGAACAAATAAAGGAAAATTAGTTCAATTTACTTATGGAGATGATGGCATTGACCCTGTAAAAGTTGAAAATCAATCCATGCCTTTGGTCAATATGAGTATTCAAGATATTTATGCACATTACAATATTCCGGATGAATCAAATAAAACGAAAACATTATCATCAATCTTTTTGAAACCTACACTTGCACGATATAAAAAACAAATGAATGAAACACAAGAAAAATGTAAATATTATACAGAATTAATGATCCGATATCGTGATTTGATTGTAAAAAATGTGTTTAAGAATAAAAGTGATAGTGTAGTAAATTGTCCTGTTGCATTTTCATATATTATTAATAATGTTATGGGACAACAAAATATTAATGCAAATTCTGTAATTGATTTGACGCCATTAGAAGCATTTGACATGATTGAGAAATGCTATTCTAATTTAGAAAAAATTCGTTGTGCTATTCCAACTGCATTATTCAAGACATTGTATTTCTATAATTTATCACCAAAAGATTTGCTTTTCGTTAAACGCTTTAATCGTGCTGCTTTAACTATATTATTAGAAAATATTGCGGTTAATTATAAAAGAGCTATCGTCGCACCTGGTGAAATGGTGGGAATGGTGGCTGCACAAAGTATCGGAGAGCCAACTACCCAAATGTCCGGACGAGCTTGTGAGCATATTAGGTGTGTAAAAATTAATAAATTAACAAAAAAAACAATTATGGTCTCAGGAGAAATTGGTTCTATATGCGATAATTTGATAGAACAATTGCCAGATTTTACATTCAATACTGGTCACATAGATAGTGTAGAAACATTATTAGATGCACTTGATGATGAATATTATATTATCGGAGTGGATACTGAAGAAAAAACACATTGGAATAAAATTAGTCATGTCAGTAGACATCCAGTGAATGGTGAATTGATGAGGGTTACTACAAAAAGTGGGCGTATAGTAGAAACAACTACAAGCCATTCCCATTTAATTCGTGATCAAATGTCACAAAGTGTTGTTCCCATTACTGGTGCAAATATGAAAAAAGGAATGCGTATCCCGGTAGCAAAACATATAGATAATCCATTTATTGAAGATGTTGTTACAATTGGAACAAAAGAATATAAATTGGATTATTTATTTGGATGGTTTATTGGTGCTTATCTAGCAGAAGGAAATCTTAATAAAAAAACTGGAACACAAGAAGTACAAGGCACTATTAATATTACAAATATATCACCATATTTTATTAAAAATACAAAAGATTTTGCTTCCAGATTTGGAAAAGATAGTATTGTAAGAGAATATAAAGGCGAATATGGACCATCTATTTCAACAAGATTCTCTTATAAACCCTTGGCAGATTTCCTTCTTGCAACTTGTGATAATGGTTCTTTCGTAAAACATGTTCCTGATTTTGCATTCTTAGCTCCAAATGAATTCAAGGCTGGATTAATCCAAGCATACTTTGATGGTGATGGAAATTTCCAAAATGATGAAGGACATCATCAAATTCGTGTATGCAGTCGATCAAAACAAATGATAAAAGATATGGCATTAATGTTGAACTACTTTGGTATATTTGGTTCTATTAAAGAAAATTTTACCCGTGGATCAAGTATTTATAATTTGGCAATTTCTGCAAAATATAGTAAACTATATCAAGAAACAATTGGATCTCTAATTCATTCAGAAAAGTTGCAAGAACTAGTAGAATATACTAGTAGAGAAGATACACATAGTTTATCAGATGATATCGATAAAATTAATGGACTTGGTGAGATTATTGCTAAGTGTGGTAAGACTTTAAAATTGCCAGGTCAAAGTCGTAATTATGGTCGATGGGCTAAGAAAGAAACGATTGGTCGTCGCACTCTTGAAAAATATATTCAAATATTTGAATCTCACGAAAATGCTAGTTTAATAAAAGATGAACTCAAAATTCTGTATCAAGCCGCCAACTCTGGTGTCATTTGGGATGAAATTATAAAAATAGATATTTGGACTCCGGAAAAAACAGAATATGTATATGATTTTACTGTTCCTGGGAATCAAACATTTATGACGGATTATGGTGTTATTGTGCATAATACACTCAATACATTTCATTTTGCTGGTGTATCGAGCAAATCCAATGTGACTCGTGGTGTTCCAAGAATAGAAGAAATTTTATCTTTATCGTCAAATCCAAAAAATCCATCACTTACAGTATTCTTAAAAACAGAAGATGAAACAGATCGTGAAAAAGCCCAATCAATTATGTATATGTTAGAACATACAAAAATGAAAGAAATAATATCAGCAACTGAAATATGTTTCGACCCAGACGAATTGAACACTCTTATTGATGAAGATGAATCGACTATGCAACAATTTAGAGCCTTTGAAAATATGGTTGATGAGTGTATGGAAACATCATTGACTGACGATACAAATGAAAAATCAAAATGGATATTGCGAATGGTGATGAATCCTGAAATTATGTTGGAAAAAAATATTACAATGGATGATGTTAATTTTACATTAAAAAATAGTTTTGGTGATGATATTTCATGTGTATATTCTGATTATAATGCAGATAAATTAGTATTCCGTATTAGAATGAATAATGTCATTAAACAAGGTGCTAACAAAAGTGGTGCTAAAAAAACAAAACTTAATCCACTAGATCAATCAGATCAAATTTATTTATTAAAAAATTTCCAAGATCATTTATTAGAAAATATTGTGCTTAGAGGAATAAAAAATATTAAGAAGGTAATTTTACGAAAAATTAAGGATAATGTAGTTGAACAAGCTGGCGTTTTTAAGAAACAGGATATATGGGTTTTAGATACAATTGGAACAAACATGATGGATGTTCTTGCACTTGATTATAT
>Ga0194044_10002036_pt1 | contig 10170 bp, 13 predicted proteins | sample JunL4417m_MetaG_FD_155460 | JGI IMG/M metagenome (GOLD analysis project Ga0194044, IMG submission 155460) | Anoxic zone freshwater microbial communities from boreal shield lake in IISD Experimental Lakes Area, Ontario, Canada - Jun2016-L442-17m | ecosystem: Environmental > Aquatic > Freshwater...
GTGTTATTTTTCTAGGCTCAATAATCAATACTGTATTATTATTTAAGTTAATACTATCTAAATGTTCAAATATATCTGATGGATTCATATATATATTAAATAACATATTAATTAATCAATACAATCTAAACGATTATTTTATCGTTTTGGTGTCAACACAAATTATTGAGAATGCATAGACTTTATAAAATAATTAATATTTATAGGTTTTTTAAAGAATTGTTGTTGACACAAATTAATATTATAGGTTTTTAAAGAATTGTTGTTGACACAAATTAATGGGAATCCGGATACTTTATAAAATAATTAATATTATAGGTTTTTAAAGAATTGTTGTTGACACAAATTATTGAGAATCCGGATACTTTATAAATATTTATGTCAACACAAAGATAAATATAATCTATTAGTATATAAAATGTTCCGTCAATTTGTAAGAGATAATATTACAATGACATCGATTGTTTTATTTGTTATTTTATTTGGAGTGATTCAAGTTATGAAGCCTACGTTTTTATATAATTCGGATGGAAGCATTCGCGATTTTGGTGTTGGGTATAAAAATAAAACAATTTTACCAATATGGTTATTATCCATTATTTTAGGAATCTTATGTTACGTTTTTGTAATGTATTATATAGCTTATCCACGTTTTTTTTAGAAACATTATGAAATTGTATACGTTTGTGAAGTGGACGTTTCTTTTTTCTGTGAATTAAGTTCTTCTTGTTTTACATATTCTTTATAGTTTTTCTGCATGGTTGCCGTATCATTAATACATCCACGTGTTGTAATATTATATTGAACGATAGATAACAATAAAATTCCTGTATAAATATACCACATAGCTTCTCCGATATTATCTCTAGAAATAACAATATTTAAGAAGTCGGTTCTTATCTGTTCATTATTATTATTTCTGTATTCTGGTTTCATTAATGGGTCCAACAATTTCCAATAATCTATAAAGTTGGATGGAACTATTTGATTAATTAGGATTCCCAAATTTCCGAACAATTTAATAATAACATTCGCCGCGTGTTTCATGGCTTTTTGGGTGGTTTCATCATTAACGGTTGCGTTATTTATTTCGGTTGAGATGGATTCATCAATTAATAATAAGTTACTTAGAAGGGTATGTGCCGAATTAGACACGTAAAAATATCCCACAACATCAGAAAACGCAGATTTAAATCCAGGAAATACAATTAAAACAATAATAACAACTCCAAAAATTAAAGTCCACGGGAATATTGTTATTAAACTTGCAGCACCTATATTTTTAGATATACTTCCACCACATAAATTAATAATAACTGCCGAATTTAATACGATTTGACTTAATAACACGAACAAATAATATACACCTAAATAAATATAATTGCTTTTAGTATAGTTTAATAATTTGGTTTGGTCGTTAAGTATATCGTATGTAAGGGTTGGTTTTAGTTTAAAAAAGTATAATAACGTAATTATTATAAATGTTATTAAATTTATGTAACTATTCATAGATATTATGTATAAATTAATTTAGTATAATAATACTATTTATTATGGAATTTGAAGAAGTCGTTAAACCAACTTTAGTTGAACCTGGTGTAAAATACTTTTTGAATCAAACATTAAAACAATGTCGACACTATAAAAACCATTTCAACAATATTTTATTTAATATTTTATTGTTATGTGTGTTTTTAGTAATTTTAGGTTCATTGTTAATTTATAAATATAAAGGTAAATTAAATCCAAAACAAAGGGCACAAAAAGACATAGAAAAACAACAATATATATTAACCAAAATAAAAAATTACCAAAGTGCTAAAAGAAAAGAACAACAAGAATTAATTACTGGATTACCTAATTGGGATAATGAATTTGATTTAGTACATAAAAATAATTTAAAATATATATAAAATATAGATAATGACGGATGAATATATTGATGCTTTAGATAAGTATTACAGTTTGAAAGGTTCCTATAAACAAGCTATTAAAAAAGGGTTAAAAGACAATAAATCCGAATTTAAACCCAAATGTATTAATTGCGAAAGACAAGTAGGAACCTTTTTTTATACTAATTATAATCCAGAATTAGATAGTAGACATCTAATGGCCATTTGTGGAGATAAACAATCCCCGTGTGATTTAAAAATAGATATTAATGTTGGGTTTTGCAATTCACTACAAGAAGATTTAAAAGAGGTTGAGACACTTATTCGAAATATAAAAAATGATATTATTTATGATAAGAATAACGCTATGTTTGGCTATATTTTAAAGGACAAAGCGTTGAAAAACTTCGAGATTTTTAAAAGTAGTATATCTGAGTATACCGACAGATTAAAAACCAATATAGAACAGTATGATTTTATTGTAAATAATAAAAACATAAAAAATGAAATTCTAAAACTTGAGTTTGAAGTTAATGTAGACATTGAACAAATCAAAGGTTTAATAAACACTTCAAATAACACAGATAATAATCAATTTGTGGTTGATGCTGTTGAAGTGTATCAACATACCCTAAAACCCAAATTGGATAATTTAATGAATCTTAAATATAAATACAATTTTTTAGAATTTAATGAATCTGACAAAACATATAAGTTGTTTCAACTTCCACATTCAATCGAGACATTCGAAAGATGCTACGGAAATCCTGGAATTATTAGTTTTAAATATAAAACTGGACTAAAAAAAACTAAACAAAAAGAGGTTAAAGAAAAAAAACCCAAATCCCAAACAATGAAAAATAAACCTGAAAAGGTTAATCGCGTGAAGACTTTAAAAATAAAGCCAATATCAGTCGTAGAACCAACCACGATGGACTTAAGTGAAGCACCGATAAGTGTAACCGATGATATCGAACTAAATACTGATTTGCTTAGAGAAACCGAACATACCAATATTGATTTTTAATAATTATATAATATATAATGTTAAAATATATATCGGTGCCTGTTTTTTTACTTAGCTTGATTATAGGACTATTTTTTATTTATATTCTTGGTCCTGATTTAAAAACCATTTACATTTACCCAACCCCCGAAACTGTTGACAAAATATTATTTAGAGATAAAAGCGAAAATTGTTTTGCTTTTAAGGAAGTCAGTGTGACGTGTCCTAGTGATGAAAGTCAAATTAACCAGATACCTATTCAAACATAATATACGTACAACACAATACATAAAAATAAAATAATAATAAATACTATATAATGCTAAATTTTGAAAAATATGTACATACACAAACAGGTAAATATATATTATCTATTATATTGGGTTTAGGATTAGCTTCATTATTTAGAAGTGTTTGTAAAGGTAAAAACTGTATTGTGTTTTACGCGGCAAATATTGAAGATATTCAAAACAAAATATATAAAACAGATAATAAGTGTTATAAATACGAACCGGTTCTTTCAAAATGTTCTAAGGATAAAAAAATAATAGAATTTGCGTAAATAACACAATTCTATCAATATTTATAATATTTATGAGTGATACCACAAATATTTTAGATTTACCGACTGACCCAATTTGTGGGGTTGGTGGACAACAAAAAAATAATATAAATTTAAATATAACTGAATCAAATAAACTACCCGATAATTTAGACCAAACAACAATTAACCAATTAATGAACGGACTCCAACAAGCAACCTCAACAGGAGCAACGCAACTTCCATCAAGAGATATACCGCAAAATACAGAGATGTTTACCCAAGATGAACAAATACAAGCAAATTATATTCCACAAAATAAAAATCAAGAAGACTACATCTCAAATTATGATACTTCACAACCCATCACCTCAAAAGAGAAGAATGATACTTTAGATGAAATGTATAACGAACTTCAAATTCCTATTTTATTAGCAGTTTTATATTTTTTATTTCAATTGCCTATTTTTAGAACATATTTGTTTCGATATTTACCAATCTTGTTTTTAAAAGACGGAAACTTAAATATTAATGGTTATTTATTTACAAGTATTCTTTTCAGTTTATTATATTACATTCTAAGTAAAATAACCGTTTATTTTACGGTAAAATAACTGAATTTATTTATTAAATATTTATATAACGATGTCAAATACTTATAAAACTACATTTGTAACTTGTATTCTTAATTGTAACCAAAACAAATTTTTTATTAATAATTACCTTAAAAAATCGCTAAGAACTATTACTATAGAGTGCCCCTTAATTATTTATTGCGAACAAGAATATGCAGATATTTTTTTTACAATAAGAAAGCTCTTTAAGTTAGACCACATTACTCAAGTTAAAATTACAACAGTTGAAGAATTATTTTTTTATAAATACGTTTCAAACGTGAATATGGTTGAGGATTTAAATTCACATACAACCAAACGCACGAATGTTGTTACTTCTAATAAATTTAAATTTATGCTGGATTGTATCGAAGAAAATAAATTTAATACAACTCATTTTGGTTGGATTGATGTAAATCTTTTGGATAAAGTAATGAATAACTCAACTAATTATTTTAGTATTGATATTTACGATAAAATATTACATATTTGTAATAACCCTAAAGATAAATATACGATTCAAGTTCTAAATCATTGGACCCCTGATTGGTATAGCAATTTAGAATATTTTTATAGTGAATATAGGTGGATTGTTTGTGGATGTTTTTTCACAACTGAAATTGAAATAGGCAAACAGGTTTTGCCAAGATTAATAAACAAGGTGATTGAAATTTCATCAAAAGGATTTGGACATGGAGAAGAAAGTTATTATTCTTTTATAATCGACGAAACACCAGAATTGTTTAATTTAAATGTAGGAGACTATCAAGATACAATTCATAATTACTACGGAACAACTTCAAATCACTCATATGTTAATTGGGTTGTTGATAAATGGAAAAACAGCAATAGAACTGAAATTTATAATAATATTTTAAAAAATATTTAAGATTATGGGTTGTCACGGTTAAATAGTGCATCATATTTGTCATTCATTTTTTTAATTTTTTTATTAGTTACATGTTGAGAATATAAATTTAACATTACAGAAAAAGATATCCCGGGTAAATACTTTTTTAGAATTATACTCATTTTTAATATAAAATGATTATAATTTAATTTACCAAAAAAAACCCTTATTTTTTAGAGTTTTAGATTTTTTAGATTTACGACGTGTTGATTTGGTGAAGGACTGTGTTTTTTTCTTACTCTCGTTCTGTTTTGTTTTATCATCACTCGGATACTTTAAAAACCACTCTTCATATTCTCTCGTTCCCTTTTTATCCTTTAATTCAATAAATTTATCAGCTTTTTCGCGCCTTAAGTCTTCTAATTTAGGTTGTGAACCGTAACAATCTATACTAAAACGAGTTAATACTCCTTTTTGTTCTAAACGGTTGTGCTTTTGAACCTCAAATAAAAAGTTAGACATACATAATATACGCTTAATATCATAATAAGTTTTAGTAGTGTATGTAAATGCTAAATAAAAACTTAACATAGTGTCGATTGTTGCTATTTTGATTTGTTTAGAATTAGAATGTATAACGTTATAACTGTGACATCCTAAAGGTTCATAAATAAACGCGATTGTATCATTACCGACTTTTATTTCATAATTTAAAGGTATAATTTCCCCAATAACAGATTTTTTTGTAATGGTTACGTTTTTTATTCCATGATGGTTTAATTCTTTTTTAACTATATTGGCTGTTTTCAATGGGTCTATTGATAGAACATCGAAGTCGGCAATCTTATTAACCTGTTTCTTTATGTTTTTAGGCATATATTTTGCGTATTGTTCAATCGCAAACCCTCCAAAGAAAACAACATCATTATCAATTAAAGTATTTTTAACAATTTCGTAAATTTCATCTTCTTTAGTTGGGTCTTCTATTTTTTCCTGAAAGTTAATTTTATTGCAATTACTATTTGGAATAGGATAATATTTATTTATAAGTCTAAGCCTTTTAAATACCTTTTCCCATCGGCTTGTATCTCCCTCTGGTCTTGATAATTCAAGATACATCGACATACGTAAAAAGTTTGCGTCGGTGTATAATATTCCATCTACATTAACAGATTTTTTTTTAATAACATTAAATAACCCCTTTGGAACCTGTGTAATATCGGCCATCGGTTGGAAATTTACAAATACCTTAAATGTTCCGTGATGTTGTCCTGATTTAGCTTCAACAAATTTATAACCTTCATTAATATAAAGATCGGCAAGTTCCTTTGCGTCGCTTAAAGCATCCGAAGAAAAAAAATCATAATCCGGTAATTCATCGGAACTATAAATCTTGTCATTTTCTGGTAATAACGCATTTATTGCGATTCCTCCATAGCAGACATTTTTTTTTCTTTTTAAAAAATCTTCTATAATTAAAAACATCCCATTTATTTCGTCACTATTTTCTTTTCGCATTTTTTTCTTTTGTTTCTTGTCACTTTCGTCTATTTGTAATCTCAGTATTAATAATTCACATTCACTAAAACTAAGATTCTTATCGCATATTTGCGGTTTCATAATATATAATTATTAGATATTAAAATTATAATAATTTGAAGATATGGTTCTTGTTTCATATGATAATTCAGGTTTTTGGGGTGTTGGGTCTGGTAATATAACCGGAATATATCTTAATCTATCAGGTTTTAATACGAATCCAAATCCGCTTTCGTTGAAAAATGTCGTATTTTCTTCAATATATTGGTCTATATATTGATATCTCATAGCTATTAGTTGACAACCGGTTTCCCTAACAACAATACCGCTTGGGTTTTGTGGATTTGACCCAACGTCCGGCATCGCAATTGTCATATTTTGTTTATTGTAATTTTGTAATTCGGTAATATCTGGTGTGTTTTTTATGTCATAATAATGTAATGCGCGCATAAAAATGGAATTGCTTGTAATGTTAACATATTCTAAAAATGCCTTATTATCCAAAAAAGATGTGTTCGACTTGTCAACAATAATCACGATTTTACCCTTTAAATCTAATATAGGAACGTTTCCTATATTTTTACCTTGGTTTTCATAACTATATTTTTTTCCAAGCAATAAATTATTATATGTCTCAAATATGTGAGATAATTTATTAAACATTTTTTGATTATTACTGAATATTCGTAAATGTATAATAATTGGGTCTGTATAATTTGGAGACGTGCTTTGAGAAAACGCATAATTTGATAATATACTCATAACCTCTGAAAAATTAACATAATTATATGTTTCTTTTACATAATAATTATTCGAAGTGGATGTCGCGACTACTGGGGTATCATCAATAGAATATATTTCAAAATCAAGACCTCTACATCCTTGTTTTAATACATTAATTAAATTACACGTGTTTACAAAATCGTTTTTATAATTACCTCCACTACAACAATTATATGCGGTTTTGATATAATAATCCAATAGGTTATGGTTGAATGTCTTATATTTTGCGTCAATAGGTTTAATTTTATTATTTAATGTCCCATAAATATTAGTCATAAATTTACATTCACTTGAATATAGGCTTTTTTTATATAAATAATAACATATAGCTAAAATAATTGTAATAATTATAATAAAAAAAATAAATACTGATATTGTATTTTCCTTAAGATTTAATAATTGTTGCGTTGACATATTTATTATAATACTATTTAATAATAAAAAAAGTTAAATAATATTATATCTATAATATAAATTAAATGCCCGGAGGATTATTAAATCTTGTTAGTGAGGGACAGCAAAATATTATATTAAATGGAAATCCAAGTAAAACTTTTTTCAAATGTTCATATTCAAAATATACGAATTTTGGTATGCAAAAATTTAGAGTTGATTTCGAAGGTTCCAAAACGTTACAATTAAATGAATCATCACAATTTGTATTTAAAATACCAAGATATGCCGATTTATTAATGGATTGTTACTTATCAATTAATTTACCTGATATTTGGAGTCCCATATTTCCGCCACAATCTACATGCCTGATTGATACTTCGGTATGGGTTCCGTATGAATTTAAATGGATTGACTATCTTGGTGCCGAAATGATAGAAAAAATATCAATCACATGTGGAAATCAAACTCTCCAAGAATTTTCAGGAACGTATCTATTGGCAGCTGTTTTGAGAGATTTCACAGGTTTGAAGAAAGATTTATTTAATGAAATGATAGGAAATACTAGTGATTTAAACGACCCTGGAAACGCATATTCGCGTGTAAATTCTTACCCGAATGCTTATTACAATACTTCTAGTTCAGGGTCTAATCCATCCATACGTGGTAAAACCTTATACATTCCATTAAACGCGTGGTTTAATTTAAATACACAAATGGCGTTTCCATTAGTTGCGTTACAATATAATGAACTTCAGATAACTATTACGATGCGTCCTATAAATCAATTGTTTGTAATTCGAGACGTGTTGGATTCAGACAATATGTATCCTTATTTAGCCCCCAATTTCAATTTATGGTATATGCAGTTTTATCGTTTTTTACAACCACCACCAGATACAGAATTAACTTTTAATTCATATGTTAACACAAAAGTATCTTGGAATACAGATATTCATTTAAATTGCACTTATTGTTTTTTATCTAATGATGAATCGCGTTTGTTTGCGATGAACGAACAAAAATATTTATTTAAACAAGTTCGAGAAACCGTTTTTTATAATGTCACGGGTCCAAATAAAGTTCAATTGGATTCAATCGGGTTAATTTCAAATTGGATGTTTTATTTCCAAAGAAGCGATGCTAATTTAAGAAACCAATGGACTAATTTTACGAATTGGCCTTACAATTATCTTCCAAGCAATATAATTCCGGCACCTACAAGTGGAACATTTATAAATCCACATCCTCCACCACCAACAATTGGGCCTGGTGTAAATCCCAACGGGTATTTAACTGGATTAATGATTACCCAAGATTTAAATATACAAAATAAAAAAAATATACTTGTTTCTTTAGGAATTCTATTAGACGGACAATATAGAGAAAATATTCAACCTTCGGGTGTATACAATTATATAGAAAAATATACAAGAACTACAGGAAACGCACCATCAGGTATTTATTGTTACAATTTTTGTTTAAATACAAGTCCGTTGGTATTACAACCAAGTGGAGCATTAAATTCAAATAGGTTTAATTTAATTGAATTCGAGTTTAATACTATTTTACCAACACTTGACCCAAACGCACAAACGTTAACTATTTGCGACCCAACAACCGGAAATATAATTGGAATTAATAAACCCACTTGGAGAATTTACGATTACAATTTTAATTTAGTTGTTTTGGAAGAAAGAATAAATGTAGTGACGTTTGTTTCCGGAAATGCCGGTTTAATGTATGCCACATAAATCTAATGTAAATCCGCATTCGACGCAAGAGGACCATTATCCAAGAAATTTCCGGTAACATTAAACCTTTTGGGATAATTTACCTTTGTGTTTAAGTCATCTAAATTATACCTTTTATTAAATAACTTGTTTCCTTCATTAAAACTACTATTCCAAGTATTAATTCCAAAATTTGCCTGAGGTGCTCTGTTTGTGTATAATTTAGATTTGGTTCCAATGTCTGTCGTTAAGGTTGAATATGTGGGAGTAACACCAACCGTAAGTTTGCCAGAATCATTCTCACCAATAATATCGTGTGTGGTTGATTTACTAAAACCCGCATATGGTTGACACCCAGGACAATCTATATCTGATAAACACTGTTCTTTCGTTTTAGAACATCTCGCATTAATACACATATTGGAACAACTAAAATTAGTAGTCAACGGAAGATTAACCGTATGGGTTGTTGTAAAATCTCCTTTATCTGGACTCAACGCATTTTCATAACATTCAATAATGTAATTATTTTTAAATAAATAATGTATCCAACTAAATATACCAACCAGTAATAAAATGCTTAATATAGACATCTTCATTTTTTGTTGTAACATATAATATTTTAATATTATATTTTAGTATTTTAATTTCGTCTTTTAGATTTTTTTGATTTGCGTCTTTTTGTTTGTTTCGATTTGCGTCTTTTTGATTGTTTTGATTTACGTATTCTGGATTTCCTGGTTATTCCTCCAACGTTATAATCATATCTAATGTCCTCATCATTTAATTCATCTGGCAATGCCTTACTTTGTTGTGTTG
>Ga0194044_10002037_pt1 | contig 10162 bp, 7 predicted proteins | sample JunL4417m_MetaG_FD_155460 | JGI IMG/M metagenome (GOLD analysis project Ga0194044, IMG submission 155460) | Anoxic zone freshwater microbial communities from boreal shield lake in IISD Experimental Lakes Area, Ontario, Canada - Jun2016-L442-17m | ecosystem: Environmental > Aquatic > Freshwater >...
CTTCAAGCGCATGGAGTTTTTTCCCCAAGCCTTCGAGCGCCGCCTCTTGCAGTTGTTGCCGATGGTCGGACATAAAGTGGGAACGCGGCTGGCGGTGACACGTTCCGGGGCGACCACGCGACAGTTTGAGGCCCACACAAAGGTCAGTGCGGCCCCGTTGAGCGCGTTGGGCTGCTTCCGGATCGGCGAGGACGGACGGCTTTACCTCATCGCCAAGAGCGAGCACTATCACGCGCCACTGGGACATTCGTTTCCGGGCTACGGACTGGTTGACCGGGCCCGCCGGCTCGGAATTCCCAACGCCACGCACAACAACACGCGCGGCTTCATAACCCGCCGCCTCGAGGAAGAGTTGGTGGCCAGCGTCAACGGCCTTCAGTCAGGGGATGCCGGCGCGCTTAAGACCGTCCTCAGCTCGACCGCTCCCGATGTCATCAACCGGGTCTTGAACCTCGAAACCGGCAGCCTGGCGGCCGAAGCGGCCCTCAAGCTCGTTCTTGCCCGGTTCTATCGCCCCGATGAGACGATGCTGCCGCCCAAATACCATGGCCGCATTCCCGTGCTGCTCGTCATCGGCAACGACGATGGCGAACTCAAAGCGAACTATCACGGCACGACCGTGCTGACCCAGATGATGCGCGGCATGTGGCCGGATCTCTACGAGGCGGCTCGGGAACGCGGGTTCCGCGTGGCCGCGATCCGGCCTGATTCGCTCTCCGATCTCGAAACGGCTTTTGCGAACGACGAGCGGGACAACTGCAAGATCGCCGCCTTTTTCCACGAGATTGTGATGATGAACTACGGCGGCCGCCGGCTCTCCCGCGAGTTCCTTCACCGGGCCTACGAGCTGTGCCGCCAGCACGACGCGGCCACCGTAGCAGATGAAATCCAATCCTGCCTCTGGGCGCCGGGCTTGTTTCTCCACCGCGAATACGATCTGCATCCCTCGTTCGTGGTCATTGGCAAAGGTTTTCCCGGCGGCGAATATGCCGCTTCGCGCGTCCTGTTCAGCGCGGCGTTCGACAGCCTTCCGCAATTCGGAGCGCTGGTCACCAACGGGCAGGAGGAACTGGCCGCTCTGGCCTACCTGATCACCATGCGGTGGGCCCTCGCTAATAAGGAGGTGACTCGCCAGGTCGGCGACTATTACGAAGACCGGCTGCGGAAACTGGTCAGCCAATTCCCAAAGCGCGTCTCGGGCGTGGACGGCTCCCGACACCTGAGCTGCCTGCGTTTTGGAGATACGCGGGCCGCAATCGACTTTGCGAAACTGCTGGTCGAGCGCGGGCTTGATGTCAGCGCGCAAACATACAAATCGGATTGTCCGCCAAACGTCCTCACCAAGCTGCCGCTGATCGCGGGTCACGAGATTGTGGACTTTGTCATCGACCGCATGATTGGGGTCTTGTGCGAAATGGAAAAGTCAGCTAACAAATAGAACTTATGAAATATCGTCTATCGTCCCTGGTTCCGACCCTGCTCCTGGCGGGAGCCTCCGCTCTGGCAGCGGAGCTGCCGGCAACCTCGGTTCAACAGGAAAAACGTTTCCAAGCCCAAATCACCGTGACTGCAAACATCAATTACTTATTGTTTCTGCCGCAAGGCTACGAAAAATCCAAACAACTCTGGCCGCTCATGCTGTTCCTCCACGGCGCGGGAGAATCCGGCACGAACCTGGCCAAAGTGAAGATCCACGGCCCGCCCATGATCGTTGACTCCAAACCCGACTTCCCCTTCATCCTGGTCTCTCCCCAGAGCCCCGGACGCGGTTGGAACAGCGATACGCTCAATGCTCTCCTGGACGATGTGATGCACAAGTTCCGGGTGGATAAGAGCCGGATTTATGTGACCGGCCTGAGCATGGGCGGCTACGGCACCTGGTCGCTCGCTGCCGCATACCCCAAACGGTTCGCGGCCATTGTCCCCATTTGCGGCGGGGGCGACCCAGCGGATGCCAAAAAGCTGGCCGGTTTGCCGATTTGGGTGTTTCATGGTGCAAAAGACCCGGTGGTCCCGGTGCAGCGCTCCCGGGAAATGGTCGAGGCCATCAAGGCGGCCGGTGGCAAAGTTAAATTCACCGAATATCCCGAAGCCACACACGATTGCTGGACGGAAACCTACAACAACCCCGAACTGTACAAGTGGTTGCTTGCTCAGAAACGGTAGTTGAGTGCGTCCGCCCCTGCGGCCATTTTTCTGTATCCGCGTAATCCGCGATTTCATGGGAATTAGACCTAAAAACAGCAGTTGGAACCACGGATTTCACGGATTACACGGATAAAGAAGGGATTGCGGGGTGTTCACCCGGCGGGTGGCCGCGAAAGAGGAAAGACCGGTGGTTCTGCAATCCCTTTGGGATTGTGTCCTCCAGCCCAGCAACCGAGTCCGCGAGACTACCCTGGGCTGAGAGATACAATCCCTTCGGGATTGGCTCCCGTTTAGGATCAGTGCGCATCTCAGATTTTTCCAAAACCACCACCCTGGGTAATTCGAGCGCGGACATTCTTGTCCGCTCCCGGAGATCAGTCAACCCCGAAGCGGACAGGAATGTCCGCGCTCCATGTCCGCGCGGGCGCAGGACAGAATTCTTCGAGAGCAATACCTAACCAAGGTCGAGCGGAAGTGCAAGGTGGGAGACGCCAAGGGCGTCATTCATACCAGCCCAGGACAACGCCCTGGGTTCATCAGCCCAAAACCCCATCAGCGCTGAAAGCGCGATTCATACCCGAAATCCGTGGTTCCAACTGCTGTGTTTAGGTTTGATTCCCATGAAATCGCAACCTTCGACCAATTCTGTCTTGCGCCCCTGTCCTCGCTCCGAAACATCTAAGATGCGCACCGTTCAAGCGGGGCGAGAATATCGCGCTTGCATTAGGTCTAGCGGCTCGGTATGGATGGATTCTATTAGTGAGAACAAAAGGCAAAAGCATGAAACCGTTTTTGAAACCAACCGATTCCAAAGCATCGGCCCGGCGAATACTGTCTTGTTGTGTTGTGCTTGCAGGCTGGATTCTTTCACCCTGCATCCTCCACGCACAGGTGCATGTTCACGCGTGGACCGGTGTTGGTTCTTCGCCCTACTGGAATATGCCGGTAAACTGGCATTACGACTCAGTTCCTCATGGTGGTGTTCGAGCTGAGACAATGTGGTGTCAGCTCCAATTTGGCACTTACATAACCGACCGAACCATAGCCGTGAACAACCTCCCGATTGCGGCAGGTTATCCTGCCACTTTGTGGAACTCTTTGTCGCTGAAGTACTATGGCTTCTACTTGAGTGGCAATCCCATCGCGGTCAACTGGATTCGAGCGCAATACGCGGCGACCACCAACAGCACGCTCGCCTTTGATATTTACCCACATGTTTTTGATCCCGAGATGCCGTATTTTTGGGTCGGTGCTGACGAACACAGCTCCCAGCTTACGTTGCTCGGCGATATTATCTTCCGGGACAACTTTTGGCTTACGCCCAATCCGGTCAAAATGGGGGTGCATAATGCAGGAACCGTTGAGCTTCGGGGCGCAATTGTTTACACCGGCTCGAGACCGTTCCGCATTGACAAGGAGGATACTGGCTCGCTCATTATGAGTGGTGGAGGCTTGAACTCGTTTCATGGGCTAGTTTCAGTCTCGGGTGGGCTGTTGGGACTCAATCGCTACGATGCCAACGGCGTTGGAGTCGTTGCCGTCCCCGGCAACCTGCTAATTGGCACCAGCACCAACCCTGTGGCAAGTCTGGTTTTGCTGTACCGGAGTCACCAGATTGCCGATACGTCGGCCGTCGAGGTGTACCCGTCGGGCACGTTGAACCTCAATGACAATTCCGATACCATCGGATCTTTGGAAATGAAAGGCGGGAGTGTGCTCACTGGTAGCGGCACGCTGACGGTGGTTAGCGACATCACCGTCAGTCCAGGCGCTGAAGCGTCAGTCATTTCTGGTAACTTGAACTTTGCCAACCCGCTCTATCCCAACGCTTTCCATTACTTGACTGTCGCCAGTTCGGCTCTACTCGATGTTCCAGCAGTGATTGATGGTGCGACAAACGCCATACTTTACAAGGATTGGAGTGGGACATTGCGGCTGGGTGGCAGCAACACGTTCGAGAGTCATTTCCTCGTGGCCGGCGGTTGGGTCATTGTCGCGAATCCTCATGCCCTGGGCAACAGCAACCGGGGGACCCTCCTAACAGCCGGTGCGAACTTGCGACTTGAGAGCGTGACTGTTTCGAACGAGGATTTGACCATAGCTAGCACCGGTATCTTCCAGGGAACCGGGAGCAGTGCCTGGTGGGGAGATGTGTATCTACAAAACAATTCCACCGTAGATGCAGCCAGCGGCGCTACTTTTACCCTGGGTGGTTCAGTTTACGGGAGTGGCGGGTTCTTCAAGACCGGTACAGGCAAGGTTCGGTTCGCCGGCAACGCCACGAATACTTTCAGCAGTTCTTGCGTGGTGATGGAAGGCACTCTGGAGTTGGCCAAAACTGGCGGCTTGGATGCCGTGCCGGGCGACCTGGTGATCGAAGACGGAGCGGAGGTGCGCGTCTATAATCGCGCGCAGATTAGCGACACTGCCCAGGTGACGATTAACGGCTCAGGCGTCCTGCGCCTGTCGAACCTGGTGAGCCGGGCCGAATCGATCGGTTCCCTGACCGGTTCTGGTGCCGTGGTGTTGGAGAACTCGCTGTTCTCGGTGGGCGGCAACAATGCGAGCACCAAGTTCACCGGCATGATCAGTGGCAATGGCAACCTGACCAAAGAAGGCACGGGCATCTTGCTGCTGGGGAGTCGAACCAATACTTACTCGGGTTCCACCACCGTCGCCGGTGGAACCTTACTGGTGGATGCCTTCCAACCCTTAAGCGACGTGACGGTCAGTGCCCAGGGAATACTGGGCGGGAGGGGGACCGTGGGAGACATTGCCCTGTCGGGTGGCCGGCTGGCACCCGGGGGTAGTCCTGGCCTCCTGACTTGCAGCAATGTCACCTTCAGTAGCTCTTCCAAATTTGATGTCGAGTTAAACGGTGCCACCGTCGGCAGCGGCTATGACCAGTTGCGAGTCCGCGGCGCCGTCAGCCTCGGGAACTCGGGCCTTTATGTGTCAGTGGGCTTCACCCCGGCTGTTGGAACCAGCTTTATTATCATCAACAACGACGGGACCGAGCCGGTGCTCGGGACGTTCAAGGGCCTCACGAACGGGGCCGCATTGCGGAGCGGGTTGGTGGAGTTGCAGATAAACTATGGCGGGGGCAGCGGCAACAATGATGTGGTATTGACGGTCACGAAGGTGAATGCGCCAACGTCGCCGTTATGGTTGCTGGCCCCCACCTATGTGGGCACGAATCTTTCTCTCTCCTGGACGGGTGGTGCGCCCGCATTTATCGTCGAGCGGAAGACAGGGCTCCTGACCAATGAGAGCTGGCAGCCCGTGCTGACGAACCCCACGACCAGTGCAACGGTGCCTCTGGACACCAACAGTGGCTTCTATCGCGTGCGCGGAGGAAACTAACGCTCCGGGGTTGTGGCGTGGGAAAGGCCGTTGGTAGAGGTGTGACTGGATGTTCATCGGACGGAATCCCTGTCGGGGGAACGCCGACCCCTGACCGTCAATCGTGCCTCGGCCACCGTGAGTTCGTAAGCCACCTTCTCCATTCAGTGAGCCGAGCGGGTTGCACCACGTTTGCCGCAATCCGGGCAAAGAAACCGCTTGCCGTCAAAGAAGGTCATGAAGGGGATAAACAGTTCTCTGCACTGGTCGCACATCTCATAAATCTCTTCGAGGGGCACCGGGTCCGCCACCAGTTCTATGCCGTGCGCCTGCCGAATCGCCTCGATCTGTTTGGGGACATGGTCGCCCTGGTAATTGAGGACGATTGCCACGAAACGGTCTTCGGTAAAGAACAAGCCGTTGGCGTCCTGCGCAAGATACCTTCCGTGCGCATCGCGGATGAACACTCTGATGTCCGGGGACTCATTCGATTTGTCGCTATGTTCTGGCATCTTTCAGTGCAATAACAGCTTCCGATCGAAGAGCGCGAGGAGACTGATTTCAACCGCCACCCCGCCTACTGCCGGATGAAAGTCTCCAACACCTCTTGCAGCTTCTTCAAGTCCGGCAGGTTGACATACATCATGTGGCCCGAGTCGAATTCCGCGAAGCTGATGTTGCCCCGATAAGCCGAGTCGATTTGCAGATGGTCCACGCTGTTGCGAATGCCGTCGATCGGGCAGGCCAGGTCGCGCAGGCCCCCCAGCACCAAGACCCGCAGGTGCGGGTTTTCCCTGATCACCGACGCGAGATGGCCAGACACGCTCGGAAAACTATTCCGGCTGTCGTAATTCCACGGCCCAACCCCGGTCACTATCTCATAGGGCAAATCATCCTCAAACTTCAGTTCTCCACGCACATAAGCGTTCATGGTCGCGGAAAATGGGCCGTACGTTGCCGCGAAGGAGGGATCGAAACGCGGCGTCGGCGCCGCTGGGTCGGCGTCACGACCGATAATGCGCGCGTCATACCGTCCGAGAACCAGCCCCTGGTCGTGCAACAGCATTTTGCGAAAGATGCCGCTGCTCACCCGCAAGTCATGGTCCTCGATCACCTGCGCCGGCAGCCCCGTTAGCCGCGCCAACTTCGCCACCACCCTGGCCCGTTCCGCCGCCGGCAGCGCCGCGCCTTGCACCAACGCCGAAAGATACTCCGTCTTCATGAAGTCCCGCGCTTCGGCCATCGCCTTTTTCAGATCCGACTGGAGGTCAGGCGGCAGTTTCTTGTGATAATGAGCGGTTGCCGTATATGCGGGCAGGAAAACCAGCGCCGCCAAATCGCTCCCGCGCCCTTCGTTGAGCGTGGCAAAATCCAGCACTCCCGACACCAGTATCAGACCGTTGAGATACATGCCGTAGCGGGAGGCGAGGTATTCCGCCAGCCCCGCCGCGCGAAACACTCCGTAGCTCTCGCCACACAGATATTTCGGCGACAGCCAACGCTGATGGCGCGTCGTCCAGAGCCGGATAAAATCGCCGACCGATTCAATATCACCCGACTGGCCGAAAAACTGATCGGACTTCTCATCCTTCGCCGGCCGACTGTAGCCCGTGGCTACCGGGTCAATGAACACCAGGTCGGTGGCGTCCAACACTGCGTAATCGTTGTCCACCAGGCTGAACGGCGGCTTCGGCAGAGTTCCGTCCTCATGCATTTTGACGCGCCTTGGCCCCAGCGCGCCCAAGTGCAGCCAGACAGACGAGGAACCCGGCCCCCCGTTGAAACAAAACGTCACCGGCCGCGTCGCTATGTTGGTTTCGCCCTGCATGGTATAGGCAATGTAGAAAACCGAGGCTCGGACGGTTCCGTCCGGTTTCAGCAGAGGCAGCATCGCGGTTTCTGCGATGTAGCTCACCCGCCGTCCAGCAATGGTCACGGTGTTGGTGATCAGCACCGGTTTGTGCGCCGCATCCGGTATGGTCGCAACGGAATTCTTCGCCTCCTCCTTCTTGGCGTCGTCCTTCTTCGCCGCGGGAGTATTGGTCTTCGCGGTCGCCTCCGAGACAGGTTCATCTGCCGCTTGCAGACAAAGCGCCGAAACCATCAGTAACAGTAACATCCAGCTAATCTTCATAACTTCATAATCTGATCTCGTGAGAACCAGTCAGAAACCACTCGCCACCCGGTCAGTTTGCGGTCCAGTCATTGCACACCGGCTTCCAGCAGTCAATCAGATCCCGTTCCTCCGTGCATCGGGCAGCCTGACCCGTGGTGCAATAATGGACATGGATATGCGTCGCGCCGTTCGCGATTGCGTCATTCATCGAGATGTGACCCTCAAGCCGCTGGTGCAAATCTCGAGTTTGAGCAATGTAGATCGGAATCCAATTGCCATCCTCGGATTGTTTGGCATAGATGAAATTGCCCGGCAGCGCCTTGAAAGGGGTGTCGATGGCCAGAATCTCGTATTGATACTCCTTGCCGGACTGCCCGGGCCAACTGATGAATGGAGACGGCGCGCTCGGCGGCTGTGAATGACGACTGAATAGACGTTTTAGCAAGTTCATGTGTTTGAGTTCCTGGCCGTTTTTATTTTTGAGCATCGATAGGGAGTCCTTATGGAGCCGGAATGAAAATAAACGGAACAAGGGCTGGTGAAAAAGACATAAACCCCTCCTCCGCAGAATCCACCTCGAATTCCGTTATCGAGGCCGATGCTGGTGATGCCCATCCTCTTGGTATTTCCGTTCCAGCTTTCATTTGTCGAATCGTCGCACACAATTCAACCACTCGAATTTAATCTAACGGTTTCGCTGATTTCTGTCAACTTCAATATGCGGATTTCTCAGGGAAGGCAGGGCTGATTCAAGAAACCGTAGCCGCCGGCGGCAGTCGGCGCTAACACTCCGATAATCGAGGAAAAGTGCGCCGACTAACATCAGCGGCTACAAATTTGTGGGTTCTTGAATCCGCCGTGCAGGGGAGGCCAGCAACACTGCGCAAACTCTGGCTGTCAAATCTGTGGCAATGATGTTAGCCTCCCTGCCGTGAACACTATTCAGTCTGACCTTCTGAACGAAACCGTTGAACGGTTGAAGACCGAATTTCAGCCGGAAGAAATCTACCTGTTCGGCTCGCACGCCTGGGGCACACCCAATGAGGACAGCGACGTTGACCTGATGGTCATTGTGCCAAACAGCGACGAGCGCCCGATTCGACGCTACCAGCGCGCCCAAAAATGTTTGGGCCGGTTAGCCGTGCCCGCCGATGTGCTGGTGCGGACGCGGGGTGAAGCTGCGGACCGGCAAGCTCCGGTAGGAGCGACATGTTTATAGCCCGGACGCTAGGTGGCGAACCAAGCTCCGGCAGGAGCGGCATGGAACGGAATTCCCAGAAGATAGCGCCCACCAGGCATTGAACCATGAACATGCCGCTCCTGCCGGAGCTTGGCCGGTGCCTGGGTGTCCGTTTCTATAAACATGCCACTCCTACGGGGTTAATTTCACATGCCTCATTCCACTGAACACAGCGCAAAAGGCTGGCGACTATCGCACGCGGTGTTGAGGAGACCTGCCCCACGCCCGGTCAAAATGAGGTTGGCGCTCCGGCGGACAAGTTGCCCACGTTTGGTTGACCAACTCTCTGTTAGCTCTGTTATCTCCTGTTCAAACCCGAGTGTTGCAGTTACTGTTCATTCATGATTTGCACCCCGGCCATGGCCGTGTTGTTGGCCGGCATGGCTTCCGCTGTTGCCGGCGCTGACCCATCATCGCCCGACAAGGTCCCGAGCACTCGGGATTTCGGGGACATTCGAAGGGAGGTGGAGACCCTTCGCGGGAAGCGGTTTGTGAACGAGGTGCCGGTCTTTAAAATCTCGGAGAAGGAGCTTCGGACCATCTCTGACCATGAACTGGACAAGGAATTCCCCGGCCCCAAGCTCCGCAGTTACGAAGAACTCCTCGCCTGGCTGGACATGGTCCCACCCCAGACCGCCCTCAAGTCCGTCTTCGCCGATTTCTTGGTGGACCAGGTCGCCGGCCTTTATGACAGTCAAGCCAGAGAAATGTGCATCCCGTCATTTTCGAGTAAGACCACAAACCCCCGAAAAAAGGCGGCTGAGAAGAAGCTGGAACATATCTCCAACGAGATCGACAACATCGTATTGGCCCACGAATTCACCCATGCGTTGGAAGACCAGTATTGGCCGATTGATGACCCCAGAGATAATGATCGCATGGCATCAACTGATCGTGGGACTGCCCATGGTTTTGTGCTCGAAGGTTCCGCGACTCGTGAAATGATTGAGGTCATTCCCGCTCAGGTGGGCAGCGAGTCGCCCACCAGCTATTTTCTTCTCTGGAACTTGATTCATTCGGGCCTGGGCGAGTGGGTTTTGAACTACGCCCTCAGTGATGTCTGGAAGAGTCCGGATGCCTTGGTGGCAGGCGTTCCGGGTCCGCTGGCGCGAACCCAGGCCATGCCTTACTCGTTCGGTTACTCCTTCTGCACCAAAGTGATGCGTCAGTGGGGTTTGGACGGCCTGGATTATATTTACAACCACCTCCCTGTGAGCAGCGAGCAGGTGATGCACCCGAAAAAATGCTGGGAGTGGCGCGACTTCCCTGTTCAGATCAATCTGCCCGACACCTTGCCCGGAGGTTGGAAGCAAGTC
>Ga0194044_10002038_pt1 | contig 10161 bp, 8 predicted proteins | sample JunL4417m_MetaG_FD_155460 | JGI IMG/M metagenome (GOLD analysis project Ga0194044, IMG submission 155460) | Anoxic zone freshwater microbial communities from boreal shield lake in IISD Experimental Lakes Area, Ontario, Canada - Jun2016-L442-17m | ecosystem: Environmental > Aquatic > Freshwater >...
ACATCTATTTATATTGGTTATGCCCAGGTAATCAGCCCCGGCGTATATTTAACCCGATTGTCTCCCTGCGGCGTAACCCTTGCCGTAAAAGCAAACTGCCCGGAGACATCACAGATCGTGGTGCAGGAATACAGGTAGTGACCGTATCCAAGCTCTTTACTGACAGTCATGTTTTCTGTCTGAATATTTTCAATTTCATCAACGGTTTTGGGAATTCCCATGCATAACTCCACATTCACTTCATAGGGAACAAGTCCACCCAGATGAACCGTCACCGTAATACTGAAGGCATCACCAACCCGATAAAATTTTTTGGGATTCACAACAACCGGCGGCATGAGATGAATCTGTTTCCAGTGCAGCATCAGCCTGTGATGCTGGTCTGCCTGCTGCCTGGCCTCATCGGATTGATTATATAAAAGCTCTTGAGACCGATAGACCGCCGGAAGATAAAACCGGTCCTGGTAGTCGCCGACCATCCGCTGGCTGCTGAACTGACGCATGGCCATTTTCATGGAGGCCTTCATCATCCGGATCCAATTCACCGGAATTCCCCCTTTGCTTCTTTCATAAAAACAGGGGATTACTGAATTTTCCAGGACATTATAGAGAGATCGGCTGTCCAGCATATCCTGATAACCGGCATCCGTATGATCAACACGGTTTCCTATCTGCCAGCCGCAGTCTTCGGAATAGCCTTCGTCCCACCAGCCGTCCAAAATACTGACGTTAAGAACGCCATTAATGGCCGCCTTTATGCCTGATGTGCCGCAGGCTTCAAAAGGCCTCCTTGGCGTATTCAGCCAGACATCCGCTCCCTGAACCAGATGCCGGGCAATATGAATATCATAATCTTCCAGAAAAACAATTCGGCGCCGTACGCTGTGCCTTCGGGAAAATTCAATCAGGCGTTTGATCAGATCCTTGCCTTCGGTATCCCTGGGATGGGCCTTTCCGGAAAAAATAAACTGCACGGGATGCGTTTCGGAATTCAGGATGGCTTCAAAACGCTCAGGCTCCTGAAGAATAAGATAGGCTCGCTTGTAAGAGGCAAATCGTCTGGCAAAGGCGATGGTCAGGACATCCTGATCCAGCACAGATTCGGCATCTTTCATTTTGGCCATTGGCGCATGGCGGCGCTGATACTGCGAGATCATCATCTCGCGGCAGGTGCGGATGAGTCTGGAGCGATTCATATCATGGGCGCGCCAGAGCTCTTCGTCATATATCTGATCGAACCGTTTGAGGATATCCGAATTCTGAATATCCATGTGCCAGTCAGGACCGATATATCTTTCAAAAAGGATCGCATTTTCATGGGATATCCAGGTAGGGATATGAACGCCATTGGTGACATGAGAGATCGGAATCTCGCTTTCCGAAATCCCGGGCCAGATATGCTTCCACATCTGCCGGGCGACTTTTCCATGCAGTTTGCTCACGCCGTTGCAGTACTGGGACATGCGCTGGCCCAAAACGAACATGGAAAAAGGCTGATCGGAAGCAGCCGAGATGGGCTGTCCCCACGTCAACATTTCTTCTGCAGATGTATGGAGTGTTTCCTGAAAAGGGATAAGATAAGGCTTTACCGAAAATGGCGGAAATTCGTCATGACCGGCTGCAACCGGCGTATGGGTGGTAAAAATGGTTGTTCGGGGAACAATTTCCATGGCGGTTTTAATATCGATATTCAGACTGGACATTAACAAGGCCAACCGCTCCAGACTGGCAAAAGCGCAGTGCCCTTCATTCATGTGGCACACGGTCGGAGATATTCCCAATGCAGTCAGCGCCCGCATGCCGCCAATTCCCAAAAGGACTTCCTGAGTAAGGCGTTTTTTCTGGTCTCCGGTATAGAGACTCGATGTAATATCTCTCATTTCCGGAGGATTATCCCGAATATTGGTATCCAGAAGATAGAGAGGAATTCTGCCGATATTCAGCTTCCACACCATTGCATGAATGTCTCCGTCAGGACCTGAAATTGAGATTCGAACTTCATTTCCTTCTGGATCAAGAGCACGATCAAGGGGGATGGAATACATATCGGTTCTGGGATAGGTTTCCTGCTGATAGCCGTCATAATCCAGATATTGATGAAAATACCCCTGCCGGTAGTAAAGGCCAACACCGGTTAGCGGCACCCGCATGTCCGATGCGGATTTCAAATGGTCTCCCGCCAGAATGCCCAGTCCTCCGGCAAACAACGGAAGACTTTCATGAATGCCAAATTCCATTGAAAAATAGGCAATCGTTCCCCTGTCTCCAAAAACAGAATAAGACGGATTCATCGGCGCTTGAAGCATGGATTCAAAACGCACTTTTACACGCTCTTGATGGGCCAGAAAACTTTCATCCTGAGAAAGAACTTCAAAGCGCTCCTGAGGAATTAGGGTCGAAAAATAAATGGGGTTACCATTGGACTCCCGCCAAAGTCGGGGATCAATGCGGCGAAACAGTTCAACTGCATCCCGCTGCCAACTCCACCAGAGGTTTCTGGATAATTTATCTAAAAACAACAATGGTTCGGGAATGGTCGGAAAAACATATACAGTTTGAAATTGTGTCATAAGCATCCCTGAAGATATCTATTTAAAAAGTTGGAGGCGGAGCATCTGTTGATTTCGCCCAAGGTCTTCGGCTATGTCTATACTGTGAACGGGCATGATATGCGCTTTTGAACCCCCACCCCAACTCTCCCCGCTGTGGGAGGGAGCATAGCAGCTCGTTTGACTTCCGATTCACTCCTGCATAATGCTCATAAAAACCGCCTAAAGTCAAGAATGACCCTAAAAGCGGTTTTCAAGAATCGATAAGATATTTTTTTCATCTCTTTGATCGGTAAATTATCCGAAGTTACCTGGGGATAGAAAGAGCTTCTCTCTGGCTACAGTCTGCAACCTGTTATATTGAAAAGCCCGTGCAATTCTCGCTGCTGACCTTGCTGGTCAACAATTGCTGTTTTGTACTTGGATAGACTAAATTTAGTTGCGGAAACGTATTGACTCGGAATTGTTGACCGTGACAAGCGGACCGATGAAATTGTTCCGTTCCAGAAACCCTTTTATAGCAGGGGCATATCCCGGCATCTGGCTGGAGCCGCTGTGTCCGGCTCCCGAAGCTACATACATCTCCGCCAGACCCGGCCTGAAACTGTTTTTCAGGGTATGGGCGAATGCAACCGGAAAACGCTGATCTTTTTCCCCATGAATTACCATGACCGGCATCGTGATAACTGGCGCAATCAGAGCCGGGCTTGTCAGGTTGATGTCGCTTCGGTAAAACAGATCCATCCAGAAAATGATAGCAGGCCCAAAACAGGCGCCGATATACCAGTTAAACCACCGGTAAAGGTTCAGGAGTGCTTCTTTGGTGTATGCATAGCATCCTTCAAGAAACAGAAGCTGGATGCGATGGGCGTTTCTGGAAGCTGCAAGAATAGACCCTCCGGCGCCGGCTGAATGGCCGTAGAGAATAACGGGTTTTCCTACCCAGTCCAGAACCGTCTCGATATCTTCGCTGAATTTCAGTGCATTCATAAACCGTCGGGGGCTTGAATTGCCATGATCCCGGGCGCTATGCAATATCGTAGTAAAACCCATCGCGCCAAACACCCTGGCTCTGCTGACCATCCGATTTCGGTTCCGGCCCCATCCATGAGCCAGAACCACCGTTCCCCGGCAAGGCCCGTCCGGCTCGATGCGCCATACCTCAAGCGAGCCGCCGTCAATGGCAGGAATCCGGATGTCAAGAATCTTTCCCCAGTCGGGTTGATCGGTTACCGGGTTTCTGGGATACTGCTGTACCAGATAGGTCAAAATCAGCGATATGATAATATAGGCGATGATCAACCACAACAAGCTATATGCCAGAAAACCCATCATGACTGTACCACAGGATTGATGCCCATCAGCTCGCGGCGCAGCAGATCCAGCGCCGTCATGGCAAAAAACTGCTTGTTCATTTCCCGGCTTCTGAACCGGAACTGAAAGCGATATGACCGGACATCATCCGGAGTGGCCAAGCCGATGCAGACCGTACCCACTGGTTTTTCATCGGTCCCGCCTCCAGGTCCGGCAATGCCGCTGGTGGCAAGACCATAGGTGGCGCCGGTGATTCGCCGGACATTCGTAGCCATTTCCCTGACGGTCTCTTCATGAACTGCGCCATGCCTGTTCAAAATATCCTGGGAAACCCCCAGCAGATCGACTTTAGCCTGGTTGGCATACACCACGCCGGAGAAGAGAAAATAGTCGGAGCTTCCGGCAACATTGGTCAGCCAATGAGCGATCAGCCCGCCAGTACAGCTTTCTGCAATTGATATGGTTGATTTTTTTTGAGAAAGCATGCGGCCCACGACCACTTCCATGGATTCCCCATCAGGAGAAATGAGTTTATGGCCCAATTTTTCCGAAACCCAGTGGGTTGCGTCCTGAATCAGCATTTCCACCTGATTTGCATCTGTTCCGCGAAGATAGAACTTGACCTGAATTTCAGGAAATTTGGCGCGAAATCCCAGTTGAATCGCCGGGAAATAATCAGAAAAATCTTTAAGCCTTTCGCCAGTCAGCGATTCTGTAAAGCCAAAAGTGGTAAGGGTTTTGACCCGGCAAAACTGCCGAACTCCTCCCTGAATCGCTTCGATTCGGGGAAGCACGGATTCAGAGAGCATTCTGCGCATTTCGGATGGAACACCGGGCAGGAAAAAAAACAGACATCGCCCCAGTTTCATCATGAATCCAGGAGCCGTTCCAATAGGATTAGCCAGACAGGTTGAGCCTTCGGGAATATAGGACTGTTTAATATTGGAAGCTGTTATCGGACGGTGAAATGACCTGAAAAAGGACTCTACGATCTCCAGCGCCTCGGCGCTTTGAATCAACTGAGTCCCGGCCGCCTTGGCCGCAGCATCTGCGGTAAGATCATCCGAAGTCGGGCCAAGCCCGCCGGTTACAATGGACACGTCTGCGCGGGATGCAATTTCCTGAAGCACGGAAACCATAATCGGAATGTCGTCGCCAACAGAATGATGCCGAACGACAGCAACGCCGATTTCTTCCAGTTTTTGGGCGATATACGCCGAATTACTGTCAACGAGTGTACCGGATCGAATTTCATCTCCGGTGGCCAATATTTCTGCGATCATGAGTATCTTCCTAAAGGCGGTGGAGCAGCAGATTGTTGCAGGGAGCAGGTAAGGGCGACCGTCCCCCTACCTGCTCCCTTATTCCACTTTTCAAAACTATTTGGTGAGCTTGACAACCACGAAACCGGCGTTCATCCGCCAGATAAACATCTGTACGGCATCATTTTTTTTCAGCTTGGACACCAGGGATGAATAATCCTGTACGGATCTGATCGCATGATGGTTGATTTCCTTGATCACGTCCCCAGCCTGAACCCCGGCTTCCGCCGCCTTGCCGCCTGGTTCGATGCGTTCCACCAAGACACCCTCGGTAGGAGACAGATTCAATCGCTGGGCTATCTCCGGCGTTAGATTCGTTACTCGAATCCCCAGATCATCTTCACGACCTTTTTCAGGGCTCTTGGAGGCCATCTTGTTTTCTTCGGGACGTTTGGCTATATCAACAGTAAATGTCTGTTTCTTGTTGTTTCTTAGAACCAGTATCTTGACTTTTTCGCCAACGGAGATACCGGCGACCATACTGGTCAGATCCCTGCTGGTTTCCACCTTGCGGTCATTGATCTCAAGAATGATGTCGTTTGCCTGAATGCCGGCCAGATCAGCCGGATCACCCTTGACAACTTCCATGACCATAGCGCCTTTTTTTTCCTGAACGCCATAGTATTCCGCCACATCCTCATTGATATCCGAGATTACAACGCCAAGCCAGCCGCGCGTTACCTCTCCCTTGTTTTTAAGCTGCTCGACGATGCCTCTGGCCAGATTGATAGGAATGGCAAAACCAATTCCCTGGCCGCTGGCGACGATTGCCGTATTGATCCCCACGACTTGCCCCTGCATATCAATCAATGGTCCGCCGCTGTTGCCGGGGTTGATGGAAGCATCAGTCTGCAGAAAATTATCATAGGGACCAGAGCCGATCACCCGGCCTTTGGCGCTGAGAATACCCGCAGTAATCGTCTGCTCCAGTCCAAACGGACTACCAATGGCGACAACCCACTGACCGACTTTCAGGCTGTTCGAGTCGCCGAAAGCAATCACTGGCAGGTTGTTCCCGGAGGGTACCTTTATCAGGGCAAGGTCGGTCGAAGGATCTCTGCCGATGATTTCGGCATTATATTCTTTCCCATCCTTGAGCTTGACCTTTATCTTGTCCGCATTTTCAATTACATGATTGTTGGTGACGATGAAGCCGTCCTTATCAATGATAAAACCAGAACCAAGGCTTCGTTCCTTAAAGTCTTTCTGGGGCTGTTCGCCAAAAAACTTTTCAAAAAATTCGTTGAAACGCTCATCATTTCCAAAGGGATTCTGATTAAAGTGGCGATAAACCCGGCCACCGCCCTGAACGGTTTTCTCTGTTCGTACGTTGACTACCGCCGGGCTGACCATCTCCGCAAGGGAGCTGAAACTCTCCGGGACCATGACAATATCGCCGGTTTTGGCTTCTGCGCAAAACACTCCCAAAAGGAGAACCAGCCCGATCATAACAGTCCCCAGGAAAAAGTCGGAAAAATGATGCCTATTAAAACTACCGTGTTGACCAAACATAATCGCCTCCATAATCATAAATAATGTTACCTGACACTTGCAGAAAACAAACACGAAAAAAACCCGGCAAAACCGGGCGTTCACCTTGCCGCCTCAGCAGCGTGTTTCAAGATAATTCAGCTTCCCTTGATGTCAACTCTGACGAGATACCTTACCCCAATTCTCTTACATAAATAATCCTTAAATCATACAGGATACTTTGCAGCATGGTGGCTTCGTCCTGAGTCAGATTCCCTCGAGTTTTTTCTTCGAGCATAGCCAGAACGTCAATCGTCTGTTTAGCCAGAAGTAAATTCTTGATCCGCTTGCCTGTGCCAGGCTCGTCGATGATTCCCATATTCGCCAGAACGGCGGCATTCAGTGAGACGATAAATGTGGAAAATGTAATTATCGGCAGTTTGAAAGAGGATTTCTCTTTAGCGGAATTGCCTCTTTCAGTCGTTACTTCCGGCATGATAATTCTCCTGATAAGTAGAAAATGTCAGTATGGTAAATTATGAATTATGAAATTAGCCATTCATAATTCATAATTTCCTTATTAAAACTCCAGAGGAATCGCCTTGTTGACCGAAGGCAGAGACCGTAGTTCATCAATCACGACCTTGGGAATGGGAGTATCGGTACACAGAAAAATGATGTTCCGGTTGCCTTCCTCCTCCTGCCCGACCTGCATTCGGCCGATGTTGATTTTGTGTTTTCCCAGGCAGGTTCCGATCTCGCCAATGGAGCCAGGCTTGTCGATATTGTGAATCAATGCAAGATGGCCGATCGGAATCATTTCCAGCCGGAATGTGTTGATGCGTACGATCCGGGATTCTTTTTTGCCAAAGAGGGTGCCTGCAACCGTATTGGTCATCTCGGAGGTAATGGCCTTTACGGTAATCAGATTGACATAATCCTCGGACTCGGAGCTGACCGTCTCCGTGACCTTAATGCCACGTTCCTTGGCAATGATGCGGGCATTCACGAAATTCACATCATCTTTGACGGCAGCCATCAGAATTCCCCTGAGGACAGCGGTTGAAACCGGGGTCAGATCCAGTCCCTGAAAATCTCCTGCAAACTCAATGATGACTTCTTTCAGCGGCCCGTGAATGAGCTGAGATTGCAGTTTTCCGATCTGATCCCCCAGCGAGAGAAATGGCCCCAGTTTGACCAGCAGATCTCCAGTTATGGAAGGAACGTTGACCGCGTTTCGAATAGTGCCATTTTTTAAATAATCAATGATCTGCTCGGCAATGGCGACCGCCACGTTGGTCTGGGCTTCCTGGGTGGAGGCGCCCAGATGTGGAGTGCCAATCACCCGGTCCAGTTCAAACAAGGGGGATTTGCCTGGAGGCTCCGTTGCAAAGACATCCAGGGCGGCGCCGCCGACTTTTCCGGATTTGATGGCATCTACCAGATCCGCTTCATCCACAATACCACCGCGGGCGCAATTGACGATCATGACCCCATCTTTCATCTGATCAAAAGCGGATTTGTTCAAAAACCCGAGGGTGTCTTTTAATTTTGGCACATGAACGGTAATGTAATCGGAAATTTGATACAGGGTTTCCAGTGAAACACACTCAAATCCTGCTTTTTCAATGAGATCCCTTATGACAAACGGATCATAGACAACGACCCGCATTTTAAGCCCTCTGGCCCGGTCCGCCACGATCGACCCGATTTTACCAAATCCGATAACCCCGAGGACTTTGTTAAATATCTCCCTTCCCTGGAGATTCTTTTTTTCCCATTTGCCCGCTTTTATGGATGCGGTTCCCTGAGGAATGTTCCGTGTGAGTGAAAGCATCATGGCAATGGCATGCTCAGCAGTTGTCACCACATTACCGCCCGGCGTGTTCATCACGATGATACCCTGCTTGGTTGCTGCCGGAATATCCACATTGTCCAGTCCGATGCCGGCGCGGCCTACAACCTTCAGGTTGGTTCCCGCCTTTATAATCTCCTCAGTCACTTTGGTGGCGCTTCGAATCACCAGCGCATCATAAGCATGGATTATGTCCTTAAGTTCATCCGGAGACAGCCCTGTCTTGACATCAAGCTCAATCCCCTCTTCCTTTTGAAACATTTCAATGCCGATTTCTCCCAGATTATCACTTACCAGTACTTTCATTATTTCTCCCTGACCACAAATTGATTGAATAATAAAGGGTCATGGCATGGTCTATGCCGCCCCCATGAATGAAAATTGTTTCTCACGCGAAGGTGGTAGGGCGACCGGCCGGTCGCCCCTACTTTTTTCGTGTTTTTCGTGTTTTTCATGGTTTAAAAGTATTTTCAGAATTAACATGAGATGAACAATCATTCCATGTTACCGAGTTCGTAATATAGATTCATGATAAAATCAATTAAAATACAATTCCGGCATATCCCACAAAACTTTCTCCGGGGCTTTTTTCATGGCTGGTTGTATATGTAACCAGTCTGGATTGAATCGCCCCCAGCGCCATTCCTGCAGACAATGCAGCAGCGGCGGCCCCTGCGCAGCAGGCGTTGTGTTTTTGCTGAGCATCTTGAATAATGCTCAGCGGGTTCATGGACAAGATGGCATCGATGACACTGCGATCGTTTGAATCACGGACCCACTGCAAGGCGGCATTTCCCCTGCCCTTGGGGGTAAAGCCGTAGTTGGCGCCATAATGCGTTAAATCCGTTGAACCAAGGACAATAATATTTAATCCCATTTTCTGCGCTGTGGCGGCCACGATATTTCCCATCTCTACCGATTTTGGAGAAGGCGGAGCCCCAATGGGAACAATTTTAACGTTGTTCCAAAAATATTTGATAAAGGGGAGCTGAACCTCAATGGTGTTATCTGGAACATCATTATCGGATACCTTGAACTCAAGCGGGGTACTCTGAGAAAGCTCCCGGGCAAAAGGTTCGTGAATGGCGATATTCCCCAAAGGGGTTTCCCAAGCCCCTTCTTTCATGATGGTAAAGGGTGCTTCCGGATATAAATGGGTTCCAAAAATCACCAGAGCATCCGGCGAAGGAACACTACTGCTCAGCAAACGAATTACATCGCAGGCAATATTTCCGGAATAATACCAGCCGGCGTGAGGAACAATTCCACCGACAACCGGACAGGATGTGTCAGGCAACAGGCTTGAGTTTTTGGTAAAATATTCAATTTCCTTCCGACACTCTGAATCTGTGCCAGAATACCATGTTCCGGATAGTTTCGCTCTTCTTGTTTTCATGAAGCATTACCTCCTTTCTTGACCTTTCTCATCAGGTTTACTATGTAAGATGGACTTTAGTCAAAATCGTTCTTACTGTTTATCACCTTTTAAAGGGGAAAAAATCAACGTTTTTATTTAATGGGTAAGTTAATCAGGAGGCTGTTATGTGGGAATACACGGATAAAGTTAAAGATCATTTTCTCAATCCCAGAAATGTCGGGGAAATTGAGAATCCGGACGGAGTCGGAGAGGTCGGATCTCTGGCTTGCGGAG